>Ga0163144_10010337_pt1 | contig 19913 bp, 30 predicted proteins | sample OliLak19BULKMAT1_FD_123175 | JGI IMG/M metagenome (GOLD analysis project Ga0163144, IMG submission 123175) | Freshwater microbial mat bacterial communities from Lake Vanda, McMurdo Dry Valleys, Antarctica - Oligotrophic Lake LV.19.BULKMAT1 | ecosystem: Environmental > Aquatic > Freshwater >... | reverse complement strand
CCTGAAGACGGATGGACGACACGGCCACGGGCGCAAACTAAGCACCTGCAACGCCCATATCTCCTGCCTGAACGTTTTTTGGGAGTGGGCCCACAAGCACCATCCGGAGACCCCCCGTCCCGTGCCGCTGGAGCTCCCTTCGCGGCTGGTGGTCGACAAGGCCGCGCCGACCTGGGAGCAGATGGACGCTTGTCTCCGGGAGGCGGAGGGGCCCATCCGTCGGCGGGGGATCGTGCTGCGCTGCACCGGCCTCCGGGTCGGCCAGGTGATGGGGCTCCTGTGGACGGATCTGGACCTTCGCCGAGAGACCCTGCGCATCCGCCCCGAGGCCGGGAAGTCCCGCGCCGAGAAGACGGGGCGGGTGGTGCCGCTCGCGCCCGTCCTGGCCGATGCCCTGCGGGCCTGGAGGGAGGAGGACCGGGAGGCGAAATTCGTAGTGCCCGCGCTCCTGGGGAACACCGGCCGGTCGACCGCCCGGACGATGCCGGAGCGGGAGCCCCATGCCCGGGACATGGCGCGCTGCTGGGCTGCTGCTGGGGTCCCCCCCGAGCGGTGGGAGTCTCCGCACCATGCCTTCCGGGCCGGCTTCACGTCGGCGCTACGACAGGCCGGCGCCGCCCACGACGCGATCGACGTGCTCACCGGGCATCGCCTCCCCGGCGTCCGGCAGAACTACACCGACACGGGGTGGGGGCTCCCGCTGCGGCTCACGGTGTGCCTGGTGCCGCCGGTGATCTGGGCGGCGCCGAGCTCCGTCGACGCCGGGCAGCTCGACATGGAGGCCTGCCGCAAGGCCGAGCGGGCGGCCGGGAAGAGCTGCGTCCGCGCCGTCCGGGACTGGCACCGGGGGAACCGGGACCCGGGCGAGCGCCTCGCCGCGCGCCTCCAGTGGGAGGGGGCGCTCCTGCGGCTGCGGGCCGTGGAGCGGGCGCACGGCCTGGTGGACCCGGACCCGTGGGGGTGGGTAGATGACGAGGAGGATTAGGAAATCGGCTCTTACGACGTCGACAAGTAACTATCTTTCGGTAGCTACCGGCCTTGAACCTTGACTATCTTCCGGCCCGGCTTAGACGGAACGGGCGAGGTACACAATGATTTTGCTTCTCCTGTTGGCCTGTTCCGGTACGCCCTCCGTCACCCTGGCGCCCGCGAGCGTCACCCTGGACCACACGACACCGGGGGACGACACCGGGAGCGTCGACGACACCGGGGGCGTCGACGACACCGGGGGCGTTGACGACACCGCCTCGGCAGACGACACGAGCTCCGTCGGCGACGACACCTCGGCCGGGGACACCGGGAGCGGTGACGACACCTCGGCCGGGGACACGGGGAGCGTCGACGACACGAGCTCCGTCGGCAACGACACCGGGAGCGTCGACGACACCTCGGCCGACGACACCGGGAGCGTCGACGACACCTCGGCCGACGACACCGGGGACACCTCGGCCGACACCGGAGACACCGGCCCCGAGGTGGAGACATGCCCGACCACCGAGCCCACGGCGATCGTGGGCCTGGAGGCGACATGCACCGCGGATGTGTGGACGGTCACCCTGGAGCTCGATGGAACGCCGGCTGATTACGCCCTCGCCTTCCAACAGTGGATAACTGCAGGCGGAGGAGGGGGGATCGGCGGCCGGGCCGTCAACTACGACACCCGGGACGGGTCCCTGGCGGCCGGCGACTGCTGCAACCAGGTAGTAGAGACGAGCTTTACCTGCGGCGACACGCTGCAAATTGCAATAGCTGTCATCGACTCGGCGGGGAACCTCGTGGAAGGTGCGAGCGCCGGAGGATCAGGGTTTGCTTCCGGTGGGTATCCCGAGTGGACCGGCGCCGCGCCCACCTGCACGCCGTAGCTACCGCCTCGCCCCCGCGGCCTTTGCCTCGTACTCCGCGCGGATCTTGTCCAGCGTCGCGATCAGCGGCTTGAGCTTGTCGATCTCCCTGACGTCGCGCCCGAGCATCGCCGCGAAGAGCAGGGCGATCGGGTTGTCTGACTCGTAGTCGGTCCGGGTGGCCAGAAACTCGAACCATTCGACAAGGTCTTTGCCCATCTTGAGCTGGGCGTGGTCGGCGTAGTCGATTTCGCGCATCTGCTGGGCGGCGTAGCGGAACGCATTCACGGGCTTCGGGAGGCGGGAGACGTCGATCAGGCTGCGTCCGTTGGCCTGGGCCGGCGATGATTTATCTGGGATCTTCATGGACTATTCCTTCGAGAGTTGTTGAAGCCGCAGCGCGAGGAAGGTATCGCCCAGGATGCGTCTCCCGAGGCGGCGGGCAAACGCGTCATCGTGCCGGAGGCGCTCGATGAAGGCGTCCTCATCGATCTCCGTGTTCGCTGCCTCCTGTGGCATCGGCGGCGCTGGCGTCTCGCCTGCCTCGGCTGCTTCGCCCGGCTCACCAAGAAAGCCGAACGGCGGCCCGGCGCCGTCAAAGACCGCCAGCAGCGGCGCGTAGGAGGCGCCCCTGGGGAGCGTCTCGACGTCGACCTTCCGGGCGCCGCCAATCTTGCCACGGTTGAGCGCCGCCGCCCCCGCCTCGAGCACCTCCTCGAAGCCCGCGCCGTCCGGCAGGCCGAGGAGCCGCTTCGCCGCCGGGTAGGCCATGAGGAACACCCCGAGGCCGATGATCGCCCCGGGCGTCCCGATGTCGGCGGCCGTCGCCCCGACGGCCCGCTGAGCGCCGAGACTGCCGACCGACTGCGCCAGGGAAGCCGACAACTGGTGCGCGCTCACCGTGAGCTGGGCGAGGAGCGCGTCTTTCTCCCGGATCTGCTGGCGGGAGTAGTCGAGCTCCTGGCGGAGGAGCGAGAGGTTGGGGTCCTCGCCGGCCCCGCCCGCGATGAGGAGCCGCGAGAAGTCAATCTCCGGAATCGAAGCTTTTTTGTTGTTGGAGATCCGCACCCGCAGGTGCCCCTCCGTCGGGTCTGGCCCCAACTTCTCCCGGATCAACTTGGCGATGGAATCTATCAACGTGGCCGGGTCCGGCTTCGCGGCGATGGGCAATTCCCCCGCTGGCCCCTCCGATCGACCGGTCCGGACGCGCCAGGTGATGACCACCTTTCCCGGCAGGTCCGACGGCTTGAGCGTGCTCACCCACAGGCTCACCCGCATCGAGAGGTTGTCGGCGTCGTTCTTCAGGTAGCCGTCGAGATCGGTCATGCTGGACATGGGGCCACCTTGGCCGAGCGATGCTCGGGAATCGGGGAGTAGAACGGCACGCCGTGCGCTTCGGCGAAGCTTCGCCGCTCCAACCAGTCCGGAGGATCCACCCATCCCCGCGGGTAGAGCGCGGACGGCTCGGCGGCGACCGCCACCGGAGGCACCGGAAGGGAGACCATGGGGGCGTCGTCGTCGCTGCTGGCGGCTTCGGCGGCCCGCAGGTAGGCCGCGTAGCGCCCGCCGCCCGGGTGGGAGGCCAGGTGATAGTTTCCGCGGCGTCCCTCCACCGAGTAGTAGAAGCCGGAAGCGGCGAGGGTGCTGACGGGGCCCGACGCCGTGAGGTCATAGATCCTGGAGTCCAGGGCGCCCGAGCGGTTCTTCTCGACGATGGCCCGCCGGTGCCCGGCCTCGAGCACCAGCCGGAGGACGCCATGCACGTCAAAGCCGAGACTCGCAGAGCCGCGGGCCTCCCCGTCCTTTGTCTCCTGGACGATGCAGATGGCCCGGCGGGCGGTGGTGGCGCAGTGGTCCATTACCGCCGCCAGGAGCTCCTCAGGCCGGCCAGAGGCGGTCAGCGAGTCCACCAGGAGGTCGGTGCCGGAGGTTCTCACCCGGAGGTCGACGCCATCCTCCTCGAAGGTGGGGTGATCCACGCCAGCGGTGCGCACGCCGATGCGACTGGCGTAGAGGAGCACGAGCTGCGGCTCCATCTCCGTGGTGACCACCCATGGTTTCGTCAGGGCCTGGAGGGCGATCGTGGTCTTCCCGGCTCCCTTCGGCCCGTGGAGCAGCAGCACCTTCCCCGCGGGAAGGTCGATGAGCCCGTCGAGGATCCCGCCCAGGGGCCAGCGCTTCTGTTTCCGCGGGCGGAGGAATCCCGGGACCCACTCCCCGTAGACCGTCGCGCCACAAGCTGGACAGCCGTACTCCCCCGCGACACGGGCCCGAGCGCAGCGCTGGCAATATTCGTTGGTCATAGATTTCAATCTATCGCGAGATTCTACCATTAATAGATCGATTCTGCCAAGGATCCTGCCGGGCCGGCAGCCAGGCTTGGCAGCCTTGGCAGCTTCCTGGGCTCGCGCGGGCGGGGTGCCGCGGTACGCTGCATGCGGAGAGTCCCCAATGAACCCCCTTTTGATCATCTTCGGGCTCACGAGTGTGGGCTCCGGTCTCTACCTCAACAAGAAGACGCTCGAAGATGAAGACTTCGCGCCCACCATGTGGGGCGTGGACTTGCGGACGCTTGGGATGGTCGCTGGTGGCGCGGCCTGGTTGCTCGGCGGTCCCCTCGTTGCCGCGGGCGGCGTGGCGCTCGCGTCGTCGTCCGTCCTCTCCCTGGACCTTGGGAAGAAGGTCAAGATGGGCGTCAACGAGCTCGTCAAGGGGATGGTCGACGCGCAGCTCAAGCAGCGCGGCCTCCTCGACGCTTCCTCCGCGCCTCTCCAACTCCCCGGCCCCGTGGCGGAGATGCCACAGCCGGAGCAGCCGGAGCAGCCGGGCCTCCTGACGCAGCTCTACCAGGACTTCGTCTCGCCGCCGCCCTCCCCCGTTCCCGGGTAGCTCCGGCCACCCTCAACACTTTTCCCGTCGTTCACCCTCTCCTCTGGAGGTCTCATGGTCGCTCCTCTCGCTCTCTACGCTCACAAAAACTTCGGTGCCGGCGGGCACCCCGGCCTCATGCCGTCCTCCCCGGTGATGGGCCTGGGCTTCCAGCTCGGCGCCGCCGACATGGAGGAGGCCAGCGTGGGCGAAGACGCCTACATGGAAGGGATCGACGCCGGTCTCGACCAGATGGGCGCCGCCCGGCACGCGGCGCGGAAGATCATGAAGCACCGCCAGCAGCGCCGGATGTGCGTCCAGACGCCGAACGGCTGGATGCCGATGGGCCGTGGCGGCGGTGGCGGCGGGGGTCGCCAGCTCACCCTCCGGTCCCCCCTTGCCTTCAAGGGGGACGAAGACGAAATCGGCGGCGATGACGACGAGCTCGACGAGAACGACGATGCGGAGCTCGGCGCAATCGACGAGGAGATCGGCGAGATCGACGACGACTCCGACGAGGTCGGGGGCACCTCCCCGGACGAGATCGGCGCCAGCATCTCGAAGACCGCGAAGAAGATCGACAAGTTTCAGGCGCTCCTCTCGAAGCTGGAGGCCAAGTACGAGTCCACGCCGGTCCGGCGGCGGCTCAAGCGGAAGCACCTCCTCAACCGCATCAACCGGGTCAAGGTGCGCCTGGCGAAGCGCGAGCAGAAGCTCGAGAACAAGCAGGAGAAGCTTGCGGCGAAGCTCGGTATCCCCGTTGCAGCGCTCGCCGCGGGCGGCGCCGGCGCGGCGGCCCTTGGCATCACCCGCAGCCGTCAGGCACAGGTGGAGGAGCAGATGAACCGTCAGTCAGTCGACGCGGGTCTCGGGCAGCGCTCGATCTGGCAGCAGCAGCCGCCCGACGGGGAATTCGAGCCGATCCCCTTCCAGATCGGCGGGTCGTCGATCGCCATCATCACGAAGGGCGCTGGAGCGGCGGGAACCCAGCCTATCTCGATGACGTCGGCCACTGTCACCTATGCGGATTTCGAAGTCATGGGGATCGACATCCAGGTGATCGTACAGGGGGGCGACGCGATCGACATCCTGCCGAACGTCACGCTCGACTCCTGGATCGTTGCGGGTGGGCTGACCCAGGTCTATGCGCCTGTCCCCATCGGCCTCGGCGGAACGTCTTCGATGTCCACGGTACGGGCGGGCCCTATCGTCTCCACCAGGCGCTTCTACACCATCCGCCAGGACCACGCGCGGCTCAACCGCCTCAACACGGCAACGCTCAGCGCGACCTTTGTGCAGTCCATCGCCAACGCCGCATCGATCTACGCGACCTTCTCGGCCGTGCTCCTCTGCCGTCGCATCAACGACGACGGCGTCAGCGCCATGCGCGGCCGGTAGGGTGTTTGCTCCTGGCCTCCTCGGGTCGCTCCTCGCCGGGGGGCCCCAAGCTGTCGGAGGGCCCTTCGGAAGGAGGGTGTTGAGCCCGAGCCGGCCTGGCGCCCGTCATCCTCCTCCTCCAGGGCTCGACGGGGCCCGGCGCGTGGGCAGCCGGGTCATCACCCTCGGGGGAGTCACCCCCACCTTCGGGAATCTCCCGGTGGCCGAGGCCGCCGAGATGCTTCAGGGCCTCTACAAAGTGGACCTGTTGCAGCTCCGCAACGGCACCCCGGGGATCAACGGCGCGCTGCACGCCGGAAAGATCCGCTATGACCGCGACGATCCCCAGGAGCGCTGGCAGACCATCCGGGACCTGTGGGTGTCAGGTGCCGGCGACTGCGAGGATCTCGCCGCGGCGGTGGCGGCCGAGCTCACGTTCAGCGGGGTCGAAGCGCAGCCGGTGATCTACCAGGTGCGAAAGGGGCTCGCTCACGCCGTGGTTTTTGTCCGTGCCAACGGCACGTATGTGGACCCATCGCGAACGGGGGGGATGTAGTGAACCGTTATTCATGGCCTGTCCCCGCTTCCCTGGTCGTCCCCGGCCGGCCCATCGTCAGCGGCATGCAAGGGCTCGCCTTTGAGCCGCGGGTGCTGTGGGTCGCCCTCCGCAATGACCAGGTCCCGGAAGGCCTGGTGCAGGTGGACGGCACCATCGTTTTCCAGCTCCTCGGCCTCTCCGAGGCCGGCACCATGGCCCGCCGCTTCGCGCTCGGGGCCTGGGGTTCGTGCTCGTTCGACATCTCCGCCTTCCGGGACGTGCGGTTGGTCGTGCTCGGGAATTCCTTCGGCGGGCTCGTCTCGAGCATCGTCTTCGACGTCGTCGCCATGGCGTCCGATGGCCAACAACCCTCGCTCCCGGTGACTCCGCTCTACCCGGAGACCGTCGCGGCCGGGACCTACAGCGTACCCTGGGGCGCCAGCGAGATGCAGGCGTCGGTGGCTGACGGCGGCTTCGCCTGGTTGACGCGAGACACGAGCGGCGGGCTGATTTCTCTCCCGACCCCCGTCGTGACGGGGACGGTCTACCCGGTCATGGGCACGATGTACACGGTGACGGCGCCATTTTCGGCCGTGTGGAGGGTGCGCCAGTGAACCATCGGCTCCTCGCGGTCTACTCCCCCGGCGAGCTCCGCGGCATCGCCCTTCGGGACCTGGCGCGGTTTCGGGGCATGTCTGTGGGCGGACGGGTCGGCGCCGACGACTGGTGGACGGGAGCCGCGGCGACGGTCGACAAGGCTACGGCAACGCTCGCGCATGTCGTGACCTCGCCCGGCCGGGCCATCTGGGGGGAGGCGGGCGTGATGGCCAACAACTGCCAGGTCTACGCGCAGCAGGCGGTGGCCCAGGGCGCGGATGCGGCCGGCGCGGTGTTCTCCTCGTTGGCGGACCGTTTGCGGAGCGAGGTCAAGAAGACCGCAGGGGCGGCGGGAGACGCCTACGAAGGGTTCTTCGGCGTCTCGCCAGTCGTGGCGGCGGGGCTCATCCTCGGCGGCGTGGTGGTCCTCGGCACCGGCGCCACGCTCGCGTTGAACACCGGTGGGGGGCGGGTGGTCGGCGGAGGCCTGGCCAAGGCGATCGGAGACTCCGGCCACGGCTTCGGGCAGGCCCTGGGCGGTGCGGGCATCGCCCTGACGAAGATGTTGTGACGCAGCTCGTGCCCCTAGGGGTAACGCTCAACAACGGAGTGACGCTCACCCCGTCCATGGGGGTATTTCTGGCCCGTCTTCGCCGCGTCCTTCCCAATAACGTCCCCATCCACGTCAACTCCGGGTATCGGGACGCCCGCAGCCAGGCGCAGGCGATGCTCACCAAGGTTCGCCTCGGGGATGACCTGGTCAAGCTCTACGGGGAGAAGGTGAGGATGCTCCTCTCGCTCCCGCTCGACGTCGACACCTGGACGAGGACGATCCAGGCGATGGCCGACCGCGGGATCTACATCAGCCGTCACATGCGGGGCGACGCCCTGGACCTCCGGACCCGCCACATGGCGCCGATGCAGGTCCAACTCCTCTGGCGTGCCGTCATCCAGGCGGGCGGCCGGCCGCTCCTCGAGTCCCAGCCGCCTCACCTGCACGTCGACCACCTCCAAGGCGGCGGGCCCACTGTGGAGGCCCTGGCGCCGCTGGCGCGGGCTCACCGCGGCGCCAAGGCCTCCCCTTCTGCCAGTCCGGCTCCGGCCCTTGTGGTCGCTGCTGTCGTCGTGGCCCGCCTCTTCGGCGTGCCGCTCCCGTTCCCTCTCCCGTAAGGAGCTCCCGATGCCCATCCCGAAGGAAACCCCGTCCCCCGACACGTCCTCGCCCAAGGACCCGTCCGCCTCGGCACCCCAGGCCGATCCCACCCACGACATCCGCGAGGCCCTCGGCGGTTTGACCCAGCGGCTCGCCACCGTGGAGGATCTCGTCAACAAGCTGGGCCGGAAGGCCAATGCCAGCGACGTCGACGATCTCGATACGAAGGTCGACGCCCTGCACGGGGCCCTCAGCGCCATGAGCACGCAGATCCACGGCATCCGGCAGGAGCTTTTCGCGCGCGTGCCGTCGCCAGCGTACGTCCCCCAGGGCGCGCAGCCGACGCCCACCACGCCGTTGGCGTCTGTCCCCCAGGGCGCGCAGCCGACGCCCACCACGCCGTTGGCGTCCGCTCCCCAGGGCGCGCAGCCGACCGTGGCGGCTCCGGTGCAGCCCACTCCACCTCTCGCTCCTCCGCCCCAGGCGCTGCCGGTGGGGCCGCCCCCGTCCCAGACCGATCAACTCCTGATCGCCCTGCTCGGGCGGATTGACTCGCTCACGCAGGTCATGGGGCAGGGGCAGCCGCGGCCCGCTCCCGCCGCCCCCGCGCCCGGCCCCGCCCCGGCCTGGACCGTCCAGCCGTCGCCGATGTCGGGCCCCCCCCAGGGGTGGACCGTCGGGGCGTCGCCGACCGGACCCGCCACCGCCACCGCGCCCATCAACCCCGGTTGGGACGTGCGGCCCGGATGAAGGTCCCGAAGTTGCTTGCCATCAAGGCCCACAAGCGGAAGCAGGGAAAGCTCCCGCCGCGGGCCAAGAATGGGCGCTGGAAGCGGAAGTGAAGCGGCGCAAGAAGCCGGCCGGTCTGCTTCGGGTCAGTACCCCCAAGCGCCGGCCGGCCCCGGAGACGGGCGGGAGCCTCTTCGGCTCCACCCGGATCGTCCTCGCCGAGCGCCCCCGCGGCCGGAAGCGAGGAGGGGGACAGGCGGGTGACGAGCGGGTGGTGCTCACCTACTCCCGGGCGGGGAAGAGGCGGACGAAAGGCCGGGTGACGATCGAGCCGATGGATTAGGCGGCTCACGTCGTCGGCGAGCGCCACCAGGTCTCCTTCTCGCAGAGGCGGGCGGCCTCGCCGACGAGCTCCACGAGAACCTCCACGGCCAAGCGCCGGAGGCCTCGCTGACGAGCTCCACCAGGACCTCTTCGAGCTGGGCGCCGGAGGCCTCGCCAGCGAGCTCCACCGGGACCTCTTCGAGCTGGGCGCCGGAGGCCTCGTCGGTGAGCTCCACCGGGACCTCCTCGAGCGGGGCGCCGGAGGCCTCGCTGGCGGGCTCCCGCGCTCAGCCCTCGGCCTCTTCGGGCTCGAAAGCCGCCAGGCAGAGCCCGCAGAGGATCGGCCCCTTCGCCGCGACTTGTACACGTCAAATATCATCTTGACGTGTACGCGTCACATCGGGCCGCTACTTTTTTGGAGGAGGGCCCGGCCGGGTTAGGCGACCGGTGGAGGTGCCATGCCTGGACCGTGCCCGCCGGTCGACGTCGACGCCTGGCGCGCCGCCGGCCTCGAACGCGACCAGGCGGAGCGCGCCGCCACCCTGCCGGCCGAGGATGCCGCCGAGCTCTGGCGCTTGGTCCGGCGGTGCCAACGTCGTCAGTGGCGGGCCTCCGGGTGGACACGACGTGCCGCCAATGGACGGCAACGAACGTCAACGAACGTCAACGGCCGGCGGTCGAAAGGGACGATACGGAGGGTAGACCGTAGATAATCCTTGACCGTGGCCAATCGCTGAAGTAGTGTTCCATTATCGTCTCCCGCTTTCGATGTCATGGATAGCGAAGGTTTGACGTAGATACTTCGGGAACAGTGGCGCAAGTTTGGCCACAGGGAGGCCACGAACGCAAGGCGAGCGTTTGCGCGTACGGTCGGCTTCGCCGTCCCTACCGCGGTCGCCTCACGACGTCTCCCCTGGCTCCCTCCGACCAAAGGCCGGTCCTGACCCGACAGGATTTTCTCCTCTCGATCTTGATCCAGTCCTTTGATCCTGAGTGACTCTCGCCGGCCCTTGACCCTGGATCGCCTCGGACCCTTGACCGTAGATCCTCCCGTACCCTGGACGGTAGGGTATTCCCGACCACTACCCGATTTAGAGTAAATCGGCGTTGTGGGCGGGTAGTTGCCGGGCTATGCTTGGGTCGTGATGGGCAGAAATGCGCGTCGGCGGCGCCCTCGATGCGGGCGACGTCCGCGGCCGCGACCAGGCGCTGAGCGGGTGGCGATCAGCGGGCGCGAGGATTTATCGCTTTAAGTCGCCTTGTACCCAGAATAGTCGGGACAACGCCGGGCGCCGCTCGTCGGGCCCAGGCGTACCTCACCGCCCCCGGGACGTGCCGGGGGTCCTCCAGCTAGCTGGGCTCTCGCCCGCGCTCGTTGTGGAGCCAGGCCGTGAGCTCCTCGACGCGGGCGCGGATGCCGGCGAGATTCAGCCGGATCCCCACCCCAGGGCCACCGACGTTGAGCCACTCGCCGGTCTGGTGCCTGGCGGTGGCCGCCTCGTAGCGGGCGATCTCCCCGTCGAAGGTGCGACGGGTGAGAGCGGCGGCGCTCCACTTGTTGCCCGGGACCGGGGCCAGCGCCCGGAGGGCCGTCAGCAACCCGCGGAGCTCCTCGCCGAGGGCGGCAACCTCGGCCGGGTCGTCGGGCCCGTCCAGAGCCTCCGAAGGAGCCGGGGCGGCCTCCGGAGCTGCCGCGCTCGAGAAGGTGAAGGGCTCCCCCTCGAAGTCTACGGGGCGGCCGGTGTCGGGATCGAAGCCGCAGGCGACGAGCTGGGCGCGGGCGGCCTCCGCGATCACGGGGTCGGCGCTGTGGGCGCGTGACAACAGGTCCATCTCGCCGGCGTTTTCGTAGGCATCGACCCACGTCGGCGTCTCCCGGAACACCGGCAGCGCGCCACCCTCGGCCGACTTGTGGGCCGACAGGAGGAAGGTGTGGGCGCCGGTCAGCAGGCGCACGGGGAAGCCCTCCGCGATGGCCCTCAGCGTGCGGTGCGCCCACCAGGTGACGACCAGGCGGGCCCGGCCGACCGTGCCGACGCCCGGCAGGGGCGCGGTGCCCTTCGCGGTGTTTCCCTTCGTTCCGGTGAGCGCGTTCCGCATCAGCCCGACTTCACCGCCCGAAATGGTCGCGTTGAGCTCGCCTTTTTCGTCGACATGCCCTATCAAGACGTGCCATTGCTGCACAAGCCAGGTGGAGAGCGCGCCGAGCTCCGCCCGGGAGAGGGAGCCGATCGTGGCGTCTTCCGGAAGCTCGAAGGCTTTGCGGGTGCCCGGGGCGGGCGTGGAGCTCGACGCCGGCGCGGCCTCGGCCGAGGAGGTCGACGTCGGCGCGGCCTCCGTCGGGGCCGGGGAAGGGGCGGCCTGGCGGGGCGCTGCGTCCCGAGCTCGGGGCGGCGGCTTCGGAGATTGGACGGGCGTCGACTCCCAACGGTGTAGCCAGTCCACTTCGGGACGAAGCTGGGTCGCCGTGCTCCACTCCTCGGCCAGCGCGGCGATCCGCTCGTCGTCGTTGCCGACCCGGGCCGAGGGCGGAGGTACGAACTTGTAGCGGCTGGCGCATGGGTCGCCGGCGGCATCGATCTGGCGCTGGGAGACGAGGAACCCCGCGGCCCGCAGCTCCTTCACCGCGTAGATCACGGTGCGGCGATCCAGTCCTGCGAGCGCCGCGATCTGGGCGTAGGAGATGGTGATCGGGGCCAGGTCGTGCGGGCAAGCCTTCTTCACCGCGGCGTGTACCCGGTGCGCGGCTCCGGATAGCGCCCACCATTCCGGCGTTGACGTCGTCCATTCCGATATTTCGACCGGTGCTTTCCATCCGCCCACAACCCAGGGCGGGTGATGGCGTCTCATCCGCAGGCGCCGTACCTCGGGGCGCCGGGAGAGGCGGCGGAGCGTCGTCATGTCCCCCGTAGCGACCTGTTGCGCCTCCGGTTTCCCCCTGAACGTGTCCGCCAGGCGGGCGCGTAGCCCCGCCTCGGTGTTGAACGTGACGAGCTCGGTGAGGGTGGCACCGCCAACCCAGGGGGCACCGTCGCTGGTGATCCTGGCCCGCTGGCGCACCCCCTCGACCTGGCTCGCCGTCATCGGCATGGGGCGGCCTCCATGGCGATCAGGAGGTGGAGGTGGAGGGCGAGCCAGCCGCGCAACGCCGCCACCGCGGCGGCCTGTTGGGCGGAGAGGGTACGCGGGTGCTCGGTTTCCCAGAAACACTCTGTCGCCGTCCCGTCGTCGGCCGCCACGCTCATCCAGGCTGTCCAGGCTGACTCATTCTCCGCCGGCTGCGTCACCACGTCGTCATGGGGGAACACCTCGACCAGGACCGCGCCGATCCTGGCGTGGTATTCCACGCCCCCGCCCTCCCCCTCCAGCCGCTCCCAGATCATGCGTCCGCCGCTCCCACCTGGTTGAGCAGCGCGGCCCAGGGGGCGGCCTCGCCGAGCTCCCGGAGCCGCTCGACGCGGCCACCGATGACGGCGCCGCAGAACAGCGCGTAGGCCCGGCTACCCCCGACAAAGGAGACCAGGTGGCGCACCGCGTCAGTGTCGGGCGGGGGCGGGCCCAGCCCCTCGATCGCCTCGCAGAGCACGACCAGCGCAGCCTTGAGCCGCTCGGGGTCGCCGCTCATGCCGGCGCGCTGGAAGACGTCGATCGCGGCGAGCAGGGGGAGGGGGCGCGGCGTCATCGGCATCCACCGGCGGCGACCCCTTGACGGGATGCTGCATCGGGGCGAAGGTAGAGGAGGGAGGTACAGATGACGCCCAGCCGTAAGCCCGCCGACAAACACCAACCAGTAAGGACGGCTGAAGAGCTCGCAGAGCTCCGGCGCCGCTCGATCGAAGCGTTCACCCACTTCGGGGAGGCCCACGATGTCGAGCTGATGGACATGGACGGGTTCCTCCGGGACCTCCGGGCAGAAGCCCCGCCGCTGTGAGCCTCCGCTACCTGCTCGATACGAACGTCATCTCCGATGGTGGCCGCCCCACCCCGAACCTCAACCTCCGCCGTCGCTACGTCCGCCACCTGTCGGACCTGGCTATCTCCGCGGTGACCCTCGCTGAGGTGCGCTACGGCGTCCTCTCCATGCCGCCCGGGCGTCGGCGCGACGAGCTCGCCAACTACTACGCGGCCGTCCTCCCCCCGATCCCCGTCCTTCCGTTCGACGAGGCCGCGGCGGAGTGGCACGCCGCCACCCGGGCCCGCTTGAAACTCGCCGATATCCCCGCGCTCTTTCCGGACGTCCAGATAGCGGCCATCGCTGCATCCAACAACCTGATCGTCGTCACGGCGAACGTGCGTGACTTCTCCAGGCTTGGGGTAGCGTTTGAAGACTGGTCGCAGGGGTAGCAGAACCGACGATGTCTCGAACTGCCCGCCATCCGCCCCCCTGGCGTAGAACCTCGGGCTGGTTGACCTGGTGAGGTAGGAGGCGTCTCTCATGGCTTCCTCCTCGCCGTCGCCGCGTCCGCCTGGAGCAGCTCGAAGCTGACCCGGCCGAGGGCCTCGCCAAGGTCGCCGGCCTCGCGGTCGGTGACCCCAACCAGGAGACCCTTGGTCACCGCGTCGCGGGCGAGAGCACGGCCGACCATTCCGCCGATCCCGGGGAGGAGCTCCGCAGGCGGGCGCTTCGGGAGGGCCGGAACATGGACTGCAGTCCGCTCGTGGACCTGGACGACCTGCACCGCCGCCGGCGTCTTCGAGATCCTCGTCTTCGACGGCTTGGCCGGCGCGCCGGCCGGGGCGTTCGAGCTGCCCGTCAGGAGCTCCGCAGCCGAAATCGTCGCCGCGCTGGCGCCCCAGTGCCCGGTCAGCTCGTGGAGCGCGGCGCGGAGCTCCGCCAGACGCTCGTCGGTCACCGGTTGGGGACGGCTCAAGCGGCCTTTCCTTGTAGGCGGGCGATCTCCCCGGTGGCGCCGACCCTCGCGGCGCGCTCAACGCTCAGCCCCTCAATCGCCATCGCCAGGATGCCGAGTTGCGCGGTGGAAGGGGCAAAAACGTTACGTTCCCATCGGGAGAGCGCGGCCTGCGTGATCCCGCAACCGTGCGGACAACGGGTCTCGACTTCCCGTTGAGAAAGTCCAGCAGCGGTGCGACAGGTGCGGAGGTAATCGCCGAGGGTCATGACTACATTCCATCATACCAAGATCGGACGCGCGCATCAAGCGGAATCGGATTGTCGGCGCCCCAAGTAGACGGGCCCGTGACCAACGAAGAACTACGCTCTCTTCTCCGCGACCTCCGGATATCGGCCGGCCTCACGCAGCGCGAGCTGGCCAAGCGGGTGGGCTTTACCCAAGGGTGGGTCAACAAGGTCGAATCCGGTCGATGTGGAATCGACCTTGAAATTGTAGAGAAGTGGGCCGGCGCGTGCGACAAGGTAGCTCATCTGCACATCGGAACGGACTTACCAACCGCGGAAGAAATCGGCGGCAAAATACTGGCATTGGATAGCTCAGGCAGGATGACCGTGCTTGAACTCGTCCAGGTGTGGAAAGACCTCGACACGCATGACCGGCGAACCCTCCGGCTTCTACTCGACGGGTGGCGCAAGTCATCGTCTTTAGAGGCCGTTGAAGGGCTGCCGCTCACTGGAACGTAGTCCAAAATACATTTTTAGGGGGTCGCGCAAGTCTTATTCGTATTCAAAGGGGAATGGTCGTTAGGATAATCTGAATCGTATTCGGAGCGTCCATGGACCCTGCCCCTACCGCCGCCCAACCCACCCCGCTCCCGTCGAAGCCCCTGCAACTTACCTGGGGCTATGGCGGGATCCTCCTCTGCGAGCGACACGCCATCCGGCCGGAAGATCGCGCCAGCCAGGCGGCGCAAGCTGACATCCTCGAAGACGACTCCTGGCACTGTGACGCCTGCGCCTTCGAGCGCGTCTCTTCGGAAGGTGGGGAGGAGGAGGCTAACGAATGGCTGGCCTCGCAAGGGCTGATCTGGTCGGATGGAGGGGACGCCAGGCGGCCCATGATGCGGATGAGCGGCGGCCTGGTCGTGCAGGTGCGGGAATGACTCGCCCTCCGTCCCTCGCGCCCTCGGACGTCCCGGCCGTCGGTGTCGTCGTCCACTACAACTCTCCCGACTGGGGACCCAGCCGCGGCAAGGTACTCGACGTGCCGCGGGAGATCCGCGGAGTGTGGTCGGTGCTCTGCCAGGACTTCCACCCCATCGGCGGCCGGGAATACTGGCCGATCGCCGAGCTCACCTGGAAGCCCCCCAACGTGATGAGCCGCACCCGCCCAACGCGGGAGGCCGTGGCCTCGGAAGCCGAGCGGGTCGCCGAAGTCATCTACCTGGACGGAGCGTCGTCTTGACGGCCGTCGTGCGCCTCACCGAGGCGGAGTGGATGGCGGAGGGCCGCAAGCGGTTCGGGTCCAACGTCTTTGAATGGCGCTTTGTATGCCCGGCTTGCGGCAACGTGGCCGCGGTGGGGGACTACCGCGGCCGGGCTCCCAAGGGCACCTCGGCCGACGTCGCCTTTTTCAACTGCATCGGGCGGTACACCTTCGACGCCCGGCCCGCCTTCGCGAGCGGGCCCGGGCCGTGCGACTACACCAGCGGGGGCCTCTTCGACATCAGCCCGATCCGGGTGGTGACGGCGCGCGGGGTCGTGTCCGCGTTTGCGTTCGATGAGGTGGTCGTGGCGACGCCAGCGCCGGCAAAGGCGGCAGCATGAGAGCCGACCCTGAAACCGTCCGCCGCCGCCTGGATGCGCTGGCCAGCCTGCGCCAGGCCGTCGCCGAAGAGAAGCGGACCTTCCAAGCCCACCCTGAAGCTGTAGCACTCCCTCTCCTCTCCCTCCGGAGTCTCCCAAATGGCCTCTTCAACCCGTCTCGCCCGGCTACTCGATCAACATCCCACCCTCGCCGACGCGGTGCGCCTGGTGCTCGCCGGCGAGCTCTCCACCGCCCTCCGGGAACACGAGGAGGCCGAGCGGCTCCGGGCGGAGGTCGCGGCGAGCTCGCCCGCCTGGCAGGTGTGGACCGACAGCGCGGCCCGACGGGATGGCCTGGTGGTCTGCAAGATCGGTCCATATGCGCCCATGCTGCTGGTGGAGCCGATCCCCTTCGTGGTGGAGTTTCCCCCGGAGGCGGGGAGCGCGAAGCCCATCACGATTCTCCATGCCAAGGACGTAGCCGAAGCGATGGCGGAGGTAGACCGCCGGTTTCCTCTGCCCGCGTGGTGGCTCTCCGTCCGAGACCTCCCCGACGCGCGGAACCCCTCGCTCTGGCTCAGGAGGGAGTAACCATGCTCGATCCCAATGACGACGGTAGCGCCGCGGTCGCCGCAGCCGCCGATCCCCCGCTCCGCCCCGGAGTTTCCGTGCCCGAAAGGTTGCGCGCCTTAAAAGAAGCGGTCGAGAAGCTGGAAGAAGCCGAAGACCTCGAAGTGGCAGCGAGGGAAAACGACCTCCTGCTGTGGAAGAAGACCGCCGACAACGTGGACGGCGCCCACGAGAACGTTGTTTACGCCGCGCGCCGGTACGTCCGGAGTCTCCGATTAGCCTCCCCCCGCCCGAAGCTCTCCGAGACCTCAACCGCCCCCACGTCGATCCTGATCCCGGGTGCGCCTGGTGCGCCTGGCAGAAGGCGACCGCCCATACCGGGGTCTATGGCTTCGAGGAGGTAGCCGACGCCCGCGCCGAGGACGACGACGAGGACGAGGACGAGGAGTACCCGCCTGATGAGGATGATCCGGCGGCGCGGATCGTCTTCGAGGACGAAGAGGACGACGAGGACCTGGACAACTAGGAGTAGCCCATGCAGAAAGCGACATGCTCCCGCTGTCTTGGCTCCGCGATGCTGTTGGGGGGTAAGGTGGTCGCGCATCGAGTCTGGACCCCCGACATGGAGCGGTCAATCACCTGTCCGGGCTCCGGTGAACCGCCCTGGACGGAGCCGGTACGGCAGGAGCGGATCCTGTTGCATCGCTGCGAGGGCCGCCCCCTCGGCCGCGCCTGGCCGCGGCCGCCCTGGTCGCCGGCCCCTGCCCTGGTCGCCGGTTGTTTCAGCCACGCCCTCTGCGACACACAGGGGACGTGTCGCGCGAGCGAGGCGCGGCGAGCGATCAAGCGGGAGGCGCTCCATGGATAGCGCCGACATCGAGGGCGGCCCCGAGGGAAGCCGCCTCGAACCGCTCGAACCGGCGCCGGACGTCTGCCGGGCGCTCCTTGAGCACATCGCCGCGAAGTGGCAGGCCGAGGCGGGCGGCCGCCATGGACCCGACCGCTACCGCCTCGAATGGGGGGCCGCGCGCCTTCGCGCCGAGGCGGCCGGCTGCCCGGTGACGCCCGAGCTCGTGCGCGTGGACGGTCGCGAGGATCCCGACGTCGGCGGAGCGTCGCATCAGGAGCCGCACCCCGGCTTCGTCCCCTGCGACGGGTGCAGCATCATCGACCTCGGCTCCTACTGCGCCGGGATGGGCCAGTGCGCGGGCGCCATGGAAGCCCGGGCGCGCCTCCGGAGGCTCCATGGCTGAAGCCTGGGAAGAGGACCCCGAGCACATCCGGCGCTGCATCCGGTGTGGCGGGCACGGTGGCTGGGGGGACACGACCTGTCCCCAGTGCGGCGGCTCCGGCTTCATCAACCGCCATGCAGCCCCGCGGCCGAGGGACGAGCGGCAGCAGCTCCTCTTCGGCGTGGAGCTCCGGCCGAGGAGGCGCCCGTGATGCTGTTCCCCGAGCTCGCCGGCGAGGACCTCGCGCAACGTCGCCCCCGGGCAACCGTCGATCTCGATGTAGAGGTGCGCCTGGTGGCGGACGACGGCGAGCAGCTCGAAGGGGAGGCCGACGCCTGGGCAACCTGGCAGGACGGCGAGAACGCCCCCCCCAAGCGTTCCACCGCCCCCGGGTGGCCGTCGCGGTGGGGGTGGCGGGCGACCAGGTGGGCCGGTCTCCAGCTCCACGTCTTCCACCGCCCCGGCCACGTTGACGTGTACACGTCAACGGCCGGCGGCCGCCGACAGATGCGGGAGAACATGGAGCGAGTACGCCGGGAGGTAGAAATCTGGCTCCGGAGACGCGCGGGGGAGGAGGTGGTGGTGGAGCCCGCGCCTTCCCGTGCTCGGTGCGTCGCGTGCAAGAAGTACACGACTCACAAGCGGCAGGTTCCCTGCTGTACGGCATGTGAGCCGGGCCTTCCTCCGTTGCTCGCCCTACCGGCGCAGCTCGACATCACCGCCGCCGGCGAGGTCCTCACCTGCGGCGGGTGCGGGAAGACCTGGTGGCGCTTCCCCCGGCCGGGCCCTACCCCGAAGCGGTGTCCCGACTGCGGCAAGGCGATGCGACGGGACGTGATGCGCGGGAAGGCGATGGCGAAGCGGTCAGCCGCCCAGGGCCTCGATGACTGCGCGGAGCTCGTCGACGTGGAGGAGCTCCACCAGGTCGCCGCCGGCGTGGAGACCCACGTAGGCGCTGGCGGGGCCCGCCTGGTGGCCGCGGAGAGCGGCGCTGGAGGTCTCAACGACGTCGACGACGTTGCGGAGCCGGGCGAGCAGGACGGGGTCAAGCCGTGGCCGTGGGAGGAGGTCCCGCCCGCCCTGCCGCCGACGGTGGACCCGTTGCCGGCAGGCGTCGGACGCGTAGCGCGCATCCGCGCGGGCGTCGGCCGGGAAGGGCAAGGGGCACCCGCAGGCGCACGATCGAGGAAGGGCCATAAACGTAACGTAACGGATAAGGCGGAGGTTGCACCATGAACGAGCGGCGCGGGTGGTGGACGGTGGCGGAGGTGTGCGATCACCTGGGGATCGGGCGGGACAAGCTCAGGGCGCTCATGAACGCGACGTCGGCGGCCGGGCGCTGCTGGCGCAACCAGACCGGCGGAAAACGGCCGTCCTACCGTTTCCGGAGAGACCAGGTGGACGCATGGTTTACGGGCGTGACCTCGGCCGAGGGCACCGCCCCGGCGCCGCGGCGAGGGCCTCGCCGATCGCGGAGGCCTGCGCCGACGAGCTCCACCCCGCCTGACCTCCGGAGCCTGGTAAGGGGCGCCTGAATGGCCAGCGTACAGAAGCGGGACAAGGATTCCTGGCGCGTCCGATGGCGGGAGCCGGACGGCGCCGAGCGGAACAAGACCTACTCCACGCGCGATCTCGCCGAGGAGGTGGAGAAGCGAGCCCAGCGCGCCGAGGAGTTGGGTCTCTCCTTCGATCCCGACCAGGTGGCGCCGCGGTTGTGCCTCCACGCCGACATAGCCCCGGCCTACCTCCGCGACTGCGAGCGGCGCGACCTGGCGGCCCGGACGCGCCATCGCTATGCGGAGATGCTTGAAATTTTCTTCCGGTGGCTGCGGGTGCGCGATGGCCGCGCCTACATCGATCCAGCCGTGCTTTCTTGGAAGACGCTCGACAGCTATTGGAGCTACCTGAAGACGGATGGACGACACGGCCACGGGCGCAAACTAAGCACCTGCAACGCCCATATCTCCTGCCTGAACGTTTTTTGGGAGTGGGCCCACAAGCACCATCCGGAGACCCCCCGTCCCGT
>Ga0163144_10010334_pt1 | contig 19914 bp, 16 predicted proteins | sample OliLak19BULKMAT1_FD_123175 | JGI IMG/M metagenome (GOLD analysis project Ga0163144, IMG submission 123175) | Freshwater microbial mat bacterial communities from Lake Vanda, McMurdo Dry Valleys, Antarctica - Oligotrophic Lake LV.19.BULKMAT1 | ecosystem: Environmental > Aquatic > Freshwater >... | reverse complement strand
GCTGCGGCGCACGACATGTTTATCAAGCCCACCCGCTACTTCGCGCCCGAGAACGCCGAGGTGCGCGTGCGTGTGCTCAACGGCACCTTCACCCGAAGCGAGAACTCCATCGCCCGGAACCGACTGGCCGACGCGAGCGTGCTCACGCCAACGCGGCGGGTGCAGATTGACACCGCCGAATGGAGCGTGGCGGGCGATACGAGTTCGTTCCACATCCACACCCGCGGCGCCGGCACGTACGTGATCGGAGCGTCCACCCGCCCAAGCGTTATCGCACTGTCGGCCGATGACTTCAATCTGTACCTCAAAGACGACGGCATTCCCGATGCGCTGGAAGCGCGGAAGCGGAACGGCGAACTGGGGAAGCCGGCGCGCGAACGCTATCACAAGCATGTGAAGGCGATGGTCCAGGTTGGCGATGCTCGAAGCAATCACTACGCGACGGCGCTTGGCTATCCGGCCGAGATCGTGCCGGTCGAGAACCCCTACTCATTGAAGGTCGGCTCGTCTCTGCGCGTGAAGACGCTGGTGGACGGGAAGCCGACCGCCAATCAGCTGGTGGTGTATGGTGGGCTCACGGTGGCCAACGCGAACATGGCGTCGAAAAGCACCCGGTCTAACGCCGAGGGAGTGGCGACGATTCCACTTGGCTCGGCCGGCACGTGGTTCGTCAAGTTCATCAACATGACGCGCGTGCAGAAGGACACGGTGGACTACGAGTCGAAGTGGGCCACTTTGACCTTTCAGGTGCCGAAGTAGGGCCGGGAGGACGAGCCGATGCCGTTCGCACGCTCCGTGGTGCTCTTCGTCGCCGCCGGTCTCTGTGAGATCGGGGGCGGCTATCTGGTCTGGCTCTGGTTGCGCGACCGTCGGAGCGCACTGTTCGGTGCGCTCGGCGGACTGCTGCTGTTCTTGTATGGCATATTGCCGACGCTGCAACCCGCACATTTCGGCCGCGTGTACGCGGCCTACGGGGGTGTATTCGTCGTGCTCTCGCTTGCGTGGGGCTGGCTAATCGACGGCCATCGTCCCGACGTGCCCGATGTGGTCGGGGCGGCGCTGTGTGTAGTTGGAGTAGGAGTCATCATGTACTGGCCGCGCGGGGCGGTCGTTGCCGCCTAACGATTGGCCCGACTCACTGAGTTCCAGGCCGAAGCCGGCGCGAGCGGAGCGCAAGCTGGCCGCCGGCAAGTCTGGAAGCGGTATGGCCCCATGTGCAGATTTCAGCAACCTCATTCCGGTCTCCAGATGCGCCCTCGTGTTGTTGCAGTCGTCGTCACGTCACTTGTTGTTTCCACCACCGTGTCCGCCCAGGGCCCGGGGCAGGGGAACAATCGTGGCACAACCATACCTGCCGGCGAGCAATGCCCGCCGGGGATGACCGAAGTCAGGCCGCGCAATTGTCAGGCACCCACCCTGCCGCCGCCGAGCATTTTGGACTATCGGCCGCGCTCGACGTTGGTCACACCCGCTCACACGGTGCCCAAGGCCAAGTTTTCCGCCATCGACTTTCACGGGCATCCCGGCGGCCAGCTCAACTCCGCCGAAGGGCTCGAACAACTTGGGGCTGCCCTTGATGCGATCAACGTGCGAGTCATTGTGGCCGCCAACAATGCGTCGGGTGAAGGACTCAAGCGCCAACTATCGCTGATTGGCGCTTCGCCGAAGATGAAAGACCGGGTACGCCTTCTGACCGGCATCAGCTTTCAGAATGTAGGCCCGGAATGGTCAGCGAAAGCGGTCGCTCAGCTTGAGGCCGATGTGGCGGCGGGCGCGGTTGGCATCGGTGAGATTGGCAAGGGACTCGGCCTCTCGACCAGAAAGGCCGACGGCACGCGACTGCGCATCGACGATGCGGCACTGAATCCCGTGTGGGAAGCGGCGGCGCGGCTCGGCGTGCCGGTGTTCATCCACACGGCCGACCCGCAGGAGTTCTGGCAGCCGATTGACATGAACAACGAGCGTTGGTTGGAACTGGCGTTGTTTCCGGGGCGCCGGTATCCGGCCGAGCAGCATCCTGCTTTCGAGACGTTGATGACGGAGCGGGACAATCTCCTGCGACAGAATCCCAAAACCACGTTCGTGATTGCGCATCTGGGATGGCACGCAAACGATCTCGGTCGTTTGTCGAAGCTGTTTGAAGAGTTGCCGAACGTGTATTCGGAAGTCGGGGCGGTATTGTACGATATCGGCCGTCAGCCGCGGGCGGCTCACGACTTTTTTGTTCGGTTCCAGGACCGAATTCTCTTTGGCAAGGATTCCTTCCAACCCGAGGAGTATCCCTATTACTGGCGGGTGTTCGAAACGCGGGATGACTATTTCGACTACTACCGGGACTATCACGCGTCGTGGAAGCTGTATGGCATTGACCTGCCGGACACGGTGCTGAAGAAGGTCTATTTCCGGAATGCGTTGCGTATTACGAGCGGGTTGCCACAGGGGGGATGGCCGAAGTGAACTTCACGGCGTCTCCCACCGGTACCGGAATCCCCCTGTTGCGGGGTAGGACTGACCACCGGGCAGCGTGATCGTACCGCCGAAAGAAAAATTGAAGGCAAAACAGTTGACGGGCGCTCCCACCGCACAGGGCACGAACAACGATCCGGTGAAACCGACCAGCTGCGACATGTCCACCGTGAGCTGCGCACCAGTGCTCGCATCTGTCATCACGACGATTCCTGTCGCCCTGACGACACCGCCCGCGTTGGCCTTGATTTTTGCCGACCCCGGTTCAAACTCGAGAAAGTTCATCCCGGTGGTCACGTTCCGGTTGAAGTTCGCGCCGACGCGAAAGTTGTATTGCTGCGCGCCGCCGGTGGTGGCGGGATCGACGATGCGGAATCCACCCGTGAGTATGCCTAACACGCGAGGCGGGGGAGGATTGCCCGCGACGGAAGTCGCGAGGAGCGGCGGCTGCGTAGGCACGGTGTCGGTGCCAGTCGCGCACGCGGACAGCCACACGGCAGCGGCGAGCGGTACGATCGATGCGAACTTCATTGTCTCCTCTACTTGTTTAGGTCTGCGGAGCGTCTTGTCACGAGCGACCGACGAATCGCCCGTCTTTCCTATCGTCCTCCATTCTCAACCCGCGCGCTCGGCTGAAGCTTGCTCACCCCATTCTGCGCCTCGGCGACAATCGCGCGCAGGAAAGTATCTGCCTTTGACCACGCATTCGCCACCAGTGCGTAGGCGTCACGTGCCTTTTCGTCGCGTTGCAGCGAGGCGGCGACACGGGCGCGCTCGAGGGCAAAGGGGATCTCGGTGGGCGTCAGCACGCGACTGGGTCGCTCATCGAGAATAAGGGCGGCCCGCTCCAGCTCGCCGGCGACAACCAGAAGACGGGCAGTCTCCAATCGATCTAGGTAGCACTCCACACACATCGAGTCGGGAAGGGTGCGAAGCGTCTGGAGCGCGGCCGCCGAGTCGCCGCGCGCAAGTTCGAGATAGCCGCGCGCGGCCTGCATCGCGTAGGGCGATATGGCCCGCGCGGCCGGATCGGTGCTCTGTGCGTTCTTCCGCGCCAGTTCCTGAATGCGCGAGATGGACGCCACGTCGCGCTGCTTGTTCCACCAGGGCAGTGTCCACCAGGGGAAACCGCCCTTTCCGTGCAGGGCATAGTCGTCCACCCATCCCCGAAACAACGCATCGGCGTTCGCCACGGGAAAGGCGCCGACGAGTGCGTAGTCGACCAACATCGAGTTGCGCAATTCTCCCAGCTGCAACACGACCTGTCCCCCTTCCACCATATGCCCCCGAAACGTCAATTGCAGGCTAAGCCGAAGGCGTGGGTCTTGAAACACGCCGTCGGAATGGTTCCGTTTGACCAGCGCGCGGGCGATCCGCAGCGCGGTCTCCTGGGGGTCGGACCAGCGGCGCAAGGTGAGCCACGCCGACGCGAGTAGCGGGGCGTTGGCGGTATCGATGAAAAAGTCGAATTCCGCCGATTGGGTGGCGACATAGTCGGCAATCTGCTTGACCATCTTGATGGTAGATGCATCTTCGCGCTTCGGATTGAGCGCGAGATACTGCTGGGCGAACTTTCGCGCCGAATCGGGCAGGTTTAGCGAAAACGAGAGCTCGACGGCGTGTTCGTACGCGGGGGCAAAGGAGCGATTGAGCTCGATGGCCCGCGAGAAGTCGCTCAGTTCCTGTCGTTCACCAATGCCGACGCCGGGGCCGTAGCCATGATGGACGCCGGCATCTCCCCGCGCGAACCAGACTTCGGGGTCCGAGGGATAGAGCCGCACGGCGGTGTTCGAGATCTCGAAAAGACGACGAACCTGGGTGAGCCAGGCCGGACCATAGTCGTAGGGGAGCGTGGAGCTAATGGAGTCCGCAGTGATGAGCAGCGAGTCGTGAAGGCTGAGATTGCGATTGAGCGCCCCTGCCTGCCGTAGGTAGGCCCGCGAAAGGGAGTCGTCGTTACTGCGCAGCCAGGAGACGCACTGACCCGCGCGCCTGAGGGCAAGGGCGAAGGTCGAGTCGAGTGCGATCGCACTCTGGTAGTGTACGAGGGCGGAGTCCCACTGCGTGTCGCGATAGAATCCTTCTCCCTTGGAAAATTCCTTCACGGCCGACGCTAGTCGGGAGCCGAGTCCGGCGTTAGGCGTGGCGGTGATCTGTCGGATGCCGCGTAGGACATCGAGGAGACCGAGGGCGAGGGCTGAGGCCAAGAGGTCGGGGCGCGCTTCGGGGCCGGTAACGCTCACCGAATCGACGGTCTTTCCGCTGGACACGTCGAGCAGTTGTGCCCGTGCGATGAGGGTGTCGCCGTAACCCTTGAGAATGTCGCCATACACCACCAGCCCGGCCCTGTGATCACGGGCCAGGGCGCGCGCGCTCTCGGCGTCGGCTCGTCCCTTCCAGTCGCGGGTGACGGTGGCGGCATCGACCGTGGTGAGCGGTCCCATGCCGTCGAGGTTGCGCGTGGCCACGTCGAGCATGGTGCGCGACCAGACATCGGGTCCGTCCCACGTGGTGAAGCGCGCGCCCTCCGGAAGATTGAACGGCACAACGATGATTCGATTCAGGTCAACGTCTGGCGTCGCGTCGGATTTCGAGAAGACGACGGCCGCACCTCCCAACACCGCGAGCACAGCGGCGCCGATCAGCGCCATCCGGCCGAAACGTCGAGAAGGTTCCATCGCGCGGAGTTGCAGCACGCTCCCCGACTGCAGCAGGGAGAGCGCCGACTCGAAGACATCGCGCAGCTCTCCAGCCGACTGTTGTCGATCGATGGGATTCTTCGACAGCGCCTTGGCCACGGCGTCGCTGACCATTTGCGGAACGCCTGCCGCCACGGCGGACAGTGGCCGGGGAACCTCCTGCACATGCGCGGCCGCGAGCGCGGCGGCCGATGTCGCAACAAATGGGGGAGCCCCGGCCAGCACTTCGTAGGCCACCACGCCCAGAGAGTAGATATCCACCCGTGCATCCACCGGACCGCCGCCGAAGAGCTGCTCGGGCGCCATGTAGCCCAAGGTGCCAAGGGAGACACCGGTGGCGGTCCCCGTGGTCCCTTCCAACGGGCTCATGGCGCCGCGGGCGATACCGAAGTCGGCGACCAGCGCGTGCTGGTCGGCGAGCAGGATATTTTCGGGTTTGATGTCTCGATGCACGACACCGCGCCCATTGGCGTAGGCGAGGGCATCCGCCACCTCGCGCAGGAGTCGAAGGGCCGCCGGTACTTGGTACCGCTCGCCACGCTCGAGGCGTCGGCGGAGAGACTCGCCCTCCACGTAGGGCATGATGTAGTACAGCAGCCCTTCGCGGACTCCGGCCCCGAGCACGGGGAGAATGTTGGGATGCTGCAGGTGCGCGGTGACGTCCACCTCGCGTTTGAAGCGAGCCGTGGACTGTGGGCTGACGAGTTCCGGGGGAAGGACTTTGACGACGACCAAACGCCCGAACGCCGACGTGTCGGTGGCGACCACGAGTCGACTCATTCCGCCAGCCGGAAGTTCGCGCTCGATATGATACGCGTCCCCCAGCGCTAACTGGAGTGTCTCGAGAAAATCAGCCACAGGGCGTGGAAGGGCGATGGCGGGGATGCAGGCAGGACCATAACAATAGGACGAGGACGGAAGCTGGGAAAGACGTTGACGATCACGGGGGAGCGCCTCAGCCAATCGCCGTAGGCAGCAGGTAGCGGCAGGTAGCGGCAGGTAGCGGCAGGTAGCGGCAGGTAGCAGCAGATAACAGCAGGTAGGTAGCGGCAGGTAGAAGGCGTGCGAGTCGCGAGAATGCTTCGACCGAAACTTTTTATGGCTGAGTTGTATCCCGGTGCGGTCCTACCCATGGTTCTATGGCGCACCTCCGACGCGTGGGCGGGCGCCTGGCGTTTGAAACAGGCGGCTCGGAGCCTATCGAAGGACGGAATGCGCCGTGTCGCGGGTCGCGAGCCGGAGCGTCCGATGCTTGCCCCCGCGACCGCCTCCAGCAGGAGCGCACCCATGTCTCCCAAACAGAGCACGAGTTTGTCGAAGAAAAGCCGACCTGGCCGGAAGACTAAAGGCAAAATGCCCGTCGAGATCGTCGTCCCGCTGCGGGCCGCCGATGAGACTCGTCGCGACGCCCGGAAGTCCACGGACCATTTGGACGGGCCTAAAAAGGAGCGGCTCGAGCCGCATCCGAACGAGCAGGGGGGCGACATCAATCCGTATCGTGACATGACCGAAGTAGACGGGCCAATGGCCAAGGATACGGTGCACCAGACCGAGTCGAAGGTCGATCACCCGATGGGCAAGTCGCGACACGGGGTGGGGCAACACAAGGGAAACTAGCGATCAACGGGAGGCCAAGCGTCGGGTAGCGCGGCATCGGCGTATGCCGCAGCTTTCTCCGGTCTCAGCGGCTCGCCGTCTGAGACCGGTTGCTGGTCCTTCCCACGCGCGTTTGGTCTCCCATTATGCGGCTGGTGCGCTGCGATCACTGCGGAGCGAAGGCGCTCTCTGCCGCCTCGCAATGTCCTCGATGCACACAACCGCTCAATCTCCGTGACGACCGCGGCGGTACGGTACCGCTGGCGCACTGTCGCCTGTGCAACACGTACTATCCACGGAGCATGGGGGCGTGCAAATGGTGCGGGACGCCAGCATCGGGGCCGTCGCCGTCACGCACCGTGTGGGCCGTTGCGGCTGTCGCCGCGCTGGCAGTCGGGGTGTTGTTGGGGTGGTGGCTCTGGCGCACGCGCACGCCCCCGACGGCGGACGTAATCGGGGTGCCGGTGCGGCTTGCCCTGCCGTCGCCGTCGGAACCGCCCACGTTGGACTCGTCGTCATCTGAGGACGCGCGCTTGATTGCGCTGCCACCCGACGACGTGACGTTGATGGAGCCGCCAATCGCGCTCGCTCCCGCTCCCTCAGGTGCGCTTTCTCCCACGCCCCCCACTTCACCCGCGCTCGCTGCTCCGCCCGCTTTGGGTGTCGTGAGGTGGCGCGCCGCCGTGGCCAACGCGTACGCGAACCTGCGCGCCGATGCCCGATTCGACGCGCGCATCGTCGGCGTGCTCTCGCCGAATCAGCGCCTCCAGGTGGGAGATGTGGTGAAGGGATGGAGACGTGTGAAGACCGGCGCCGCCGAAGGATGGGTGGACGCGAAGTTTCTCACGGTCAGGTAAACGGCGCGCACGAGGCATGGCGTGAAAGGGGCCGGTGAACCCATCGCACACCACGTGTAGGGCGCGGTACCCGCACCGGCGCGATACCCAAGGACGAGAACTTGAGCGCCCCAGTGGAGACGGGCGGCGTGGTGGCGTCGCCATGCTCCGGCCCGCTGACCGATGGTCCCCTTAATCGTCATTCATCTGACTCCCTGCCGCAAAGCGGCGAGTCATGGTACCTTTCTCGTGTACATGACAAATCCACCAAAGCATAAGAGCCCCCGTCCGCGGCGCGGCTCCCCGAAACACGTCACAACGCAGCATTCGTCGGTCTCCACGAGTCGGCTTGCATACGCCGAGACTCGGCGCTGGCTCTTGGAAGTGCATGGCTCCACTTGCGCGTACTGCGGCGTGACGTCGAATCCGCGAAATATCACGCTCGACCACGTCACCCCTCGTAAAGGGCAGACGGCATACGACCGGCGTGACAACCTCGTCTTGGCGTGCAAGCGCTGCAACACCGCCAAGGCCGACAAACCATTCCTCCTGTTTATCCTCGCGCAGCGCGTGCGGGCAAACAATTTCATGCGATTCGGGCAGCATTTGAGCGACGGTATTCTCGATATCGTCCGGCCGTTAGCCACCGAGTTGCCACCAGTCGCGCTTCGTGTGGCAGGTTCCATTCGTCCCCGCACGACATACGGTGCCGAGCAGAGGGACGAGTCGCCATACTCCGATTCTCCATATCGCGCCTCTGCCTGACGATGGGGTATGAGTCGATCGCCCGCCCGCAGGATTTCTGTAGGCGGGCGCTTCTTGTTCGGACTCTCCCGCATTGCCACACCAGCACGGAGACCGAGCCGTGACGTGGCAGCAGACCTACGATCCGCTCGACAATCCATTCCTGTCGACCCTGGCCGCAGCCTTTCCGCTCGTCGTCTTGCTGGGGCTCCTGGCATGGCACAAGGTGCGGGCCCACTGGGCGGCGCTCGCCGGGCTCACCTCGGCCTTACTGGTGGCCGTGCTGGTGCTGCGGATGCCGGTGCATATGGCGCTGGCGTCGGCGGGGCTCGGGGCCGCGTACGGACTCTTCCCCATCGGCTGGATTGTTCTCAACGTCATCTTTCTCTATCGCCTCACGAGCGACTCCGGGTACTTTGCCGCGCTGCAGGGGAGCATCGCTACGGTGACCTCCGATGGCCGGCTGCAATTATTGCTCATCGCGTTTTCCTTTGGAGCTTTTTTCGAGGGAGCGGCGGGCTTCGGTACGCCGGTGGCGGTCACGGGGGCGCTACTCATCGGGCTCGGTTTCTCGCCCCTGCAGGCGAGCGGGCTCTCCCTCATTGCCAACACCGCGCCGGTGGCATTCGGCGCACTCGGAACGCCGGTGATTGCCCTGCAGGGGGTGACGGGCATCGATCTGCTCGACTTGAGCGCCATGATCGGGCGGCAGCTCCCCGTGTTCTCTGTCATCGTACCCTTCTGGCTCATCTGGGCCTATGTCGGCTTTCGACGCACCATGGCCATCTGGCCGGCCGTGCTGGTTGCGGGGGTGGCCTTCGCGGTGCCGCAGTTTCTGGTGTCCAACTACCACGGTCCGTGGCTGGTCGATGTGGTGGCCAGCGTAGCATCGATGTCAGCGCTGGTCGTTTTCCTACGGTGGTGGGCGCCGCCCGACGCAGCGGTCGTCGCTGGTGTCGAGGCCGCGGCAGCGGTTCAATCGACGGGCGACGTGTCCTTCGGGGCCGTCGTATCAGCTTCGGAGTCGAGTGCCGGCGTCTCGCCAGACGCCAATGCGGCAGCGGTTACGCGCATCGCTCCGCGCAAAGCGTGGACGCCCTGGATCGTACTTTCGCTGCTGGTCTTTGTCTGGGGGTTGCCGCAGATGAAGGCGGCGCTCAATAGCCTTTCGGCCCCGAAGATTCCGGTGCCGGGGCTGGATCTGCTGGTGCAGCGCGCGCCACCGGTGGTGGCCGCGCCGGCTGCCGAGGGGGCGGTGTTCCTCGTCAACTGGCTCTCCGCCACTGGCACGGCGATTTTCCTCGCTGCGTTGGTAAGCGGACTCCTGATGGGGTACTCGCCCCGCGCGCTGCTTCGGCAATACGTGGCCACGCTGCGTGTGGTACGAACCTCGCTACTGACAATCGCGGCCATGTTGTCGTTAGGCTACGTGTCGCGTTACTCGGGCATGGACGCGATTCTGGGGCTCGCCTTCGCCAGAACCGGCTTCTGGTACCCGTTCTTCGGCACCATGCTGGGCTGGTTGGGTGTTGCGCTCACCGGATCGGATACCTCGTCCAACGTTCTCTTCGGCAGCCTGCAGACCATGACCGCGCGCCAAGTGGGGGTGAGTCCGATACTGATGGCCGCCGCCAACTCGTCGGGCGGTGTGATGGGAAAGATGATCGATGCCCAGAGCATCGTGGTGGCCAGCACCGCCACCCGGTGGTATGGACACGAGAGCCTCATTCTTCGATTCGTTTTTTTCCACAGCCTCGCGCTGGCTGCCCTGGTCGGCATCTGGGTCATGTTGCAGGCGTACGTATTTCCCTTCACGCTGATGGTCGTGCGTTAGGTCCGCCCCGAGGCGCTGATGACTCTTGCGCCTGCTGCCGCCGGCCGAGAGAATTGGTGTGTACGTGTGAGGCGCTGGCGGTATGGCGCGCGCGTGATGGAGCGATCGCCAGAGGCGGGGCGAAGGTCGAGAGGGCAGGGGAGACCAATTCATGCCGTTCCTGTTCGAGCACTTTGACGGGGTGTGGCTGCCCGCGCCCTGGACGGCGCTCACCAACGGGAGCGGCACCATAACCGTGGCCGACTCCAATGTGATCGGTACCACGACGGCGGTCGCCGGATCGGCGGCGGCGATGTACAAGCCGTTCGATCGCTCGCGCAATCAGATCGTGTATCACGCATGGCGCTGTACGGCCACGGCGCCTGCAGCGCGCCTTTGGTTGCTGTCGCGAGCCACCCCACCGATCGCCGAAGCGCGGGCCACGATTACCGCGCGGCAGCTCTTCCAGATCACCAACTACGTCACGTCGGGCAAACGATACATTCGCCTGCAGCATCGCAATGCGGCGGGGGCGGCGCTCAACTGGAGTAGCTCCACCAATGTCTGGTCGTCGAGCGGTACGGTCTTGTCGATGCCCCGGGTAACGCCGTTCGACGACTACGTGCTCACGGGAATGGAGTGGGACGCCAAACGCGCGCGTGCGAGAATGTTCGCGCTGCACGTGGCATCGGGAACGGCGTTCAATCTCGTGTCGGGTCCACGACTCATGGCACTCACCGAGTGGGTGAGCTTTGACGATATGCAGCGGGGCAACGACCCCACGCTCTGGCTCCTGATCGGTTGGCCTGAGACGGACTTCTCGGCGGCGGGGAGTTGGTTTACGGAGTACGTGGCCGAGTCGTGGGGTGAGCGCATCGAGGCATGGGCGAATCAGAAGGGCAAGGTATCGGCGAAGTACAACATCAAGCATCACTGGGGGTACGACTTGGGACTCGGCATCTGGTTGCCCGAGACACGCGATAACGTCGCGATCGGCCCCACCGGAACTGGGTACGACGGGTTTCAGGTGCAATGGGGCTCGGTACTGCTCGACGACGATCGCACGTACGCCATGACGTATTCGGCCAAGCCGACCTCCACGGGGAAGATCTCGATCGCCTTGGCTACGGCTCCCACGGCCGACGGGCCGTGGACCAAGTTTGCTGGGAATCCGATCATCACCCAGGTGACTGGCAGCAACCGTGACCAGCTCACGCACTCGGTGCTGGTCAAGGACTACTTCGAGGCGACCGAAGCCAAGCGGTACAAGATGCTGTGTACCGGAGTGCGTTCGTCGGGGACGTCTCGGACGGTGCTCTACACCGCCGCTCTGCGCACGGGCCCGTGGACGTACGAGGGCGAAATCATTCCGACCGACGCCGCCGAGACGTCGCTGAGCTATCGGGGGGCGCCGCTCTGGTATCACGGCCGATGGCATCTGTACTACGATGCCTCCGTGGCCGGAGTCGGCGTGTCGCGTCGAGCGTCGGGTAAGCGGCTCGAGGTGGGAGGATTGGAAAAGGACGGCGTCAACGCAATGTCCGACGGCGACAGCTCGGCCGAGTCGAACGTGACCGCCGTCGCCGGCCGCGTATTCACGCTGGTCAGCACGGCCGGGTTTGCCCGAGACCAGGTCGTGCTCTATGACAACAACACGAGTGCCGACCAGTACGGACTGTCGCGCGTGCGAAAGGTGCTGAGTGCAACGCAACTCGAATTGTATCACTCGATGCCGGGGGCGACGGCGACCGGACAACTTCGCACCGCCAATCGCGGCTCCGAGGCGGTGCAGCGGGTGCTGCGCCTGGGAAGTGGCTTCGGGTGGATTACGACCGCATTCAAGGTGTTCACGTCCAATCCGGCCCTCGGCGCGCATCATGAGATCACGGCGTTGCGCCGATCGGCCACCCTTCCCGGCACACCGACGATCGATTGGATTGCTTCTCCGCTCGTCCTCCTTGGACGCTGGAACAATGCGGTCAGCGAGGAGAATCTCCGTCTGCTGTCGAAGCCGTATCGTCCACCCCCGGTACTTCCGCGTTTGCGACGAGACCGGAATGTCCTGATCAGGAGGTAGCGTACCATGGGTCGCATGTACCGAATTGTTGCCGAGGGTATCTCGTTAGGCCAGATCGACACCGGAGACCTGCTGGTGATTCAGGGCGCCCCCGATCTGGCGGTGGTGGTGCACACCATTCGGGTCACGCAGCGGAACGAGGAACTGGCAGCGCAGTTTCGCCTGCGCACCGTGCGTCGCGCCACCGCGCCGGGCGGAGCGCCGATCCTGATCATTCCGTCCAAGCAGCTACCGGGCGATGCGGCGGCCAGCGTGACGGTATTTTCCGGATTGATTCCCGCCGCCAACGTGGGCACCGAGGTGGCAGTGCTCGACTCGGACAATCAGTCGCTGCCTAACGGTTTCGTGTACATTCCGACGCCGGAGACCCGGATCTCTGTCATCGGCACCACGTCGTATCTCGCGCTCCATGTCCCCGAGGCGCATGGCCAGGCGGGGAACGTGGTGTTCGACGTGGTGGTCGATTTCGAGGAGATCGGCTGAGTGGGGAGGGGCGTGTATAGGAAGGGGCCGTTCTGGCCGCTTTTCAACCGTCGGCGGCGCGCACCTAACGACGACAGCGTTGCGCAACCTTCCACCCTCATCCAGGCAGTCGACGCGCACGCCGGCGGCGAGCATGGTCGCGTGATTGTTGGTGGCGTGCCAGACGTGCCGGGCGCGACCATGTTCGACAAGATGGTCCACCTGCGTGCGCATGGCGATGGACTGCGAAAGCGCATGTTGCGCGAGCCGCGCGGCTACCCGGCCGCCAACTGCAATCTTGTGCTGCCGTCGTCCCATCCCGAGGCCGACGCGGGCTTCATCATCATGGAGCAGGTGGAATACCCCGGGATGTCGGGGACCAACACCATCTGCGTGGTCACCGTGCTGCTGGAGACCGGGATGCTCGAGATGCACGAGCCGGTGACCGAGCTTACGCTGGAAGCGCCGGCCGGACTCATTCGAGTGACCGCCGAGTGCGCGCGGGGCAAGGTGCAGCGAGTCACGTTTCGCAATGTGCCCTCCTTCGCCACCCATCTCGACGCAATCGTCGAGGTGCCGCAATTGGGCAGCGTGCGCGTCGATATCGCGTACGGGGGCATGTTCTACGTTATTGCCGACGCTACGCAATTCGGCCTCCGCCTAACGCCGGACGAGGGGCGGGACATCGTGCGGATCGGGGAAATGATCAAGGCGGCGACGCGCGAGCAGCTCCCGGTGGTGCATCCTGAGCAGCCCGACTTCGCCGGCGTCACGATTGCCCAGTTGTCGGGCCCACCGTTGGACGATCTCGCCGATTGGCGAAACACGGTGATCGTTTCCACCGGCGCGCTCGATTGGAGCAAGCCCTCCACGTGGACGGGGGCCATCGATCGATCGCCCTGCGGGACAGGGACGTCGGCCAAGATGGCGACGCTGTACGCGCGGGGGCGATTGCCGCTGCAGCAGGATTTCCGACATGCTGGAGTGCTGGGGACGGTGTTTACCGGCCGACTGATCGAGGAAGTGCGGGTCGGAACGTATCGGGCCGTGGTCCCTACGATCTCGGGACAGGGGTGGATTACGGGGATGAGTACATACTGCCTGCATCCGAGCGATCCCTTCCCCGAGGGATACACGGTCGGCGACATCTGGTAGCGTCCTTCGCTCCGTCTGCTTCGCCCAGCGATGACACGGGTGGTGACGACAGAACGGCGCTCCTCGTGGACGCTTGAGGCCAAACAACGCCGGTACGGCGAGGTGCGACGCGCTAATTTCCTTCAGCGCCTCGCCCGTGGCCCCGAGTTGCTGGTGTCGCGGCGGCGCATTGTACTCTCCACCACGCCTCCGCCGCATGCTGAGCCCCACATCGTTTCCCCGTCATCGCATTCGCATCACGCTGCTGGAGAACATTCATCCGGCGGCGCGCGAAACGCTCGAAGAGGCGGGATTCTCCGTCGAGGTGATCCCACGCGCTCTCGACGATGAGGAACTGAACCGGGTCGTGGCGGAGTCCCATCTGGTGGGTGTGCGCTCGCGAACGAAAATTCTCGCCCCGCAACTGGCACATGCCCGCACGCTCCTGGCTATCGGGTGCTTCTCGGTCGGAACGGACCAGGTGGCCATCAGCGACGCGGCGGTGGCCGGAGTACCGGTCTTCAACGCTCCCCACGCGTCGACCAGGAGTGTCGCCGAGCTAACGATCGGCAACATCGTTGCGCTGGCCCGCCGACTGGGCGACAAGAATCTCAAACTGCATGGCGGCGAGTGGGACAAGCGCCTGGCCGGTGCCCACGAGGTGCGGGGCCGATCGTTAGGCATCGTCGGATACGGGCACATCGGGCAGCAGGTGGGCATTCTGGCCGAAGCGTTCGGCATGCGTGTCCTCTTCTTCGACATCCAGAAGAAGTTGTCGCTGGGATCGGCGAGAGCGGTGACCTCGCTTGAGGGGCTGCTGGAGGACTCGGACTTTCTGTCGTTGCATGTTCCCGACACGCCCCGCACGCGGCAGATGATCGGCGCCGAGCAACTCGCGCTCCTCAAGCCCGGGAGCTACCTGATCAACCTCTCGCGCGGGAGCGTGGTCCAGATCGACGCGCTCAAGGCGGTGCTTGCGAGCGGGCACCTGGCCGGGGCGGCGCTGGATGTGTTCCCGAGCGAACCGGCGCCCACCACGGCGGAATTCGACGTCGGATTTGCCGGGATGTCGAACGTGATCCTCACGCCCCATGTGGGCGGAAACACAGAAGAGGCGCAGCGCAATATCGGAATCGAGGTGGCGCACTCCTTTGTTGGCTACATCGATCGCGGCTCGACCGAGGGGGCGGTAAACTTCCCGCAGGTGAATATGCCCTCCATTCCCGACACGCACCGTATTCTCAACATCCATCGCAATGTGCCGGGCGCGCTGGCCGAAGTGAACCGGATTGTCTCGGAAGTCGGCGCCAACATCGAGGCGCAGCAGCTGGCCACGTCGCGCGACATCGGCTATCTGGTGATGGACGTGAACAAGGAACTGTCGGATGAGGTGAACAGCCGCATAGCGGCGCTCCCCATGAGCGTGCGGACACGCATTCTGTATTAGGTTGCCGGTGCCATTCGAGACAGCCATCAGGCGCACGTCGGTGTTGATCGCGGAGGAACTGGCCGACGGATTTACGTCGGACCGTGCGTTGACACCGTCGCGATCGGTGATGCCCGCGTGCGTTCGGCTGGCGCCTAACGCGGCTGACATCGCGGACTATCTGCACGACGAATCCAAGCTGGCGTCTGCCGGCGTGAGTTCACTCGCCGTGCCCCATTCGTTGGCCGAGTTGCGCGAAGTCATGTGCTGGCACGCGGCCGGCCACCACCTCGTCTCCCTTTCCGGCACGCGCACCGGTGTGACGGGAGGCGCGGTACCCGAGACGGGAGCGCATCTCGTGTCCCTGTCCGACCTTCGGGGGGTCTTGCGGATTGACGACGGCGGAGAAGTGCCGACGGCAACCGTACTCGGGGGAACCTGGCTGTCCGAACTGACGGCGTACCTGGCCACCCATCACGCCGGGCTCGTGTTTCCGGTGGATCCCACCGAAACCTCCGCGTCGTTCGGTGGCATGGTGTCCACCAACGCCGGAGGGGCGCGCTCGTACCGCTTCGGAAGTATGCGCCCATGGGTGCAGGGGCTGACCGTCGAATTGGCGAGCGGGCGAACACTGCACCTCACGCGTGGTGCGCAGCGCGCCGAGGGGGGGCGACTGGACCTGCGCGATGGTGACGATGAGCGCCGCCTGGAGATTGGCGCCATTCCCAAGCCCTCCACCAAGAATGCCATCGGTCCCGGCTTCGAAATCGATGGCGATGCGCTGGACCTCTTTGTCGGCGCCGAGGGAACGTTAGGCGTGGTGTCCGAGGTGACGGTGCGACTCTTCCGAAGCCACGAATCACGCATGGGCTTTCTGCAATTCTTCGCGGAGGTGCCACAGGCCTTTGCCTTCGTCAACGCGCTCCGCGCGGCGCAGACCTTGCGTACGACGGCGATGGAATTTCTCGACGCGCGCTCGCACGCCTTGGCGCGGGAGAGCGGGAAGGCGTCGGTCGACCGCGTGCTGTACATCGCGCCGGCCAATTCGTGCTCTGTATTCGTGGAGATTGCCTACGACGGCGACGACGAACTGGCCACGATCGTCGAACGACTGGAAGCAATGGTGGTGGGCGCGGGGGGCGATATGACGTTGTCGCTGGCCGGCGCCACCGAGGGCGACCTGAAAGACATCCGTGCCTTCCGTCACGCGGTGCCCGAGCGCGTCAACGCGATCATCGCACAGCGGCGTGAGCAGCATCCGGGGTTGCACAAGATTGCCACCGACATGTCGGTGCGCAACGACGACCTGTGGTGGATCTTTGACATGTACCAGCAGCGCCTAACGGCGGCCGGCCTCGACTTCGCGGTGTTCGGTCACGTGGGGAACAACCACTTTCACGTCAACATATTGCCGCGCGACGAAGGGGAACTGAAGCGCGCGAAGGCGATCTACGCCGGCTTCGCGCTCGCTGTGGCGGCGCGCGGCGGGGCGGTGGCGGCGGAGCATGGCATTGGCCGCATCAAGACGGGGTTCCTCGCCGTACAGTACGACGCCGTTACCATGAATGCGCTGCGCGCGGTGAAGCGGTGGGCGGACCCGGAGTGGCGGTTGAACCGGGGGGTGTTAATTGATGTAGGAGCAGAAGACGAGAAGGCGAGAAGACGAGAAGACGGGAAGACGGGAAGACGAGAAGACGAGAGGAGGGGGGGCGTTGGCGGTGGACGGGGGAGTTGAGGGGCGCTAGCATTCAGGATGCGAAGCATTGCCCCTGCGCGTGAGTACGACGTTGCCGTTCTGGCCGAGCTGAATAACCGGTTTGCGCCGGAGGGGCTGACGCTCGTTCGCTCCGAAACGTTTGTTGAAGGGCATATCGACGATTACCGGGTCATTCGTGACGATGATGGACGGGTGGTGGGCTGTGTCTGCATCGACGAATACTCGCCGTCGTTAGTCGAGCTGGTGTCGCTCGCCGTGAACCCGTCGCAGCAGGGAAAGGGGCTGGGAGCGCAGCTGATCAAGGCGGCGGTGACGTTGGCCGGCAAACGCGGATACCCGGAAATCTTCGCCGTCTCGTTTGCAGACGGACTGTTTCAGCGCTGCGGTTTCCACTTCCAAGACATCGAGCAGTACCCCGAGAAGCGGAGTCGTTACGCTCGCATTTCGGCGGACGAGTGGACGATTGGACACAAGCACTGCTTTGCCATGCCGCTCGCGGTCGCGTGTGCGTGAACGGCTCGGCGTCCCAGAGCCGCGCCCGACGCTCCTTCTCCCACAACGCCCGCCTTTCCTCGTGCGTCATATCGGCGTGATCGCGTCAGAGCGTGATCGCGTAATAGCAGGGGTGGAGAATCGCGCACAGGTGTCCATAAACCGGGAGTTCGCTACATGACTGGTCGATTTTCGCGGGTGTTGCTGGCGCTGGCCGGATTGGCCATCGGGATGGCATGGAGCGCGCCGCTGCTGGCGCAGGATGCCGATGCGGCGCCCAAGCGCGCCGAGGGGGAGGGGCCGTTCGACAAGCTCATTCTCCGGGGCGCGACGCTGATTGATGGCACCGGTGGCCCGCCGCGCGGCCCGGTCGACATCGTGGTTGAGAAGAACCGCATTACCCAGATCGTGGATGTCGGCTTCCCGAACACCCCGATTGACGCGGAGAAGCGCCCCAAGGGACCGGCGCGAGAGATACAGGCCGAAGGGATGTACGTGCTGCCGGGATTGATCGATCTCCACGTACACACCTGCGGCAAGCCCAAGGCTCCCGAGGCGGAGTACTGCTACAAACTGTGGCTTGCGCATGGCGTGACTGCGGTGCGCGGCGTGCCGTTCGGTGGCTTCGAATGGTCGGCGAGCGAAACCAAGCGGGCGAATGCGAACGAGATCACCGCGCCGCGCATGTACAACTATCAGCGCCTGGGCACGGGGAAGGGGTGGGGCGGGAAGCCCATCAACACCCCCGACGAGGCTCGAGCCTGGATTCGGTGGGCCAAGGCGCAGGGAATCGACGGCCTCAAGGTCGGCGCCTTCGCGCCGGACATCATGGCTGCGGTGCTGGACGAAGCGAAGAAACAGGGGCTCAATTCGACCGCGCACTTGCAGCAGACGGGGGTGGCGCAGATGAATGCCCTCGACGCGGCCCGCCTCGGGCTCGGCGCCGTGACGCATTATTACGGCATCTTCGAAGCGATGTACGAGGGAACGCAGATCCAGCCCTATCCCGACACGTACAACTACAACGACGAGCAGTGGCGCTTTGGACAGGTTGCGCGCCAGTGGAACCTGGTCAAGCCGCGCAGCGAGAAGTGGAATGCCTTCCTCAAGGAACTCAAGGCGAACAACGTCACGCTCGACCCGACCATGACGACGTACATGTCGGGCCGCGACCTGATGCGACGCCGCAACTCGGACTGGCATGAGGCCTACACCCTGCCGTCGCTGTGGGACTTCTACACGCCCAACCGCATCAACCACGGCGCGTACTTCTACAATTGGACCACGTGGGACGAAGTGGCGTGGAAGAACTTCTACCGCGTCTGGATGGAGTTCATCAACGACTACAAGAACATGGGCGGTCGCGTGACAGTGTCGACCGATGCCGGCTTCATCTACAATACGTATGGATTCTCCTACATCGAAGAGATGGAGAACTTCCAGGAAGCGGGTTTTCATCCGCTCGAAGTCATACGCGGCGGCACACTGCACGCGGCAGAAGAACTCAACAAGTTCACCGGCAAGCCGATCGAGATCGGTGTCGTGCGGCCCGGCATGTTGGCCGACCTGGTAGTGGTGCCGGAGAATCCGATTGCCAATCTCAAGGTGCTCTACGGCTCCGGCTTCGTCCGCCTCAATGACCAAACGGGGAAAGTGGAACGTGTGGGCGGCGTGAAGTACACCATCAAGGATGGCATCGTGTACGACGCCAAGCAGCTGCTGGACGATGTGGCCAAGATGGTGCAGAAGCAGAAGCGCGAACGCGGCATCACACGACTTCCGGTGGCCTCGTACTAACGCGAGTTAACGCGATTTAACGCGAGTCATGACCCATCCACCGACTCCACCAGTACAGAAAAAGAATCCGCTGCACGGCGTGACACTCGAGCGAATACTCACCGAGCTGGTCGAGTACTTCGGGTGGAAGACGATGGCCGATCGGATACCGGTTCGCTGCTTCACGAGCGATCCGAGTGTGAAATCGAGCCTTGCGTTTCTGAGAAAAACGCCGTGGGCGCGCGAGAAGGTGGAAGGGATGTTTCTCTACATGCAGCGCGACAAGGTGCGCTCGGCACGGGTGGTGGCAGGGGCGAGCGATGCGTCGGGTGCTGGTGAACCACGCGATGACTGATCGTACTGTTTGCCAGGAGTAATCGTAATCGGACGAACGAAAAACATCGTTGCGCTGCGCACATCGCTCGCCTAAATTCTCGTCGCGTAATTGATCTGTCCTGAATGCCCACCCATTTACGAGGGGGTGACCCATTGTCTACTGACCCTAGAACGGCGCGGATCGCCGTGAGCCGCTAAGCTCTCGGCACAGGCTGACCGGCGCCCTGCGCCGACCGGTTCAGATTCACGGGGTCCACGATGCGTTAGGGCGCGTCATGGACCCCGTATTCGTTGTTCGGCGTTTCTTGACGCACTTCTCGATGGAGAAAGCGCCGCGCTC
>Ga0163144_10010333_pt1 | contig 19914 bp, 15 predicted proteins | sample OliLak19BULKMAT1_FD_123175 | JGI IMG/M metagenome (GOLD analysis project Ga0163144, IMG submission 123175) | Freshwater microbial mat bacterial communities from Lake Vanda, McMurdo Dry Valleys, Antarctica - Oligotrophic Lake LV.19.BULKMAT1 | ecosystem: Environmental > Aquatic > Freshwater >... | reverse complement strand
TCCATTGCCAGGAATGGCGGAGTTGCTAAATGACAAGTTAATGGCTTCTATGTCCTCTGAATGTAGCACTTCACCGCGCTTGATGGCGCCGCAAAGATGCGTTCCTAAGGCTCTGTCCATTGCCATGACGGCTTCGTCATCGTATGTGAGTTCATATTCGCCACGCTTTACATATTCAGCCACTAGCATGGTAATTTGATGGCTTACGGTGTTGCGTGGGCGTGCTAAGCGTCTGCCACCAGGCTGAGCGGGTTTCTTGCCGGGTTTGGGGGCGGGCTTAAGCAGGGAGGTTAGGTCGATTCTATCGTGCATGGTAACTTGCTCTAGCAAGTCGGCACGTCCTACAAGTTCTTGGGGGTTCTTTGCGCCTAGTTTGGCTGTCCAAATGCGAATATCTTGGGTGAGCATGTTAAAGACATTGACGATGGCATCTGCAGAACCACGTTCTTCAAAGGGACGGAAGGACTTAAATCCCTTAAGGTCGGCTTCATCACGGGTTTTAACGTGTGTGGTGATGCCCACATGACAAGTGCCATCCTGACAGCCCCGACAGATGGTACAGCCTACGGCGACCATTGCCATTGTGCCAAAGCCCGCGCGATTTGCGCCCAAGCACATCATCTTAACGACATCACGCCCACTCTTTAAGCCACCGTCTACCCAAATTTCGACATCCTCACGCAAGCCACTTTCCATCAAAGAGCGGTGTGCAAGCCAAACGCCAATTTCGGCGGGCAAGCCCACATGACGTAGGGCATGGGCGCGTGCTGCCCCTGTACCGCCCGTGTAGCCTGTAATGGTAATGATATCTGCGCCTGCTTTTGCCACACCTACGGCAATAATGCCGATGCCCGGTACTACGGGTAACTTTACAGAGACTCTTGCCAAAGGATTGGCTGTTTTTAGCTCATCAATCAGTTGTGCAAGGTCTTCAATCGAGTAAAGGTCATGGTTATTGCTGGGCGAAATAAGGTCAACACCCGGCACTGTACCGCGTGATGCTGCCACTTGTTCGGTTACTTTGAAGCCCGGCAGATGTCCACCTTCGCCCGGCTTTGCGCCCTGCCCAATTTTAATTTCGATGAGTTCACAGGAGTTTAAGAATCCAATGTTTACACCAAAGCGTGCCGAGGCTACTTGTTGCCCACGATGCTTGGGGTATTTTCCCATCACATCCGCCATTTCGCCCCCTTCACCATTGATGCAAATGGTATCTAGTTTGAAGGCAGCTTCGCCGTAGGATTTGTAGCTTAGTTCACCCTGCGAGCCAAAAGACATGGCACTAATGAAAATGGGGATGCTGTGACTTCCCACTCGCAAATCTACTTCTTCGGGCGATATGCTCTTGGAAGATGCCTTAAACCCAAGCAGGTGATTGATAGTAACAGGGATTTTTTCCTCTAGCTCTATCAATTCTCTGGCATATTCTTCTAAGCCAATTTCGCCTGTGGCAACGGCTTCAACACGCTTCCACATCTTGGGATAGAAGCGGTCGGGATTGGTGGGGCGTGCTTTTGTTTCGCCTCTAAAGTCAGCAGCGCGTTCTTCACCTTCGGTCTTTAAGTCTGACCACGTAATGCCACGCCCTTCGCTACCAAAGTAATTTGGCGTTTCAAAAATATTGGCTATGCCCTTAGACAAGCCTACCGAACTAAAGCTATGCCCGTAACCGCGTAACTCATGGCATCCTACAGTAGAGGTCACTTTTTCAATGCCAAGCGTAAGGGCTTTAACAACATTGCTCATCCATTGAACGGCTTGCGCATCGTCGGGCTTGTTGCTAGAACCTTTAGGGGCAATTCCCACCGCAGCAGCATACAGCGCATAAGGATTGACGGCATTCGCGCCCAAACTAATTAGCAATACAATGTCGTGAAGGTCACGGAGCGAACCACTTCTAACGACAATGCCCACTTGACGACGCAAATTAGGAATAGTTTCTGCTTGACGTAAGGCTTTATCAATGGCACTGGTGGCAAGTAGGGGGTCTATCCACAGGCGTTTGCCGTCTAGGATTTCACTATCATCTAGCACAAGGCACTGAATCCCGTTCTTCACGGCTTCAACGGCTTCTTTTTGTAGGCGTTCAATGGCATGTTCAATGGTTTCATCTGTAGAAGCACTAATGGACATGAGGAAGACTTTATCGCCAAATGTGCCAATGAGTTGTTCAATGGTCATTGTACCAAACTTGTCGGCGACCTTTTGCATTGCTTCAGGGCTTCCTAAATCGGGATGCCCCCCCACGATGATGGGGGTTTCTAGCTGAACCAAGCGTTCTTTACGGGCGGTTGCGATTGCAGGACGTACCCCAATCACAACGCGTGTTGAAAATTGTGAGGCTTCGCGTTCACGGTCAATTGCAGGGTTCGTAACGACTGCAACGGTTTCTTTGAAGTAGTCGGCAAGGTTTACACGAGTGTGGCTCATGGCGGCTAAAGCACCATCCCAACCCAAAGACCCGATTTGCTCTTTGCCCGTTTCAGAGACGGTTTCTACAAGGCTTAGGTGGTAGCGTTCCCACCCAAAAGCTGCCATAACGGCACTGTTGATTTTAATGTTAGGTTTTTGCCAAGGGAGAGCTTTGGCTGCGGACAGTGCTTGCCCACCATAACCTGCTTGTGCATCTAAAACAGCGACAGCAAGGGCTTGTGGGGCGGTTTCTGCAACAACCTGTTGTCCTTTACCAGAAGGGGCTTTGGGAAGGTCAAAAGGGGCTTGGGGCTGTGTCATTGCCCAAATTGATGCAGGCTCTTGTGTGGAAGGGTTGCGTTCAATGTAGCGTGTGTATACATGACGTTGAATAGCGGGTTGGTCAAGCACTTCTATTTTGTAGCCGGGTGTAATACGGATGGCGATTTTTTCACCTGGAGCCATTGGTTTAGCATCCGCAGCCATACTATCAAGCTGATAAACGCCACGTTCTGACGATGCAAAGTATTCTTTTTCGGTTTCACCAAACCACAATGGGCGCAGACCCAAAGAATCGACACTAAACACCAATTGATTACCCCAACGGGCGGTAACTGCTGCGGGACCTTGCGCGAAATGTCCGAAGGACTGGCGCATTTGCTCATAAACGCGGTGAACTTCCGGGTTATTTTGCATTAAGTCATGTTCGTAAGGGGGGAAAACGTATTCCATCGCTTCAATGAGGTCAAGGTTGTACTGCGTACAGAGCGAATGAACTAAACGGTCAACATCTTGGCTATCAGAGCCATTAGTGGGTAATGGAATATCCAACATTTGGGCTTCTAAGCGAAAGCGAGAGATTGTGTTAAATTCGCCGTTATGCCCCAAGATGTTAAAGGGTTGGGCGCGTTCAAAGACAGGGTTTGTGTTGGTACTATAGCGCGCGTGTCCCATTGTAACTGAAGATGCGTAATCGGGGTCACGAAGTTCGGGATAGTAGCGACGTAAAATTTCAATGGTGCCTTGTACTTTATATACCACGCTATGCGATGAGAAAGAGGGGAAGTGAACACCCAACTCATCCTCTAGGCGCGTTTGTAGTTCAAAGAGGGTTGCTTCTAGTTTTTGAGAAGGAACTTGCCCATTAATGCCCGCGATTTGCCAAAAGACAGGCTCGCATTTTTCCGCGTTAGGTCCCAGCACTTGGCGGTTAACTTGTCCTGCGCGGTCTAATAGAATGTGTAAGCCTTGCTCACTAATGGCACGACAAATGTTATCGACAATAGGCTTGGTACGGTTGCGGTCTTGGGATGGAATCATAACATGCGCCACCCAAAAATTTCTATCGCCTGCGGTAGAGGCAATAAGCCCCGCTTCTGAAAGCCATTTTGACCAAAGGGTACGGGGAATGTCGGTTAAAACCCCTACACCGTCACCCTCACCATTGATATACCCTGTGCGATGCCCCATGCGGGCAAGAGCCTCGATCGTGCGTTTTACGTTCCCATGAGTGGCTTGTCCGCCCTTACGGACAGAGCAAATTAACGCGCAAGCATCGCGCTCCTCAAGGTCTATACGATGAAAGTCATCCACATTAGTCTGGGAGAGCTGTAGTGTTTTCTGCGACATCTTGAATCCCTCTTGTATTAGGTCAAAAGTTTACTTACTTAAAGAAATAAGTTGCACAATCAATAAAGTATTAGTTTGATGAATTACGGGTGATGATGATTATTTTTACGAGGTTTTCTTGAGCGAAAGAACACAACTCTAAAATGCAACACATTCAGCATACAGTGTAACCAGTGAAAAAACGATGCGCTATGGATATAAAAAACGAGACTTTTTAGCATGTTTGCACAAAAGTCCCGTTCTTTTACCGTATGGTTTTACTATTAGGCAACTTGCCTAATAGAACCGCGTGTTTTTGTGGTGTTAGGTACAAAAAAGTGGTTAATTTAAGGCTAGAAGTCGGCGAATAGTCAGTGCAAGGTGTAAAGCTAGGCGCGTTTCTGGTCGGTTTAGGTCAATGTTGGCAATCTCATTGATGCGATTCATACGATAAAGCAGCGTGTTTCTGTGGACAATCAGCACTTCTGCGGTTTGGCTAAGGTTGCCGTGACAGTTAAAAAATGCCTCTAGTGTCTTGATGAGGTCGGACGTTTGGCGCATATCATACTCAATGAGAGGACCCAACGTGCGCTCTTGAAATTCGTTTAGTTTCTCGCGGTCGGAGAGCGATAAAATAAGCTGATATACCCCCAAATCCCCAATATAAAGGGGTGTGTCGGTTTGCAACCGAACCGCTAGTTCCATTGCTTGAACAGCATCACGGTAGCTATTGCGCCATTGCCCTACTTCACGGACAGCTTGCCCCAGCCCAATAGCAACATGATTGTTGGGGTATTGGCGATTAATTTCACGCGCAAAAATATCTGTAATGCGAAGGCTCGTATCAATGGGGTCTTCGCGGTCTGTGGCGTGGAACAAAACCACTTCGCGCTCTTTTTCGCGTTGCCATACAAGGGCTTTGGCGCGTTGGGCATCAATGATGGTGTTAATCATGGTTTCTAGTCGCCGAATGGAGGGGGGATTATCACCACGCCAAGACAGCACCACTGCCACATGAGTGTTTGTCATATCATGTTCAAAACGCTCACCCTGACGAATGGCTTCTTGCTGGCTTACGTCACCAATGAGTAAGCGGTCTAAGAAAGTGCCACGTAACCTTTTCTCGGTTTCGCTGACCATCTTTTGCTTTGCCATCTCTAAAGCACAGGCTGCGGCTCCGTGTTCTGCAACCAGTAAATCAATGTCATCGGTTTCGTTGTCATAGCCAACAATCGATAGGAAACCACGCCCGATGCCGTTAGTGATAATGGGGGCAACCAAGCGAGCAATATTGGGCATAGGTAACGCCTGAATTTGGGTTGGTGAGTCTATTTCACTCACACGATGGCGGTCTTGCATTTCAATGGGCAGATTTTCTTGTTTTTTAAGAAAGCCTTCTATATCTTCCCAACGGTCTACAAACTGGGGCTGTAGTGTGTGTTCAATGACGCGCAACCGCTTGTCTTGGATGACAACGGCTTTATTGGTAAGACGCGCCATAGCGTTTACAAGCTCGGACATGCCTTCATTTTGTGAAGAGATTTGTGTGAGTTGGCGGTAAATTTGCGTGCCACGTCGCTCTAATTGCCCTTTACGGTCAACAAGAAGGCTGACCACCGTCTTTTCTATTAGGCGGGGTTTGCTACCGACAGGCAAGTTCAAGATGGGTAATCCATAGGCTTTTGCTTCGGCTAGGGCTGTAGGCGAGATGGTTGCGCTAAAAACAACGGCTGCCGCCTTAACATCCGCCGCCCACCGTACAATTTCTACGTCAGAATTTGCAATGCGTGTTCCGTGGTCGGGGGGGGCAACTAAGATAATTTCGTTGGCTTGTACACTCTTTGATTTAAGGGTGTCATCCACGTAAATAACAGTTGTCCAGCTGACAGGGCGTTGCAATAAGCCATCGCCTGTGATTACCTTTGTCCCTAATGGGAGGGCGAGTTTTCTTACATCTTCTACTGTAATTATGTTGGCTGGGTCGGTCATAATCATCACATTATAAAATAGTGTAAGCAAAAGAACTTTATAGACTATGATAAACGTTCTTACAATATGCACAAGGGCATTGGGCGAAATTGCCTAACTTTCGTTAGTAATAACCCCTATGCCGATGACTGCTGCCGTCAAAATAAGTCCCAGAAGGTTTAAGTCGATGTAATTTTGGTTAAAATAGAGGTCGGCAAACCCTGCTGCTATCAGCAATGTGGCAATCATCCATGTGAGTGGGCTAACATGCCATTTTTTACTGAGCTGATAAAAGCCAGAAAAAAGGAGAATCAAGCCTAAGATGATGCAGGTCATATAACCGTCTAACACAAACCCTGTGTTAAAGCTCATGAGTAAAAAGATGGAAATCATTGCAAACCACGTAATGCGCTCTGCACGTGCTTCTCTACCTGTTTTTTTGGTCATGTGTTTGTCCTTTGATGTCAAACTGTTTTAGCCTATTATACCGTGTAATGGGGTAAACTTTGCAATTGCGTCTCCCTAACTCTGCACTACAATCAACATTAAATTGGCATGACAGAAGGCAAAATGATGAGAAAATCAGCAATCGCATGGTTTTTTGTGGGATGGGCTTTAGTGGCTTGTGGTGCAACACAAGATATACAGGGACCGCGCCTTGTGCGTGAAGTTACCCTTGCACCTGTTACAGACGCGCTTCCAACGCGCTTTCTAAGCCCTACACCACCTCCTGTAACCCAAGAAATTATCTCGCCGTTGTTACAAACAACTCTCCCTGCTGATTTTGTGTTGGTAACTCCGACACTCCCTCCTAGCAAAACACCAACGCTTACGCCTACCATGACGTTTACGCCAACGGCAACGCTTACCCCAACGATAACGGCAACAGCAACTTCAACGGCGTTCTTACTGCCTACCAGTGCAATTTTGCCCGTGACGAGCATTGTTGCTGCGCCGATTAACCAAATTTGTGATAGCAATTGGTTCTTCATCCAGCCTCGCCCTGCCAGTTGCCCATTAAACACAGCCAATGCCGGTCAAGGGGTGTATCAGGCGTTTGAGAGGGGCTTTATGGTGTGGGTGGGTAGCCAAGATGCCATCTATATTTTGTATTCCGACACCCTTTCACCCAAATGGGAAGTTCGCCGTGATTACTTTGCAGATGGGATGCCCGAATTTGTGACCGAATTTGCAAATGCGCCTTCTCCTAACTTGTGGCAACCGCGTCGTGGGTTTGGGATGCTGTGGCGTGCCGATGAAACTCTGAGAAATCGCATGGGGTGGGCAACGATGGAGAACGAACAACCGTATAGCGTACAAGTACAAACGGCAAATGATGGCTCCATCTTTGTCAGCGCACCCACTTCAAATCTATTTGGATTACTTGCAAGTGGGGTGGGGTGGCAACTATATTCGACCACTAATAACGCGCCATTTGGCTCGCCTTCAGGGGGTGGTGTGCCACTTCCTACTGCACTTACACCGTAAACGAAGTATAAGGGTAAAACATGCACTTTCGCAGAAATGGCTGTCTATGGACTGCCTTTGTAGGCTTTTTAATAATTTTGCTAGGGTGTGGGGTGCTTTTTGCGCTTTATGCCATTTTCCCCCCAAAATCTGTTGATATTGTGGTGATGGGCTTAGACTCTCGCGATGGGGAAGGCAACGCGGTAAGAACCGACAGCATCATCCTTGTGGGGGTAGACACCTACCGCTTTCGTGTGTCTATGCTTTCTATTCCACGCGATTTATTCATCACAGCCCCCAACTATGGGCTACAGCGCATCAACACAATTCATGTTTTAGGAGAAGTAGAACGCGCCGACCAAGGACCCGTTTTACTTCGTGAGAGCATCAATACCAGTTTTGGTATTGGCATTGACCGTTATATACGCCTGGATTTTAATGGTTTTAAGGCACTGATTGATGCTGTAGGTGGGGTAGATATTTATGTGGAGCGTGTGATAGACGACTATAACTTCCCGACAGAAAATTTTGGCGTACAGACGGTGCGCTTTGAAACGGGCTGGCAAAATATGGATGGGGAACGTGCCCTTATTTATGCTCGTATACGCCACCAAGATGATGATTATGGGCGGGCAGGTCGGCAACAGCAAATTGTGACGGCATTAGGGCAAAAATTACTTAATCCGTGGCATTGGGGAACGGCGATACGGCTTTTAAGCCAGTATGCCGATACTGACCTGAACATTGCAGATGTGGTGGTAATTGCGCCTATTTTGCTACTAAATGCGGGGCGGTATGAGTCATTGGTGATTGACCGTGACTATATTCGCGCAGGCGCACAGGGGGCATTGCCCGATTATGAGAAACTTGCCCCCTACCTGCAAACAAGGTTTGATTAACCCGCGTTTTCTTCTACGAATTTTGCATAATTGCCTGTCCATGCGCTTTCATCACGCATGGACTTGTTAATTTCAATGTCACTAAAGTAAGGGAACAGCTTCATCATTAAGCTAGGCAGTTCTTCCCAAGTTTCGTTCTTTAGCATTGCGCCCAATTGTTGGTTAAGGGGTACAATCCAATACCACTTCTCTTGAAAGTCGTCTGCTTTTTTCCAGTAGCTTCGTTTCTCCCATGCCTGTACCGATTCTTCAATAGTGGAATAAACGTCACGTAAGCAAAAGATAATGGTGGCAATCATGTCTTTAACTTCATCATCCACTTGATTCTTTTGCCCCAAACGGCGCAAAATTTCGGCAACAGTACGCATTTCATAGTTGCGTCGCTTGCCAGGATTATTGGTGTTAATCACTCTACCCATACAAATTAGTCTCCTTTGCCAACGGAACTATTGTTAGTTTGATAAGGAATAAGGTCTCATGCCCTTGTAAATTTTCATACCACCCAATGTTTTAAGGATGGTATTGGCATCGCGCCCAGCATCAATTGCAAGCTCACGGGGGGAGCGTGGAACGTTCCCATTGGCAAGAAATACCCTAAACACGCTATCGACAAGCGAGGTCTGGGGGTTAATAAAGTCGAGTTGACGAGAAGCTTCGTGTAATGCGATACCGAGTGCATCCACACGCAAAACTTCTGCTGTTTCGGGGTCGATATAGTCAACGGGTTCACTTTTTTCTAGGCTTGCTACTGCTTCACGCTTTTCTGAAGGCAAGTGAGTAAGTAGATAAGGCTTTAAGTCCTCTTCGCCTCTTTCCCACCATCCATAATCAATATGAAACTTAGTGTCTAGCGTTGGTTTTAAGATTGGTTTTACGCTTGTCATGATAATACGCTCCTTCGTGACCACCCACGCGCTTAAGAATGTAACTTCCAATAGTGGTCGCCCATCTCGTCAAATTCAGGGTTTGCCTGAAGGATGGCGAAGAGCGGACCCGGTGGACAACGGCGAAGAACGTTGACTGCACTATAGATAGTGGTGAAGTGTACTGTCCCTTGTGGGAATAGCCTGCCCATTTCGTTAATAACGCTTTTTAGAATGCTTACAAGGCTTTTGTGGGCAAAAGATTTGGCAAGCGCATCAATGGCGGGCAAATCATCCACACCCAGAATGAGCAATGCGTCATATTCTGCGCCAATGGAACGCCGTTTGTTCTCGAACATGATTTGTTCGGCACTGGGTACAAAGATAGGAATGTACTCTGTGCGAGGCTTGTGCGCGTTGTAGCTAATGAAAATTTCGCCTTCTTTTTCCCCACGCCTAACGGTTACATAAGCACCCACTGGCAAACGATGCTTGGTGTAATAATCAAATAAACCGTAAACATAGCGATTTTCATGCACTACCCAGCCCACAAATTGCTGACCATCGCTCTCATCAGTAAAGGTAACGTAAATGCGCGGTGTGCGTGCATTAGGGAAAATTTGACGGCTCTTTGCGTTTAAGGGCAATGTGCCTGCACGCCGATGAGGGTAAATGATGGTGGTTGTGGCTTTAACGGGCTTCCCGACAAAATCAATGGGGGTATGCTCGTCGTCTAGCTCGATTTCTAGCTCTTCCATGTCTTCTGTCAGTAGGTCTTCGTCATACTCAATGCGCTTATAGCTTAAAATCGCTGGTGTTGTTTGTACGGCTTCCGGCTCTAATCGTTTGAGATACCACAAGATTTTGCCCGAAGGTCCCACTTCGTCAAAGCGTTTGTCTTGGCTCATGGAAAGGTTAAGTGAGAAAATTTGCAGTGCTATTGCAGCATTTCCCACCTCACCAATTTGGGCAATAATTTCCTCTGTAGAGAGGGGACCTCCGTTACTCATGTCTAGCACAGCTTCTGCTAGGTGAAGCATGCCTACGTCAATATCTAGGACAAGGTCACGGGGGAACCAATATCCCGCTACTTGTTTAAGGTCTTTATTAGCACGCAAGGCTTCAATAAGCCTCCCCGTAATTTCGATACCGTTGTTTTCGAAAATTTCTGTTGGGGTAAGTAATTGTTGCTTTTGTGGCAATTCTCGGGCAGCGCTGTTAAGAGGGTGGTCGTTTTTTAGCAAGCTGGCAAATTCGCGCTTGCCACGTCCCTCTTCAAACTGTACTGTGATAACAGAAAAATTGCCTTCACCAGGGGAAACACCCTCACGAATGGCAATAACCTCACCCACTTCAAACCCCATCTTAGAGAAAAAGAGCTTTTCGCCCACTTTATAGGCTTCTGAAGGTTTATAAACCTTAGCACGCTTAAAGCGGTCTTGGGCGTTGCTCTTTTCTTTTGTTAATTGTTTCTCGATGAGATAAAACGCGAGTTCTCGCGTTGTCATGGGTGTTTCTTTTTCTAGTAAATGGTTAGTTATGTCGTCTACATCTGCAGACGTGACAACAAACGTGCGTCCCCATTGACTCGCTAACATAGGCTAGACCTCCTGAGAACAGTTGGGTGATGCGTGAAAAAAGCCACGCTTTGCGTGACAAAATTTATCCGACAATCTTTATTTGCCAGCAAAATAAGATGAAGTTGTTGGGTATGGTGAAGGGTTGTTTCCTCCATCAAAGACCGTCAGTATAGCCGATACACGCCTTGATTGGCAAGCATGGGTTGACCCGCTTCATCAATTCAGTTATACTCCTGCGTTGTTGTTTTACGCTTCATTGTGGATAAAAGGGCAATTGAGTCGCCCTTGTCTTATGAATAACAAAGGTGAATTTTCATGTCTACATTTCGTACTTGGCAACCTAAAGTTCGTCGTCGTAAGCGTGTTCACGGTTTTCGTGCGCGTATGGACTCTAAAGGCGGACGTAAGGTCTTGAAGGCGCGTCGCGCACATGGTCGTCATAAATTGACGGTAACACCCAACCACGTGAAAAAGGTAAACTGGAACGCTTCTTAGTGTGTTTGCGTATTCTATGTATTGTGAATGTGGCTTTTGAATGTGGCGTTCACATCGGCTTAAGAATCGCAGTGACTTTGAGCGTTTACGGCGGGAGGGGCAAGTACAATCGCATTCTTGGATGCTGTTAAGCTATGCCCCTAACCACCTTGAAAACAATCGTTATGGATTTATCACAAGTAAGCGTTTAGGTAAGGCAATTACTCGCAACCGTACCCGCCGTCTCCTTAGAGAGTCTGTGCGTCACGTTCACCCTAACTTGTTGCAAGGTTACGATATCATCCTTATTGCACGCTATGGTCTAGTAGGGCGTTCTTACGCAGAGATAGTGTATCATGTGCAGCGATTGTTCGGACAAGCAAGTCTCATCAGTAAAAAGTAGTTTTGGGCTAACATGGCTTGCCTTAAAAACTTTGCGTTTTTACAAGCGGTCTATTTCCCCCTCGCTTCCTTCTGCTTGTCGTTTTACCCCCACCTGTTCTGAATATATGTATGAAGCTATAGAAGTACACGGGTTGCTTAGGGGAACACGCATGGGCTTATGGCGACTTTGGCGTTGCCAGCCGATGTATCCCGGTGGCTATGACCCTGTACCCCCAAAGGAGTAATTGTTTGAAACCCTCGCACCCGCAAAAGCGGCTTTCGTTCATCCTTATCGTAGTAGTTCTCGCTTGGCTTGTGAGTGCCTGTGCGCCAACGCGCATTGGTGTAAGCTGGGGCGCACTTTCTGAAGTAGAAGTTTACGGTCAGAAGGGTGTTTTAATTGCTTATAATCAGTATGTCTCTGTTCTAGACCCCGCTAGTGGGGTTGTGGTGGCTTTGCGTGATGCCGAAGGTCGTGAGCGCCTTGATGAAAACGGAAATCGCCGTACATGGGCAATTGATGGGCATAGTTTTGAGAATGCTCAGTTTTTTGCTCGTCCTGCTCTCATTGAAGAAAATGACATGCAAACGCTGCTTTTTCCCGCCTATACCGACCGCCTGCTAAAAGTAACGTTGGATACGGCACGCATTGACGATATCAAGGGTGTGACCATCGGTGGCCCCTTGATTGCCGATATGGCAGAGGACGAAGGGCGTTTTTATGTTGCACTTAAAAGCGGTGACGTAATTGCCCTAGAAAAACCACTGCTAATAGAAGACTGGCGTTACAACACTGAAAACGGTATTTGGGCGCAACCCTTACTTCACGAAGGTGTGCTTTATGTGGTATCTATTGACCACACCTTACACGCTGTGGATGCCGAAACTGGCGAAACTGTTTGGAGCGAACCCGTTGACTTAAAAGGTGTTGCTGCGGCAACCCCATTGTTCTATGATGGCAATTTGTACGTGGGTAGCTACTCTAATACTCTGTATAAAATCGCGCTGTCAGGGAACATTTTGGGTGAATATGTCGCCAAAAACTGGCTTTGGAGTACCCCTGTAGAATATGAGGGCGTGCTGTATATTGCTGATTTGAGTGGCTATGTTCATGCCATAGACCCCACGAGTATGACCGCCATCTGGTCGGTTAAAGTGGCAGAAAAAGGGATTCGCCCTTCGCCCCTAGTAACAGAAGATGTGGTGATTGTGGCATCAAGAGACGGGCGGCTTTACTGGCTAAACCGTACAGATGGCGCGTTAATTTTTACCCGTGAAATAGAAGGTCGTCCAGAAATCTTGTCTGAGCTGATGCTGGTTGAAGCAAATTCAGAACAAGGTTTGATTGATGATATGGTGGTTGTAAGCACTGTAAACATGTCGCATCTGGTGGTAGCGTACACGCTTGATAATGGTCGTGCTGCTTGGGTGTATGCCCGTTAGGGCGTTGGGAGCGTAAAACAGATGTGGGATTTAATCTTTAACCCTTTAGTCACGTTGCTAACGTGGCTGTACTCTATTTTTGGCAATAATATTGTGTTGGCAATTGTGGCGCTTACGGTGATTATCCGCGCACTAACGTACCCCTTAACTGCACAACAGCAACGTTCTGCAAAGAAAATGCAAGAACTTCAGCCGGAATTGAAGAAGATTCAAGAGAAATATAAAGATGACCGCGAAAAGCTAGGTCAGGCACAAATGGAATTGTACCGTCAGGGCGGCGTAAACCCACTGGGCGGCTGTTTGCCTTTGTTGGTACAGTTTCCGATTTTGATTGGTCTTTATCAGGCGATTTACTTCGCATTGGCAAATTCGCCCTTTCAGATGGTGGACTTGTCGGAACGTTTGTTGATTCCTGGCTTGTCTAGCCTGATTCCATTAAACCACATTTGGCTGGGAATGGACTTAACGCAACCACCAACACCCCCGCTTAATCCGGTGTATGCGCTGGCGTTGCCTGCTTTGGTGATGGTCACCACCTATCTACAATTTAAGGTGTCTATGCCCCAACAAACGGCGGGCGTTAATGACCAAGCGGCTGCTATGAACCGTTCGATGGGAACAATGATGCCCTTGATGTTTGGCTTCTTTGCGCTGTCCTTCTCGGTGGGGCTGTCTGTGTACTTTATTGTGTCCAACATTCTTGGGATTGCACAATACAGTGGGCCCGGCAAGCGTCTTCTGGAGCGTGTTTTTGGGGATGGCAAGCCGAAAAAGAACGATGAGCCACTGAGCGAGATTACCATAAAGCCGATCACTTCACCGTCTTCGCCTAACGAGCCAAAACCGTCACCAAAAGCGACTTCAAAGAAGAAGAGTCGTTAAAAATATATTCACTTTTGTTCTAAAGTATTGGATGGGCGGGCTGTGAAAGAGGCATTCCGCCCTCTTTATAATAAGGTTAAGTGTCTGATGGAGATGATAGAAAAGACTGCCGACACCATCGAAGCGGCAATTGAAGCAGGGTTAAAAGAACTAGGGGTTTCTTCTGCCGAAGTAATGATCGAAGTGGTTGAAGAGCCTAGTCGCGGACTGTTAGGCATTGGTGCGAAACCTGCTCGCGTCCGCATTATTTTTATGGGCGCACGCCTACAAGCAATGCCACCTACACCTATTTCTGAACCTGTCCTTCAAGATACTGAAGTTATTACGATGCCAACACCTCGTGAACGTCCTGCACGCGCCGAGCGTGACAGTAACAACACGAATAAAGAGCGTCGTCCGCGCCGTGAGCGCAACACACAAGACCGCTCTAAAAACAGGGGAGAACGCTCCTCTCGCGGTGGTCGTGCCTCTAATGATGATTATGAAGTGGCGTTTGAAGACCCTGAAGACTTTGAAATGCCACCCCAAGCAACAGTTATCCCTTTTGAGGATGCTGACGAAGTGGCACAAGTGGGGCAACAAATCCTTTCGGAATTGATAGAAAAGATGGCACTAGAAGCTACCGTGACCATTCACAAGGCAGAGGGCGCAGCCAATGGTGACGAAACCCACTGGATTTTGAATGTTTCGGGCAAAGGTGTAAATTACTTGGTGGGCAAGCGTGGTGATACGCTCTCATCGTTACAGTACATGGTGCGCTTAATGCTAAGTCGCCGTTTGCAACGCCGTTCTAACATTATTGTGGATGCAGGCGAATACAAGCTACGCCGTTCTGACCGCCTTCGTGACCTTGCAACACGCATGGCAGAACAAGCCGTTCAGCAGGGACGCACCGTAACCCTAGAACCCATGCCTCCCAATGAACGGCGCATTATTCACCTAACTCTACGTGAGCGTGAAGACGTGGAAACCAAGAGTGTTGGCGAGGGCAATTCTCGTAAAGTTACCATTTCGCCTGTGAAGTCATGACCACGCCACCAGAGTATCTGCTGATTGGTCATGTCACGGCAGATATAAAGCAAGGACAGCAATTTTTAGGTGGAACAGTCTCTTATGCGCTACCTGTTGCTTTAGCATTTGGGCAACAGGTAGCCATACTCACGAGCGCGCGCGCCGATGAACCCTTGCTAACACCTATTGTGCCACAAGCCACTCTCATGAACCTCACTGCCCCTCAAACAACCGTGTTTGAAAACGTCTATCACGCCGAAACACGCACACAAACTCTACATTCTCGCGCCCTGACATTGGAGTACGCGCACGTGCCGTCAGGCTGGCAGGATGTCTCTTTGGTGCATCTTGCCCCTGTTGCCAATGAAATAGACCCGCAAATGCTGACACGCTTTCCTAATTCAACAGTGCTACTAACACCGCAAGGTTTATTGCGCCAATGGGATAAAGAGGGGCGAGTGACCTTTAAGCGGTGGTTTGACCCAGAACTATTGCAGGCGGTGAATGTGGTCGTTTTTAGCAAGCAAGACATTGCAGAAGATCCCACTCTAGAACATGATTTTGCCTCTGTTGTAGACCATGTATTTGTTACGGATGGCGCACGCGGTGGCATTTACTATCAGAGCGGCGTAGCAAAACCTTATGAGGCTATCCCTGCAATAGAAGTAGACCCTACAGGCGCAGGTGATGTGTTTGCAACGGCACTTTTGGCGTGCTTACCCATGGTAGGGTTTAGCTGGCTTAAAGCCTTAGAAGTAGCGCGACATTTGGCGGCTTTGTCTGTGACACATTCGGGCATTGGGGGCATTACAGAGGTTGAAGTTTTGGATGTTGTAGGCAAAGCCAACCACGCTTAATTTCATTATTTTAGGAGAATGCAACCTTGATTGACCTTATTCTTTACAATGGCAAAATTCACACGCAATCATCGCCTGCGCTGGTAAGTTCTTTGGCAATCATTGGTGAGCGCATTGTAGCTATCGGTGATGACGATACCATTTTGGCATTAGCTACCGCCACAACAAAGCGCGAAAATCTTAACGGCAGTACGGTAATTGCTGGGCTAACCGATGCTCATGTTCATCTTGAATTGCTCTCGCGTGCGCTTAAAAGCGTTGATTTGTTTGAAGTGCCAAGCATTGCCGAAGCCCAACGGCGCGTGAGTGAGCGCGCCAACATTACGCCGTTGGGTGAGTGGGTAACAGGCGCAGGGTGGGCGCAAGGCTTATGGGATGGAGGAGCTTTCCCTACATTGCATGACCTTGATGCCATTGCCCCTAATAACCCGTGTTACTTTGTGGCAAAGAGCGCACATGCTGCATGGGTAAACACGCAAACGCTTTGCCAATGTGGGATTACTGCCAGCACCCCCGACCCCGAAGGTGGGCAAATTCTACGCGATGCACAGGGCAACCCGACAGGCATCTTGCTAGAAACTGCCATGAACCTTGCCAACAAGCATATTCCAGAACTCAGTACCGACCAATTAGCAGACAATATCGCTTATGCCCAAGAACTCATGTTAAAAAGTGGGCTAACGGGTGTCCATGACTTTGACAATCCCTCTTGTTTGGTGGCATTGCAACGGCTTCGTGAGCGTGGGCAATTACACATGCGCGTTCTTAAGCAAGTGAACAAGGAGTGGATTCATAGTGCTATTCACGCGGGTATTCGCACAGGTTTTGGTGACGATTGGCTTCGGATTGGTAATATGAAGATGTTTGCTGATGGCGCGTTGGGGCCCAAAACGGCATTGATGGTTGAACCGTATTTGGATGACGCAACAAACTATGGCATTGAAGTTTTAACCCAAGAGGAAATGACGGAACTGGTGACTTATGCCAGCCTAAACGGGTTTGCGTCTACTATTCATGCCATTGGTGACCGCGCTGTTCATAATGTACTCAACGTCTTTGAGGTAGTGCGTGAGCAAGAAAAAGCGCGTGGCGAAGTAACGCCAAAACGCCATCGGATTGAGCACGTGCAAATTATTCATCCTAATGATAAGACGCGCCTGCGTGACCTAAACATTATTGCCTCCATGCAACCCATTCACGCTACGTCTGATAGGACGGTGGCACAACGGTATTGGGGTGATGAGCGTACCGTGTGGGCGTATAATGCGCGATTACAGCTTGATTTGGGCGTGGTGTGTGCTTTTGGGAGTGATGCGCCCATTGACCCGTTTAACCCGTTTGTCGGGATTCATGCCGCAGTAACTCGCCAACGGCAGGGGCAACCTGTTGGAGGATGGCATCCTGAACTACGCCTAAGCCTAGACGAAGCCTTAGCGGGCTTTACACTGGGGGCGGCGTATTGTGCAGGCATGGAAAATCGCCTTTCACGTTTGGCGGTGGGCTATCTGGCGGATTTGGTGGTGCTAGACCGTGATTTGTTTACTATTCCACAGGATGAAATAGCGCAAGTCCAACCACTTGCCGTTATGGTGGGTGGCGAATGGCGTTATGGTGGGGTGGGGTAATTCTTAACGTTCACTCATCACATCTCGCTAAAATATCGTAAGTTTGTTTAGAAAGACACACAATCAGGAGAGAAAAGCATGGTACGTTCAGGAATGATGGTTGGCAAATCGGAACACAAAGTGATTGGTGAAATGCTGGAAGTAGGGCAAAAAGCCCCCGACTTTACGCTTTTGGCAAATGACCGTACCCAACGCACCATGGCAAATTATGAGGGTAAGGTCATTGTAATCAGCGCAATTCCTTCAATTGATACGGGCGCTTGCTCGGCGCAAACACGCCGTTTTAACCAGGAAGCCGCCAATTTAAGCGATAATATCGTGGTGCTAACGGTTAGTGCAGATACTACCTTTGCCCTTAGACGCTTTTGTGGCAACGAAGGCATCGAAAAAACCGAAACCCTTACTTGTTACATGGACATGAAATTTGCCGAAGACTATGGCGTTTATGATCTAGATTGGCGTGCTTGCCAACGTTCTGTCTTTGTTATTGATACTAACGGTGTGGTTCAATATGTCGAATACATGGGCGTTATTGGTGATGAAGTGAACTTTGACGCAGCTATTGAAAAAGCAAAAAGCCTCGTTTAAGGCTTTCCTTTTCTCTTAAAACGCATAAAAGAGGCATCCAACGGGGTGTCTCTTTTTGTTTATTCTTGCCCCTTTTTCATGGGCTTCTTTAAGCCTATAATACCTTTCTCGCATGAACGAGTGTTCTATGAGGACTGACGATGCCCCCATTTCAAATTGTCTCACCGTACCAACCCACAGGCGACCAACCTAAAGCCATTGAGGCGATGGTGCAGAATATCCAAGATGGCATTTTGCGACAAACCCTCTTAGGCGCAACAGGAACAGGTAAAACATACTCTATTGCCAATGTGATAGAACGCACCCAAAAAGCGACACTAGTTTTGGCTCACAATAAAACGTTGGCGGCACAATTGTTTGCAGAGTTCAAAGAATTGTTCCCACAAAATGCTGTTGAATACTTTGTGAGTTACTACGACTACTATCAGCCCGAAGCGTATGTGCCACGCCACGACCTATACATTGAAAAACAAACACAAATTAACGAGCAAATAGAGCGTTTACGCTTGTCTACGTCAGCATCATTGTTTACACGCAAAGATGTCATTATTGTTGCCTCTGTATCTTGCATTTATGGTTTAGGTGACCCTGCAAGCTGGCGTAATGCGTCTGTGCCGCTAAAAGTGGGCGATACCATACGCCGTGACCGTTTGCTAAGAGATTTGGTACGAATTCAATATAATCGTAACGATATGGTGCTTAAACGGGGTACGTTTAGGGTACGTGGAGATACGTTAGAGATTATTCCCGGCTATAGCGAAACTGCGTTTCGTATTGCGCTATTTGGTGATGATATTGAGCGCATTACAGAGTTTGATCCCTTCACGGGTGAAGTGCTTGGCACACACCAAGACATTATTATTTTCCCATCACGTGAGTACATTAGTAGTGATGAGAATACCAAAAAAGCCATTTCTGACATTGAAAAAGAGCTAGAAGAGCGCATTGCCTTCTTCAAATCAGAGGAAAAGCTAGTAGAAGCCCAACGCATTGAACAGCGCGTGCGCTATGATTTAGATATGCTCCGCGAAGTGGGGTATACATCGGGCGTAGAAAACTACTCTCGGCACATGGAACAACGCCCCATAGGAAGCCCACCGTTTACGCTGCTGGATTATATGCCCGAAGATTACCTGATGGTGATTGACGAAAGCCACATGACAATTCCGCAATTACGCGGGATGTATAACGGCGATAAACAGCGCAAAATGTCCTTAGTGGATTACGGTTTTCGTTTGCCGTGTGCTATGGACAATCGTCCGTTAAAATTTGAAGAAACAGAACAACGCATCCGCCAAGTGGTGTATGTTTCGGCAACGCCAGGTCCTTATGAAAAAGAAAAAAGTGAGGCGATTGTTCAGCAAATTATTCGCCCTACAGGTATTGTAGACCCCATTGTTGAGGTTCGCCCCATTGAAGGGCAAATTGACGACTTGCTACAAGAGGTGGCGTTGCGTGTAAAAAATGGGCAACGCACACTGATTACCACACTTACCCAGCGCATGTCAGAAGAAATGTCGGGCTATCTAAACGAGATGGGTGTTAAGGCACAATACCTTCACGCCGAGATTGAAACCCTAGAGCGCATTGAAATTTTACGTGATTTGCGGATGGGCGTTTTTGATGTGGTGGTGGGGATTAACCTGCTTCGTGAAGGGCTAGACTTGCCCGAAGTGTCGTTGGTGGCTATTTTGGACGCAGATAAAGAAGGGTTCTTGCGGAGCGATTCGGCACTGATTCAGACGATAGGGCGTGCTGCACGCCATATTGAAGGCAAGGTGATTATGTACGCTAACCGCATGACGGATAGCATGAAGCGTGCCATTGACGAAACCAACCGCCGTAGAGAAACC
>Ga0163144_10010332_pt1 | contig 19915 bp, 16 predicted proteins | sample OliLak19BULKMAT1_FD_123175 | JGI IMG/M metagenome (GOLD analysis project Ga0163144, IMG submission 123175) | Freshwater microbial mat bacterial communities from Lake Vanda, McMurdo Dry Valleys, Antarctica - Oligotrophic Lake LV.19.BULKMAT1 | ecosystem: Environmental > Aquatic > Freshwater >... | reverse complement strand
TACTTCCAAATCGCCCCTACTCCTGCTTCAGCTAATTTTTTATTCAACGCAGCTAATCCTGTTTCCAAAACAGCAGCCCGTTGTTTTAAGATGGCCCATTCTGCATCTAATTGTTTTTTCAAATCAAGATTCGATTGGTTCACTCTGGGAATATCGCTTTCTGTTTGGTTAATGAGGAATAGATAATTCGCTGTGAACTTGTTCGGGAAATTCTCTACATCATCATAGGCTTTTGATTTACGCTGGATCATGTCTTCGTCCCATGTTTTCATTTCTTGTATCAATGCAGTAGCTTCCTTGCGCACAGCATCCAACTTTGCATCGGCCGATAAAGACTTCAACAGGTCTTCTACCTGTAATCGTTTTTTATACAGGCTGTTCACCAGTTCATGCATGGCGGTTACATCTTTTTCCATCGTTGTCATCAGCCTGTCGTATGCAGTATAAGTAGCGGCATCAATTCCATATAACGGATTGGGTAATACAATTGCTTTTGTTGTTTGCTGCTGATCACCCAACTTTAAAGTGAGTGTATAATTTCCGGGGGCAATTTTGTGCCCTGCATAACTGCTTTCAATATATACATTGGGTACAGCGTTCATTGTTGCATAGCGCATATCCCACACAAAACGGTTGAGTCCTTTTTGTTTGCTTAATACAGGATCGGGTGCAGGTGCGCCCTCATAATAAAAATAAGTACTGTCGGCTTTTGAACTGATGGTACGGACAATATTGCCTGCTGCATCTTTAATTTCTAATTGTACAATATCGGTTGCTTTTGTTGCGGGCAAGTTGTAATAGATCACCACTCCTGTTGCCGGGTTTACTCCACGCAAACGATTCGTACCGCCGGGATTGGGTTGATTCATTTCACTATAACCATTCACCATGTATGCATCTTCGGGTTGATACAATACAACATCGGCCTGTTCTTTTTTATGTTGACGTATAAAACCCAGGTCATCCAGTATCCAGAATGAGCGACCCGATGTAGCTGCAATGAGATCGCCTTTATGAATTTTTAAATCAGTAATGGGCACAACAGGTAAGTTCAATTGAAACGGGTTCCATTGCTTACCGCCATCCCATGAAATAAAAATGCCCAACTCTGTTCCTGCAAACAAGAGATCTTTCCGCACATCATCTTCACGCACAACTCTTGTAAATGCATTGTTGGGAATGCCGTTGTTGATCTTTGTCCATGTTTTACCATAGTCGGTTGTTTTGTATAAACCGGGTGTATGATCATTAAACTTATAACGTGTAGTAGCAATGTAGGCGGTTGCTTTATCATGCGGCGATACTTCAATAGCATTGATCAAACATTCCTGCAAACCGGCAGGCGTTACATTTTTCCATGTAGCAGCATTGTCTTGCGTAATGTGTACAAAGCCATCATCGCTGCCTGTCCAGATCACTCCTTTTTCATGTGGCGATTCGATTACATAGGCAAGTGTTCCATAATTTTCTGCACCAACTGCTTCATTGGTATAAGGTACACCGGGCTTGCCTTGCTTGTCTTTTTCATTACGGGTAAGGTCGGGCGAAACTTCTTTCCATGTTTTACCCATGTCGGTTGTCTTCAACAAATATTGTGAACCATGATAAAATGTGTTGGGTTCATGTTTGCTCCAGATGATGGGTGCGTTCCAGTTGTAACGATACTTCATATCCTTTGCATCACGACCAAGATATTGAATGGGTGCAGCCATTATACTCGTACCTGCACTTGCTTTTGTATCGAGCACTTCAATGGTACCCTGGTAACTGCCACCCATTACATAACGGGGATCATCAGGGTTAAATGCAAGAAAGGCACTTTCACCACCTGCAGAATATGTCCAGCTAGCCGGGCTGATGCCGCCGCCACCTAACTCTCTGTGTGCAATGGAAACAGATGTGTTATCCTGTTGACCTGCATAAATCCGGTAAGGAAATTGATTATCTGTATTGATGCGATAGAACTGAGCTGTGGGCATATTGCTTTGTGTGCTCCATGTTGCACCATAGTTGACAGAAATAGCAGCACCACCATCATTTGCAATAATCATGTTCTTTGAGTTGCGTGGATTGATCCAGAGATCATGATAATCGCCATGCGTACCACTTAATTGCTCCCATGTTTTTCCAGCATCTCTTGAACGGAGTGCTGGTGCACTCAATACATAAATGGTTTGATCGTTGAGCGGATCAATAAACAATTCAATATAATACCATGCACGTTGAATCAACCGATGATCGTTGGTTACAAGGCTCCAGCTTTTACCTGCATTGTTGCTGACGAATAAACCACCTGCTTCTTTTTCACTATCACTTTCAATGAGTGCATATACTTTTTCTGAATTGGAACGACTAACGGCAATGGACATCTTCCCCATTTCTGTTGGCAGGCCATTGGTTAATTTATCCCATGTTTCACCAGCATCAGTTGATTTGTACAAACCACTACCGGGCCCGCCGCTGATTACCTGCCAGGGTTTGCGTCCGTGTTCCCACATGGCTGCATACAAGATGCGTGGATTGTTCATATCCATACTTAACTCCACACAACCTGTTTGTTCATTCACGTACAACACATTTTTCCATGTAGTTCCTCCATCGGTTGATTTATAAATTCCACGTTCTTTTGATTTACTGTACAAAGCTCCCTGTGCGCCTACAAATACTGTATTAGCATCTTTGGGATGAATGACAATACGGGAAATATGTTGGGTTGCATCCAATCCCATTTTCTTAAAACTCTTTCCTGCATCGGTTGATTTATAAACTCCATCTCCATGATGCGTCATTACACCACGCACTGCATGTTCGCCCATTCCAACATAAACCACATTTACATCATTCTCTGCAACAGCTACTGCTCCTACTGATCCTGTTTTAAAATACCCATCCGAAATATTTGTCCAGCTACCTCCCATATCCTCTGTTTTCCAAAGACCACCACCTGTTGTGCCCATATAATAAGTAGTGATATCGCCCACAACACCTGTTGCTGTTACGGAACGTCCTCCACGGAAAGGGCCGATGCTGCGCCATTTTACAGCGGAAAACTGCTTGTTGAGATCGGACTTTGTTGTGTCGGGCTTTGGTTGTGCGTTGAGGGTTGTTACTATCAGAAGAAGAGCGACTACGAGAATTTTCTGCATGCGTTTTTGTTTTGGGTTGGTAATATAAACCATATTTGGTAAGAACGGAAAAGCTGTTTGAATTTGGAATGATCTGATTTCTTTATCTTGTCCGCATGAAAAAATATTTCTTTTTTATCTGCAGTCTGATTACACTCCATACAGTTGCACAGCATGTGAAAATTTCAAAAAACATTCAACAGGCCATGAACAGGATCGATACCAATACGATCCGTTCACATATTGTTTATTTAGCCGATGATAAATTAAAAGGCCGCCTGCCCGGAACCGAAGGTTACCAGATGGCAGTTGATTATGTAATTGACCAGTTTAAAAAAATGGGTGTTGCTCCCGGTGCTGATAATGGTGGCTATACACAAAAATTAATCTTACGCAGATCATTGGTGGACAATCGTTCGGTGGTGGCTGTGATAAAAGACAAAGATGGCAATGTAGATTCATTGACCTTTGGTGCCGATTATACTGTTGCACCTCATCCGATGTTAGGGGATGCTTCTGCTGAAGCCGGTTTGGTGTTTGCCGGTTATGGTGTTGAAATACCCGGACAGTATTCTGATTACACAGCCATTGATGTAAAAGGAAAGATTGTGGTGCTGATCAATGGAGCACCAGATGGTTTACTCTCTACTTTAACTGCTCATTTTTCCAATGCCGGCAATAAAATGACTACTGCTTTTTCAAAAGGTGCAGCAGGTATTGTATTGGTGAATATGAATGGAAGACCATCGGGGGTTCTCAATCCTGTACTGCAATCAAATGTTGCATTGAACCCCGACAAAACAATTGCTTATGGTCGTGGTTTTGTTGGCAATCTCAACGTTGTGCTCAATGCAACAAGGCCTTTGCTCATCCGTATGTTTCTGCAATCGGGAAAAGATTTACAACAAGTACTGAATAATTTGAAAAAAGGAAAAGCATCTTCGTTTGCATTGCCATACAGTATAGCTGCATCGTACAAAACAACCCATAGCGATTTTGAAAGTTATAATGTAGTGGCTGTTATACCGGGATGGGATAAACAATTGAAGAATGAATATGTTGTTCACTCTGCTCACCTGGATCATCTCGGTATTGGCAGAGTGGTGAATGGCGATTCGATCTATAATGGTGCACATGACAATGCATCGGGTGTTGCCTCACTGCTGGAGATTGCACGGATTTACAAATCATCGGGCGCAAAACCTAAACGTTCTATTTTAATTGTAATGGTAACGGGTGAAGAAATGGGATTGATCGGCTCGTCTTATTTTGCTGCGAATCCTACTGTACCAAAATCATCCATCGTTGCCGATGTAAATACAGATATGCCAACAGTGATTGCACCCTTACTTGCAGTGGTTCCATTAGGCGCAGAACATTCAAGCATCATGAACAATGTACAATTTGCGGCTAACCATCTTGGCCTGGATGTAGAGAAAGATCCTGAACCAACTGAAAACCGTTTTGTACGCAGCGATCAATACAGTTTCGTCATGAATGGAATTCCTGCCTTGCATATTAAGTATGGTAACAAAACAAATATCCCCGGTTTTGATATGGTTGCCTTTGTAAAACAATGGCGGGCGAAATACTATCATCAAGCTGCCGATGGATTAGATGGCATCTTCAACTTTACCGCTGCCAAAACCTATGTGCAATTAAATTTTCTCATCAGTTATTCTATTGCACAAACCACACAACGGCCCGCATGGAATAAAGGAGATTTGTTTGGAACTGTTCAGCAATAATATGAACCAATCCTTTAAACAGCAGCCGAATGTTTCTCATCCGGCTGTGGAATAAAATACAGTTCTTAAATAGCAGGCACAGTTCTTGACTATGATACAGGAACTATAGTATAATCTGAACTGCTACCGGCAGACAGACCCAATTATTCACATTAAAAATTTATTTTATGAAACAACTGATTATGTTTGTTTTATCATTTCTATTCATCAGCTCTTTTGCCTTTGCACAGGAGGCAGATGTAAGGAAAGAAAAGAAACGTATTAAACAGGAACAAAGACAACTAAAGGACTTAAACCTCGATCGTAACCAGGGGCAGCAAATTAAAAGCATCAATAGCCGATATAAAGATGAGCATAAAGCCATCATGCAAAACGATGCACTTACCCAACAGCAAAAGCAGGACCAGATGCAGGCATTGAATAAGAGAAGAGTCCAGGACATTCATAACCTGGTAGGCCAGGATAAGGCAAAAGATTGGGACCGCATCCAGGAAAATGAAAAAGAGAAAGTAAAAGACAAGGCCAAAGAGAAACAAGATAAAGACAAAGACGAACAAAAAGAGAAGAAAGAAAAGCCTGACAAAATTAAAAAAGAAAAGAAGAACGGAAAAGGTTAACCCGATAAGTTCGGCAGATTCAAAAATGAATCTGCCGTTTTTTTTTAATAGTGAGAATACTCCGCCAGGCAGTTACTTATCAAAGCATATTTTTTTCAAAAGCAAATGAAACAACTGAATAATTACAGATTCAATAAAACATTTACAAGGGTATTGGCGTCAGCACTGTCTTCTCCCACTCTGCATATTTTTGTTTTAAAGTTTGAAAGACAGAGGGGTTCGTTGCTTTCAAATTATTTTTTTCTCCCGGATCCTTAAGGAGGTTAAACAAAAATTCCCCTTCTTCTGTCAGCAGGTATTTCCAGTTGCCATCACGAATGGCTTTTTCTTTACTATCCTGGAACAAACGCCAGTAAAACGTGCGGTCAATTGTTTTTTTCTTTCCTGTACAAACAGGTAATAGATTTATTCCATCTAATGGAAAAGCAGGATCTGGCTTTGCTTGAGCAATAGCAAGAATAGTGCTTGTCCAATCCATTGTTATAGCTGTTTGTTGTGTACTTGTATTTGCTGGAATAATGCCGGACCAGCGAACAAATGCAGGCACCCTGATGCCTCCATCCCACAACTGTTGTTTCTTTCCTTTGTACACACCCATATCAGAAAACTCTTCGCCGCCATTATCACTGGTAAAAATTACAACTGTATTTTTGGTCATGTGTGCATCATCAATTGCTTTCATGATTCTTCCTACTGCATCATCCAAACTCTTCATCATGGCAGCATATTTATCTTTGGTACCACCTCTATGCCAGTTGAGTGTATCAGGATAAGCCAGATCGCCGGGTGCCTGCCATGGCCAATGAGGTGCGTTGAATTGCACACTCAGAAAAAAAGGCTTCGCATGTTTTTGCTGAATGATCTCAACTACTTTATCACCCCATATATCTGTGAGATAACCATCCCGTTTAACAGTTGTTTCATTCTCGTGCAGATCAGGAGTATTTCTTGGGTTATCATGCGATACATAATCAATACCTCCTGCATTAAAACCGAAAAAATAATCGAACCCGTTTTTATTGGGACTAAATTTTGGATCGTATCCTAAATGCCATTTGCCAATAAGAAATGTTTGATAGCCACTTCGTTTTAATAGTGTTGCTACAGAAGTATAGTCTGGTGAAAGTCCAACCAAACTATCTTTCTTTCCCCAGCGCAGCGGTTCCATTAACCCAACAGGTGTGCGGGCAGAATACCTGCCTGTCATAAATGAAGTTCGTGTAGGTGTGCAAAGTGCCCCTGCTGCATAGGCTTGCATAAATTTTACACCTTGGCTTGCCAGTTTATCTAAATGGGGAGTTTGATAATCTTTGCGGCCATAACAACTCAGATCTGCATATCCTAAATCATCTGCCATGATGTAAATAATATTTGGTCGTTTTGATTGACTGCGTACAGGCAAATGAAATAAGAAAAGTAAAAGCCCAGCTAAAATTAATTGACGGAACATGTCATCAGATTTTTAGAAAGATACACAGTTTATACAAAATGTGCCGGACATCATGGTTGAATGGGGGCTTCTTCACAAACGTAATGCGATGGGCAAGCGATAAGTTTAGTTTTTATTAAAGTGCGGATAACATTTTTACTGCAGCAATAAACTTTTTAATATCATCAAGTGAGTTATAAACCGATGGTGTTACACGTACACAACCATCTTTTCCTAAGGTGCGGCTTACAGTAAATATGTTGTGCTCTTTAAATAAATAATCAGCTACTTCTGCTGAGGTTTTATTTTTTAAGCGAAACGAAGCAATGCCGCAGGATAAATTTTCAGCAGCAGGGGTTACTACTTCCACACCCGGGTGTTGCATTAATTCATTTACCCAAATGCTTTTAAGATAATGCAATCTTGCAGAAATGCGTTCTACACCTAATTGTTGATGAAACGCCAGACTGGTGGGGATCGTCATGATCACCGCAAAAGGCGTTGTGCCGAAATGAGCCAATTTGCTGATGCTTGTTTCTGCAGCACTCATATCACCAAACAATGCGTTCATTTCTTTAATTCGTTCCTTTTTAACATAGAGGATACCGGCACCAACAGGATTGCCGATCCATTTATGCAAATTCATTCCAATAAAATGTGAATTCAATTCTTTTACACTGAATTTTATTTGTCCCAATGCATGTGCTGAATCCGTCATCACATCCACTCCCCTTTCTTTGGCCATGGCTGCAATCTTTGCAACAGGTACAATCAATCCATTAATGTTTGAAACATGTGTAAGCAGGATCACTCTTGTTTTATCTGTGATCAGTTTACGATACAGCTCAACAATTTCATCTTCACTTTTGGGCAACAAGGGCATTTCAAATTCCTTTACATGAATCTCTCCTCTTTTCTCCAGCATACGGAATGTTTCAATCATACTGAAATAATCGAGTTGATGAATGATCACTTCATCTCCTTGTTTAAATGGATAACCCTGTATAGCAATATTCAATGCTTCTGTTGCATTGCGTGTAATAATGATCTCTTCATCCGACACACCTAAAAAAGCAGCCAACTCTTTCTTTGCAGCAGCAGCAATACCAGGATAATCTTTGCGTGCAAACCTTGCTGCCTGTGCATTGGCTTTTACAACATTTTTTTGAAAGGCCTGCAACACCGGCTTTGGCTGAATGCCATAGAACCCGTTTTCAAGATTGATATAATCTCCATCCAGGTGGTAATATTTTTTAGCAATCTGTTTCCAGAATTTTTCATCTGTTGCTGCACCTTCTGCATTAAAGTCATCCGCATCAATCATTTTTACCTGATCATTTTTTGCAAAAGCAACAGCAGGCAAACCAGCAACAAGCAACCCGCTGCCCAACTGTTTCAAAAAATATTTTCTATCCTGTTTCATAAATTGATCATTGTTATAAGAAAAATCAGTATTCAATTGTTTATTTCCCCGGTATGCTTGGTCTTACTTCAATTTTACTGGGCAATGTTCGTGGATTCATTTCTAAAAGATCTGCTACTAACTCACCAATATCTTCGGGTTGAATTTTCCATGCATCTGCTTCGTTTGGAGTATGGTTATTAAAATAGGTTGATACCGAACCCGGCATAATAGTGGTAACCTTAATTCCGTGTTTACGGAGGTCGAGCATGATGGCTTGTGTAAAACCAACCAATCCGAATTTACTGGCATTATAGGCCGATCCGTTTTCAAAAAAATTAGTTCCCGCAAGGCTGGCAATAGTAATGATATATCCCTTCGTTTGCTTCAATGAATCAATACCTGCTTTTACACTGTTGAACACACCCGTAAGATTCGTATCAATGGTTTCTTTCCATTGTTCAGCAGTTATGTTTTCGATGGAAGCAAAATGACCAACACCTGCATTGGCAATCAGTACATCTAACTGCCCGAAATGAGCCACTGTTGCCTGCACGGCATCCATTTCAGATGTCAATGAACTGACATCTGATTCCAACGCCAATATTTTTGAAGCATCCTTACTTAAGGATTCAGCTGCCAGTTTCACTGCATCCAGGTTTCTGCCTGTGATGGCCACTTTCATTCCCTTCTCCAGTAAGATTTTTGCAATACCATATCCAATGCCCTTGCTTCCACCTGTTATATACGCTACTTTATTTGAAAGGTTATTCATGATCGATCAATTTTAGTTGAATGACTGTTTTAGAATCCATGTTTACTTTTCAAAGTAAACGAATTAATGAATATCAGTGAATAAACAGATTGTTACCCAAAAAGTTAAAGACCTTGCTTACAGAATGAAGAATTGTGTTTACAGAGATCCATTAAAGTAACAGTACCTTTAAAGAACAGAAATTAAACTATGACAAGCGTATATGAATTGCTCGTGAGTAAGGAGTTGACTGCCTGGCAACAAAAAATGATACGCCGACCTTCTTTGCTCAACAATCTTTCGAAGCGAATGCAAACAAAGATCAACAACTGGATTCCTGAAAAAATACATGTTGCCATCACTGCCACCATTAAGCAACTGATAAGGGGTGTGTTATTTGGTGCAAAACATACAACCGCAAAACCAGTATTGAATATAAGCCTGGAGGAAAGGGAAATTTCTGTTTTAAAAAAGATTGATACCTATAAAAAAACCGCAGCGGTGGAAGGTGGTATTGCTGGTGCAGGCGGCATTTTATTAGGACTGGCCGATTTTCCTGTTTTAATCGGCATCAAACTGAAATTATTATTTGATATAGCAAGCCTCTATGGCTTTGATGTAAATGATTATAAAGAACGGGTGTACCTGCTTCATATTTTTGAACTGGCATTCTCAAGTCATGCACACCGCAAATCAGTATACCTTAAAATGACCGATTGGGAACATAAAAAACAAGAACTACCCAATGATATCAACGAGTTTGACTGGCGAAATTTTCAACAGGAATACCGTGACTATATTGATCTGGCAAAAATGGCGCAACTGATCCCTTTGATTGGAGCACCTGTTGGTGTATTGGTGAATTACAGGCTTCTCAAAAAACTCGGCAGTACAGCCATGAATGCATATCGGATGCGCTTATTACAAACAAAACAACTTTTCCCGGCAAGCTGAATCATTATTTCTGGCACTAATTGTGAGTAAAAAAAAACAATGGATTCCAATTGCAGCTTCTTTAATTTTACAATTCAACTATAAAGTATCACGTATGCAAGTCAAACAATTTTTTTATGTAGCTGCCACCCTGGTTTCAATTACAGCCATCGGATGTGCCAACAAAAACACAACATCGAGTATTAACAATAATGATGGAGATTCCGGCAAACTTCCACCTGTAGAAACAAAATCAGCCAATACCAATTATAAACCTGCTTTCGAAGGACAAACAAGAATTGCAGGTGTAAAAACAACCACTCCCTACAAAGTAGATAAACTGGCAGAGAACTTAGGTTTTGCATGGGCCGTAACTCCGATTCGGGATGGGCGTTTGCTCATCACACTAAAAGCAGGTTCTATGCAATTGCATGATTCAAATGGAGTTCTTGTAAAAAAGATCACAGGTTTACCTGCTGTTGATGATGGCGGACAAGGTGGTTTGCTCGATGTGGCATTGGATCCGAATTTTACTGCCAACAAAACAATCTATTGGTCTTATTCCGAAAAATATGGCGTAGGTAATTTGATGGCTGTTGCAAAAGGACAATTGAATGAAGCAGCTGGCACTGTTGATAATCCGGTGGTGATTTTTCGTGCAACACCTGCGTTAAAAAGTTCGATGCATTATGGTTCACGATTGGTTTTTGATAAAGACGGGCATTTGTTTGTTAGCACGGGCGAACGCTCTATCCTTGAAGGAAGAGCACAAGCACAACTGTTATCATCATGCCTGGGGAAAATTTTTAAAATTACAACTGATGGCAAACCTGCACCAGGAAATCCTTTTATCAATCAGTCAGGCGCTATGCCGGAGATTTATTCCTATGGTAACAGAAATGTACAAAGCTTAGACATTCATCCTGTAACTGGTGATTTATGGGAAGCAGAATTTGGTCCACGTGGTGGCGATGAACTCAACATTATTAAACCCGGAAAAAATTATGGCTGGCCAACGATTACTTATGGTATTGAATACGGTGGCGGAACCATTGGTGATGTCATTCAACAAAAAGAAGGTATGGAACAACCTGTGTATTATTGGGACCCTACCCTTTCGCCAAGTGGCATGGCTTTTTATAAAAGCAATGTGATTCCTGAATGGGAAAACAATCTCTTTATTGGAGGACTCAGCGGTTCCCATATTGCACGACTGGTGATTGCAAACAACAAAGTAGTTGGTGAAGAACGTTTGCTTTCCGATAAACGGGAACGTTTCCGTGATGTTGCTTATTTCAATGGCATGTTGTACACCGTTACTGATGGTGGAAGTTTATACCGTATCAGCAAACAATAGGTAATACTTACAACTAGACTAGAATAGAAATGATATAACAAACTTCCTGTTTTTTATCATGATGGCAAATGTATGTCTTCGTGATTCAGATTAGAGAGTCCTTTACTTTTTGAAATATTCATTCCAAACAACTGTCTTCCCTGTTTGTACAGAATGTTTAGCCAGCTCCAGTATCTTCATCACTATTTCATTATTCCCCGGTGCGGAAAGATCATTGTTATCCATTTTTATTTCGCCCCTGATCAGTTTTGCAAAATAGATAAATGGATCGTTCCTGTCTTTTGGTAAAGCAGGTGCTGTTATATTGATGGTTTCTTTTTTTTCAGTTTCCTTTACCTGCATATTGGTCCCGTCTTTACAAAACACAAAACCTGTTTTACCATAAAGCTCCATGTCTTTACGACTGTAGGGCCAATTCCAGGATGCCTGTATGATGACCTGTGTTTTATTATAAGTAAGAATAATCGTTGCTTCATCTTCCACCTTTGGATATAACTCCGGCTTGATGTGTTGTGTAACAGCTGTAACTGTTTCAGGGGTTGCCCCTTTCATGAACCATGTACTGAGGTTAGCTCCATAACAACCAAAATCAGTTAAAGCTCCGCCGCCATTTAAAACAGGATCAGTTAACCATTCTAAAAATTCAGGATTGCAACCAATTTCAATGGGCCCTGCATGACCTGTATGAAAAACAATTTTTCTTATATCACCAATTGCCTTTTCCTGGTGAACTAACTGATATGCTTTTTCATTACTTCCATACCAGGTTGTTTCGTAATTAGTGAGTAAATGGATTTGATATTTTTTTGCAAGAGCGAGCATTTTATTGGCATGTTCCAGGTTTACTGCCAATGGTTTTTCAACCATTACATGAATGCCACGGGGAGCACAATACTCCACTACTTTTAAATGATCATAAATGGTATTGAAGGCCAATACTGCTTCGGGTTTGGTTTTTTCAATCATCTCTTCCATCGAACTATACACTATATTCATATTATAGCCATGCTGTTTTGAATATTGTTCTGCCAGTTGACGGTTGGGCTCTGCAATACCAACAATTTCAATATCGCCTCTTTTCTCCCTTCCCAATATCCAGTGCACATGCGTATGAACCAATCCAACAACAGCTACTCTTAAAGGCTTTTGATGTACGCTGTTCTTTTGTGCAGTAAGTGTACTGGCAAAGATTACAGAAACGAATACAGTTATGCATATTTTCTTGAACATCCACTTCATTGATTACAAATTTAAATTTTAATATGCCATGGTCATGACGGCTTCAATGGAATCTGCACATGCACCTCACAACCTTGGCCGGGTGATGAACTGATTTTTACAACACATCCAATAACTTTACTCTTCTGTTAATATTTTCCAATCCTATTCCATACTTTTTAACTGCTGTATCAAAACCCCTGCCATCATCTTTAATCAGCATCACAATGTGCTCATTCTGTTTCTGAATAATTATTGATAGATGAATCATTGCTGCTAAAACTATTTCAATAACAGCATTTGCCCGATATGATTCGCCATATGATTGGTGCGGCTGATGACCACATTCAACTTATTGCGGTGTGGTTCCTTTGCAAAATCTTCTGCTGATACGGCCGTATGTCTGCTGAGCCATTCATCAACAGTGCAGGATTGGAAAGCAGCTACTAATTTTGCATTAACTGCTTCAAGGTTTTGTTTCAGTTCAGCAATGGTTGGCATATCCAGTCCCGATTTATCAGGGCTTTTGATAAACACAGGTTCTAATGCCGGAAACAACCGTTCCCCAAAACCCAGCAAGGGTAACAGGCCATCGCTTACTGCAATTAAATGTCCCAATAAATAAATACCTGTATTTCTGTGTGGGGCAATTTCTTTTTGCAATTGTTCATCTGTTAAGGAGTCAACCAGGTTTTTGAAATACTTGTTTTGTGCATCCCATGCCGTGAGTGTCATCTTAACTATTAAATCCAATTGTGTGGTGGTTGCATCCATGATATGGTTATTTCCTTCTAAAGTTAAGCTCCGAAACGGTAAATTATTTAATAGTTATATAAATGGAAAGACGTGGACTGCTTCCTGATCCGCAATAATTCACAAACAATCTTTTGTGGCATGCCCTTTGCAAAACAGGGTAAATAAACACCCATTTTTTACATCAACATTGAACATGACTAAAATTAAATTCGTTTTTATTCTATTCCTGGCGAGTATCTCTTTTAATGGCTGTGAGCTGCTAACTAATGAGAATAAAAAGAAAGTACAAAGAAAAAGGACTAAACCAGCACAAACAGGTTATCATTTTGAAAAAGCAAAGGAATGGTTAAAGAAGAACAATACCGCTCCGCAAAAAAATATTGTATTGGCGGTGAACAGAACAGACGGCAGCAACCTGGCAAAAATGGATTCCATCATTGTGCCTGCTGATTTTACAGGTGACCTTGAATTTTATCTTCCATTCCCCATCAGTGTTTCATCTCTTAAAGACATCAACAAAATAATTTTCTTTTCGTATCCTGCACAAAGTTTTGCTGCCTATGAATATGGCGAATTGGTTTATACAGGCCCAACGAATATGGGACGAAAAGCAGATCCTACTCCAACCGGGTTGTTTTATACCAACTGGAAAGCCGAACAAACCACGAGCACATTTAATGACGAGTGGGATCTACGCTGGAATTTTAATATTGAAAATAAATTAGGTGTAGGTTTTCATCAATACGAATTGCCGGGTTATCCTGCTTCACATTCCTGTTTGCGTTTACTGGAAAGAGATGCCCGCTTTCTTTATGACTGGGCCGATCAGTGGATACTGGATAAAAACGAAAGCCTTGTTGCAAAAGGCACACCGGTCATTGTTTTTGGTGCGTATGCATTTGGTGAAGCAAAGCCCTGGCTTCAACTCATCAACGATCCGCATATACTTGATATCCCTGCTTCAACTATTAAACAAATAGCAGCTCCTTTTTTGCAGGAGATCATTGCTCAACAACAAAAAAGAGCGGATATAGTGATGAAGAAAAAATAAATTTACCCGCTGTTAGAAAAATGCTTGCTTACTGCACGAAGTGAAAAAGGTTTTTATGCCATGGTCTTTACGCTTAGTTTATTTGCGGCTATTGTTGAGCAGAAAAACACAAGAGACAGTAAAGCAAGCGAGTTGAATAAAGAACAGCATTCATAATAAAATCATTTTTATTTAAAAGATGATGTAAGTATAAATTTGCCTAGATGATCGTTTGTTTTTTGTGTTATAAAGTAAACAGTGTCTTTCATTTTATTAACACTGAAATAAATAAGGCCTCCTCATAAAAAAACTTTATTCCCTCACAATCGTAGATTTCCCTGACAATATTTCTGTTGAAAACTTAGTGCAGTGGAACTCAGAGCATTAACCTGTCAGCGTAGTTTTACATACCCCATTTATTAGGATACTGCAAAAAGGGATTCTACTTTTGTTCTCTCATCACCTGAAAACAAAGTAACATCCGTACTTATTATCCGTAACCCGGTCTTGTTACTGCAAATTTTTTCCTCCAATACATTCCTGAAAAACTGTTTTTAGAAATCCAGTCCCGTGAGTATTTCTTTACGAAAAAACAGTACACATGAAAACAACTCTATGTAAACAGGTTGCTTTGTTAAGCATGCTATTGCTTCTCATCAATCATGTAAATGCAAAAACATCAAGGGCTCCAAGCGAATTGTTGTTAAAGCATTTGCTAACCGATTCATTAATAGCAAATAAAATTACACCCATTCATTCAACTGCAGCAGCTGTAACATTGCAAACCCCTGTACGTAATTTTGTTGAACAGTATCTTGAAGAACATGCTGAGATGCTGGGAAAAATAAAACTCAACAACAGTTCCCGTTTTAAAACCATACAAAGCATATTGGTGAAGCGTGGAATACCTGCGGAGTTATTATATCTCGCAGTAATAGAATCGAAATTAAAAAATACTGCTACATCCGGTGTGGGTGCCGCAGGCATCTGGCAACTAATGCCAGTAACAGCAAGGTCGCTGGGTTTAAAAGTGCAGGGCAAAACAGATGAACGCAGATATGTCTATCAAAGTTCAGTTGCTGCTGCCAACTATCTCCACGAATTATATAAACAGTTTGATGATTGGTTATTGGTAGTAGCTGCTTATAACTGTGGTGCAGGAAATGTATATAAAGCAATCAGGCTTTCAGGCAGTCGTGAGTTTTGGAAACTGCAACGCTTTTTACCAACTGAAACAAGAAACCATGTAAAGCGTTTTATTGCCACTCATTTTTATTATGAAGAAAAGGGAAGTCTTGTTACTTTAACTAAAACGGAACGCAACAAATATCTTTCTTCATTAAATGAAATAATAATTGAAAACACTGAAAACAAAACGGAAGACTCCGCTGTTCAAGGAAATAAGTTTTTTAATTGGGTATTAGTTTTACATGAAGACGGGGAATTGATTTTAGTAGCAAGAAAATAAAGAAATCTTAGAAACGGTTATTCCTTATAGAGTGGTTGTGTAAGGCAACTGCTCTTTTTTTGTAACTGTCTTTTACCTGATACATAAGCATTGTATTTGTGCAAGCACAAATGATTTCTCTTTTTCTTTTTGCTTGTCCAAAAAGGCAACCGTACTAATAGGTTGCGTAAAAAAGACCCCGATTTCCCCGCCTGACCGGACGGGCAGGGAATGACAGCCCGAAATCGGATTGTTCCCTGATTAAGCCGTATACAACTGTATTTAATTACTGTGAAGCATACACGATCATCCTTTGTGCCACATTCTGATTTAAGGAAGATGTTTGCTTTACGGTTTAATAGAGCTGTCATCCAAACGCAGTGCTAGTCATGCAGTTTTACTGCTGCACAAAATGCCAGCATACACCTGCATGATCAATAATGTTTACTTCCCTGCCGTAAGGTTGATTGCTTACCTCTCCTATGCGGATACCAAATTTTTGCGGCAGTTCTTTAGCCATTACTTCTGCACGAAATGCATCTGCATCTTCCACGCCTATGCTCAGCATAAAATTTTCGGCGAAGGCTTTATCATCGTAGCGTTGTAAAATAAATTGACAGTGATTGTTTTCAAAACCGGCATAATCGCCCATATCCCATGTAAGATTAAAACCAAGCGCTACGAAAAAATCTCTTGCTTGTTCAAAATTCTTACCGGAAGGAACAAAGGGCTGCAGCGACAGGAATTTCATATTGTTGTTGTTTGTTTAAAGATACAAAGCTCACTTGAATGTATTTTTCTTACGGTGTCTCTTTATCAGTCTTTCCAACCCCAGGGTGCATCTGGCGCTGTTACTGTTTTTGTAAGATCAAAGCGGATGCTGAATAAGCGGTCTGTTCCAATGCGGCGAAGATGATAGGTGAATGATTTACCCGGTAACAATTCAATCCACCAAACATTTCCAACCGCAGCTGGTAAGAGATTCGTGGTTTCAAGATCGGCTGGAAAAACCTGCATCATCGTTGTTCCGCTGTTAGTTGTGTAACCACCATACATCGTTACACTGTCAGCAGATCCATCTGCATGCCGGTGATCATGTTTTAATGAAAGCTGATCGGTTTTTTTTGTAAGCACCCATGTACGTGAACGATCGCTGCCTACTACAAACGGAATGCGGATGATATGTTCATTACATGTTCTTACATGCATCAGGAGTTTTTTATTTTTAAAGACCGTATCATTCGCCGGTGCAGCTATGACTGTTCCTTCGTATGCATTGTTACAAAGTTGTTGCAATTCCTTCCAGAATGTTTCCTGGTTTTGATGCAGCTTCATTGCTGCCCGGGTAGATGACTTTGGTGAACGACAAGCTATAAACAAGATCAACATGAAACTTACAATTTGGATACACTTATTCATGCTGTAATATAACACAGTTCTTTGCAGTGGATTTGTAACTGCTTACTCTCTTTTCATAAAATAAAAAATCATTGGGCGTGAAACGGTAAAGCCCAGTCGTTCATAAAGAGCAATGGCCCGATCGTTATCGTCACGTACATGCAAAAAAGGATATTGACCCCGTTGCAAAATAAGCTGTAACTGATGTTGTAATAAAATGGACGCATAACCTTTGCCTGAATGATCGGGATGGGTACACACAGCACTGATTTCTGTATAATTTCCTACATGCAGCCGCTGCCCTGTGATGGCTACTAATTTTCCGTTATTAAAAATGCCGTAGTAAGAACCAAAGTCGATGGTTCTTTTTCCAAAAGGACCGGGCTTGGTCAAACGTACCAATTCAATCATCTCTCCTGCATGTGTTTCTGTTAATGGTAATACATTGCTGAACTCGGTTTTGAAGCCGTTGCCTGCATATACAAATTGCAATCCTTTTATTTCGTGCTGCAGTTGCCAACCTGCAGGTTGTGTAATAGCAGAAGGTATTGCATATAAAATCTTGCGACCCGAAGGAAGTAAATCATACAGATCTGAAAAGCCATGCTTATTATCTTCTGCAAAGCCTGCAAACGGTGACACTTCTTCGTTGAAGTATTTTACTTGCTCATTGCCAAAGCTGAGATGACTATCGGTGCTGCATAAAGCATTGAAGACGGGGTTGAGTAAGAGTTCGTTCACAGCACAAAAGTAGCAAGTTTACATGCACAAGGAACAAGCAGGAAAAACCAAAATTTAAAAAAATATCAAACGAATAATGCAACACCAATATCAATAATCAAAGAATCTTTTTGCGCAGGTCTCCGGCACGGAACGTTGTTTGTAAACTTTCTTTGGTTTATCTGCACTGGTGCAGCATGGTGGATAATTAGATGAAAAAATATAAAAGCACACCGACAATTTATGTCACGCAGTTTTTTGTTTGCTTTTTACTTTGTAGAAGTAAGAACGCTTACCGCCTTTGTTATAAAGCAATGAGCGGTTTACTGGATATAGCAATTATTATTTTTTGATTATTTGTTTAAAAAAAGAACAGGGCAATTTTATTCAAGGCCAACTATTGGCTGAATTTATAAGTAAGTGTTTGCCCCGTTCTTTTTAACTGTTATTCCCTATTCTTTGCTCTCGGCCTGTATATATCAGTTGCCAGCAAACGCACAGTAGTGGTACCAATATTTTTACCTGAATGGGTGGTAGTTGGATTAACAAATCCGGCACCTGTTGGTAAGTCTAATATCTGGCGGCCTCCCCCTTCTGTAGTAATCGCTAGTTTTCCTCCCTGGAGTACATATAAAGTATGGTCAGGATGTCTATGCATCGAGACTGAATCACCTGGCTTCAGCGTCACTTCAAACATTTTTATGCCCAGCGTATCGCCAAACTTTTTAGCAAACGGCGCTTCTACATTCCATGGGTCCAATGCGGGATCATAATCAGGCATAGAAGAGTTGTCTTTGATGGTGTCAGTTGTGTTGGTATCAACAGTGCTTTTTTCTGAACTTGTTTCAGGATTATTGCAGGCTGTAAAGAATACCAATGCGGCAATTAAAAGTGATTGAAAAAAAAATTTCATGATTTTTAAAATTTGAAGATTAAGAATATTAGTTTAAATATAGGCCATTGTTTTATATAATTTTCGATAGAGAGTATGATCTTCCTCTTCCCGGCAAGTCTCTTTTCTTGCGCAGGTCTACCGACCTGATGCATAACCGTTACTTATTTTACCTTTGTTGCGGTAATAAATTAATTATGATTTGGCTTACTGATTTTGGAAAGCAAGTAACAAAACGGCACAGGTCGGTAGACCTGCGCCAGAACGGGGTGGTAACAGTTCGTAGAGTTCGTTAAAACCATTTGTATAATCTTCGGCAAAGCCTGCATAGGGCGATACTTCTGCATCAAAGTATTTTACATTGTCTGTACCAAAACTTAGTTTGTTTATCGCCGCTAAATAAAGCGTTGAAGACGGGATTGTGCAAAAAATCGTTCGCAAGGTAAAAGGTTCAAGGAACAAGGGAAAAGAAAACAAAATCAAAAATACAAGACACAAAGAAGGACGAATAAAGAGTTGCAGAATGGTTATTATTTTTATGAAATACTAACGGGGCAGAAAAATGACAACTTCCTGCTGTAGAATTGATGGGTAAATGCTACTTTCACAGCCTTAAAAAAGAAGTATGAGCGAACTACAATTAACAACCGGCGAAATACACACAGCCAAAGGCATCCTGAAATTTGAATTATACGATGATGATGCTCCGATTGCTGCAGCAAATTTTAAAAAATTAGTGAGTGAAGGATTTTACAACGGCTTAAAGTTTCACCGGGTAATTCCCAACTTTATGATCCAGGGTGGATGCCCCGATGGTACCGGTGCCGGTGGCCCCGGTTATACCATCAATTGCGAATTAACAGGCAGCAAACAGATACACGACCGTGGTGTGATGTCGATGGCGCATCGTGGAAGAAATACAGGTGGCAGTCAGTTTTTCATTTGTCATAATCGCAATGCTGTAAAACATCTGGACGGTGTACACACCTGCTTTGGACACATTACCGAAGGTTTAGAGATGGTTGATGAAATAAGTGCCGGTGATGTGATGTTGAAAGTTGTGTTGACGTAAAACTTAGTTTATTCAAT
>Ga0163144_10010331_pt1 | contig 19916 bp, 25 predicted proteins | sample OliLak19BULKMAT1_FD_123175 | JGI IMG/M metagenome (GOLD analysis project Ga0163144, IMG submission 123175) | Freshwater microbial mat bacterial communities from Lake Vanda, McMurdo Dry Valleys, Antarctica - Oligotrophic Lake LV.19.BULKMAT1 | ecosystem: Environmental > Aquatic > Freshwater >... | reverse complement strand
CCCCTGCGTGGCGCCCGCCGTCGGATGGACGCACGACCGATTCGGCGTTCGCCATGTCATGTCGTGCGGTGCGCCGAACGCGGTCGCGTATCTAGGCGAGTCCGTGAGGCCTCCGCCGATCCTGCAACGCGAACGCTCGTGCGTCAGATCATGGCACCCGCGTTGCACCGTGACCGCCCAACTGCCGTTGCGCGAGGAGATCACGATGAACGCATGGATCACGACCGTCGCCGTTACACTGATGATGTTGGGAGCCGCGGGCTCGGTACTCGCCGATTGCGAGCTCAGCTGCGTGGCCGAATGCCGGCAGGAGTCCGCGATCTGCACCAGCACCGCGACGCTCGAGGGCCGCATCGGCCGTCAGCTCTGCGACGCGGACGCCGACGACGCGCTCGTGATCTGCGAGAGCGACGCGATCGATGCGCGCGCCGATTGCGTCGGCATGTGCGGCCCCGATCTGAAGGAGTGCGGCGCCACCGCCAAAGCGAATCTCAAGCAGTGCAAGGAGTCGGTGAAGATCGAGCTCGCCGGCTGTCAGAACGAGGTCGCCGCTCAACTCGCCGCCGACAAACAAGCGTGCGCCGAGGACACGGCCGACTGCGCGTCGGGCTGCGTCGAGTAGGGCGGGCGGTCCCATGCGCAGTCACGTTCGATAGCGTCGGATTCGCGCCGTGACCGCCGCGATCGCCTTGACGATCATGGGGGCGATGCCGCTGGCGCACGCTGCCACCAGCCCCGAGCTCACGTGCGGGCTCGCGATTCGGAAGCGGCAAGCCAAGCAGCTCGTGCTGCTGAGCAAGACCTTCTGCGACGGCCTTCTCAGTCAGCCGTGAATCGGCCGCGCGGTTGACTGCTCGCTTCGGTCTGGTAGGAACTGGCGCCTTCGCGCGCCCATAGCTCAGTTGGATAGAGCGCTTGACTACGAATCAAGAGGTCGCAAGTTCGAATCTTGCTGGGCGCATTCGTAGTTCCCCTCGCGGTTACCTCGACTAGGTTTCGCATCAAGTGATCAAGTGAGCGCGCTCGTCGCGCTCGCTTGCGCTTGCGCTCGCGGCGGTCGACACGGGATAGGTCGCGCGTGCGCGTTGGCCTCCAATCCTGGGGAACCGAGGGCGATCTCCGACCCTTCCTCGGCGTCGGACGGGCGCTCATGCAGCGCGGGCACGACGTCGAGCTCTCGTTCACCGGCGTCGAGGGGAAGGATCTCTCGGCGCTCGCGCGCAACGCCGGTGTCCCGACCCGCTTCGTCGATGATGGCTACTTCGCGGCGCACCGTGCTGAGCTGGCACGAAAGGCCAGTGACAGCCTCGGGCTCGGCGGCCCGCGAAAGCAATTCGAGCTCATCCTCCGGGATCTCATGGACCCGGTGGAGGCGGCGATGCTGGCCGCCGCGCGCGAGCTGGCGGTGCGGTCGGACGTCGTCGTCGGACATTTCCTTTCGCACGTGACGCCGGCAGCGGCTGCGGAGCAACGCCGACCGTTCGTGATGATCGCGCTGCAACCGGTCTTCGGCTCGCGCCACTACCCGCCGGCCGGAGCCCCAGCGCTCGGGCCGCTGAACCCGTTGCTGTGGTGGCTTGCGAACGACGTCATGCGCGCCGCGCTGTTTGCGCGCTCGAACCGGTCGCGCGCGGCCTGCGGGCTCGCGGCCGAGCGCCGGTTTCTACCGGGCACGCTGGGACGTCCGAAGCGCATCCTCGTCGGCGTCTCGCCCGCGCTCTTTCCGCGGCCGCCCGACTGGCCTGCGCACATCGACGTCTCCGGCTTCCTCGGGGATGCGGCGGTCCGAGAGCCCTGGGAGCCCGAGCCCCACGTGGCCGACTTCCTCGCGGCAGGGCCGCCGGTGTTCCTCTCGTTCGGCAGCATGTTCGGGTTCGACGATGGTCAAACGACGGAGGCGGTCGCAACGTTCGTCGCCGCGCTCGCGATCGCTGGCGCGCGCGGCATCGTGCAGGCGCCGGCCCACGTGATCGCGCGGGCGCCGAGGGCGACGCACGTCTGCTACCTCGAGCGGGCGCCGCACGCGCAGCTCTTTCCGCGCTGCTCCGCGATCGTGCATCACGGCGGCGCGGGGACGACGCAGTCGGCGATCCTCGCGGGGCGCGGCTCGGTCGTGGTGCCGCACGCCGCCGATCAATTCTATTGGGCCGATCTGCTGCGGGCGCGTGGTATCGGCGCGAAGCCGCTCAAGCGGCCGGCGCTGGCGGCCAAGCCGTTGGCGCAGCGCATTCGCGCGGTCCTCGACGACGGCGCGATGGCGCCGCGGGCCGCGGCTTTGGCGGCAGCACTCGGACGGGAACGCGGCGCCGCCCACGCCGCCGAGGTCATCGAGCGGGTCGCGATCGCGGGTGCGCCCTGAGGATCTTCGGGCGGGTTTGCTACGCGAGCGCGATCTTCGGCTTCTCGGGATGTCGTCGGTAGAGAATCACGACGTGGCCGATCAGACCGCAGAGCGCGGCATCGGTGCCGGACGCGAGCGCGTCGGCGGCGCCATGCTTGTCCTCGGGCTCGTGCAAGCGCACCTTGATGAGCTCGTGCTCGCCGAGCGCCGCATTGACGGCCTCGAGCACGGCGTCGGTCACGCCCACGCCGCCGACGTGGACGAGCGGCTCGAGCGCGTGCGCGAGGCCGCGGAGATGTTTGCGTTGGCGTCCGGTCAGTTCCATGTGGTTGGTCTCGTTCGTCATCAGCGGTGATCGTGGCCGGCCGGGCGAGCGGCGAGCGCGTCGACTCGCGCGGCGAGTGCCGCGGGCGCGCAGAGCCCTTTGTCGGCCATGAGTAACTCGAAGGCGTGGAGCCAGCACTCCCAGTAGCGATAGCCGCTGTGGTCGGGATGGTGTGCGCGCTCCCATTCCCCGATGGCGGCGATCAGCCGATCGCGGAACTCGTCCCAGGCGAAGGCGCCGCGCTCGTAGAGCGTCATCGTCATACCGAAGACGCGGCTCTCCCACAGGTGCTCGAAGACGAGCTCGCCGTTCCGGCGCGGCGGGGACAGTGGGCCTTGCCATTCCAGGACGCCGGCGGCGTCGGCGCTCGTGGGCGACCTTTCAGTCACGGGGCACCGCCGGCCGCGCGACGCCGATCAGCGCGTCGCGCGTGACCAGGCTCGCGAGCTGAGCTTCGGTCCAGCCCTCGGTGCCGGCCGGACGCTCGGGCAACACCAGGTAGCGGACCTCGGCGCTCGAGTCCCACACGCGGACCTCGACGTCGGGCGCCACGGCGACGCCCATCTCGCGGAGGACGACGCGCGGCTCGCGTACGACGCGCGAGCGATACGGCGGGCTTTTGTACCAGGTCGGCGGCAACCCGAGCAGCGCCGAAGGGTAACAGGAGCAGAGCGTGCAGACGACGACGTTGTGGACGCCGGGGCCGTTCTCCAAGACGACGATCGGCGTGTGACCGGGGCCGGTCGCGAGCCCGAGCTCTTCGGCGGCGGCCCATGCGTCGGCGACGAAGCGGGCGCGAAAGGCCGGATCGACCCACGCCCGCGCCACGAGCTTGGTGCCGTTCAACGGTCCGATGTCCTGCTCGAAGCGCGCGACGATGGTGTCGATGAGATCGGGCTGGACCAGACCATGCTCGACCAAGATCGATTCGAGCGCCTCGGCGCGGAGCGCGTTCCGGCGCGCGACGGGATCGTCGTCGTGATCGTGATCGTCGTCGTGGTGATGGTCGTCGCTCATGCGGATTTCAGGTACGGCTCGAAGAGATCGAGGTGCAGGTGGGCATCGGCTTCGCCCGCATCGCCCCAGAGCTCGGTCGCGTCGAAACGGACGTTGTAGAGGTGCTGAGGATCCTCGCCGCGGCCGTGGGCGTTGCTGTCGGGATAGACGTAGGCCGCGTGCCGGCGGGTGACGATGCCGCGGCGGCCGGCGACGTAGCGGGGCAGGCGCGTATGACCCGCCGGGCCCGCGACCAGCACCCGCACCGGGTCGCCGACCTGAAAGCGCGGCGCGCGCTCGAGCGTGCGCTCGAAGGGACCCGCCATCGTCTCGGGCAGCGCTGGAAGCGGCGGCGCTGGGATGATCGTGCCGTCGCAGCGCGCATCCACCTGACGCGGCGCCAGGACGCCGCGTTCGACCAAGACGCGCTCGAGCGCCGCGAGCCAGCGGCCGTAGTACCCGAGCCGCAGATAGTCGACGGGTGGCGTGCGCTCGATGCCGTGACGAAAGGCGTCGATGTTCAGCCAGCCGAAGCCGACCATCTGGTAGACCATCCCGAGCACGCGGCCTTCCCATCGGCCGTGAAAAACTGGCTCGTCACGCTCGACCGCAACGGGACCGAAGCCGTGCATGCCGCCGAGATCGTGGATGCCGTTCACTACGTGCGTTTACCTTTCTGCGGCGCCCGTTGTAGCTGCCCTGCATGCGCGAGCACAATCTCGACGGCACGACCACCGACCTCTTCCCCGTCGACCCGAGTACGGAGCGACTCCTGGCGCTCCTGCGTGAGATCTTCGAGACGCACTGGCGCGACGTGATCTTCGGCTCGTGCATCGAGGGCGCGGTCTTCGAGGCGCGCTTCACGGCCGCGCCGCGCCTCACGGTGCTGGACGGCTACGTGACGGTCGCGTTCGACCCTTCGCAGCCGTGGCACCTCCACCTCTGCATCGGACCGCACAAGGGGACGCGGACGCGCCCGACGCCGCCCGCGCTCGCCGCCTGGCGCCGCTGCACCCGCGCCGCCTTCTTCCGCGATCGCGACCGCGCCGGCGAGCAGATGACGTGGGGCTTCCGAATGTGGAACGGTCGCGACGAGCAGATGATCACCGCCTTCTTTCCGAATCCGTGGCTCGACCCGGAAACGATGCGGCCGCGGCGGACCGCCGACTGGGCTTGCCTCGCGACCTGGATGAAGCTGCGCGAGCGGTATGCGGGCATTCTCGCGGAAGCGCCCCCGGTGGCGACGAAGCCACCGGCGATGCACTGACGGCTGGCACGGGTCCAGCGGTCCGACGCAGCGCCGAGCGCCGTCGGAAGAGACAGTGGCGCGAGGCAGGGTCGCCTCGCGCCACGTAGTCCGTTCAGCCTTCGCAGCCCATGACGGCTTTGACCTCGAGGAACTCTTCGAAGCCGTACTCGCCCCACTCCCGGCCGTTGCCGCTCTGCTTGTAGCCACCGAAAGGTGCGGCGAAGTCGGCGCCCGCCCCGTTCAAGTGGACGTTACCGGTGCGGAGACGCGACGCCACGCGGAGCGCGTGGTCGGCGTCGCCCGAGGCGACGTACCCCGAGAGGCCATAGACGGTGTCGTTGGCGATCTGGATGGCCTGCTCCTCGTTGTCGTAGGGGAGGATGGCCAGCACCGGTCCGAAGACCTCTTCGCGGGCGATCGTCATGTCGTTCCGCACGTTCGCGAAAACCGTCGGGCGGACGAAGTACCCTTTGGTGATGCCGTCGGGAAGGCCGGGGCCGCCCGCGATGAGCTCGGCGCCTTCGTCGATGCCCTTCTTGATGAGGCCCTGGATCTTGTCGAACTGCAGCTTGCTCACGACCGGGCCGATCTGCGTGCCCTCGGCGGCCGGATCCCCCACGGTCGTGGCCTCGGCGGCGGCCTTGGCTATCGTGACGGCTTCGGCGTGCTTGCTGCGCGGGACGAGCATGCGCGTCGGCGCGTTGCACGACTGGCCGCTGTTCATGAAACAGCTGCGGACGCCGCCCTTCACGGAACGCTCGAGGTCGGCGTCGTCGAGGATGATGTTGGCCGACTTGCCGCCGAGCTCCTGGGCGACGCGCTTCACGGTGTCGGCGGCGTTTTTCGCGACCTGGACGCCGGCACGGGTCGAGCCGGTGAACGACACCATGTCGATGCCGGGATGCGACGAGAGCGCGACGCCGACCGTCGGGCCGTCGCCGTTCACGAGATTGAACACGCCCGCGGGAACGCCGGCCTCGTGCAGGATCTCCGCGACGATCGTCGCGTTGAGCGGCGCGACCTCGCTCGGCTTCAGCACGATCGTGCAGCCGGCGGCGAGGGCCGGTGCGACCTTGCACATGATCTGATTCACGGGCCAGTTCCACGGCGTGATGAAGCCACACACGCCGACCGGCTCGCGGAGAATGCGGGTCGAGCCCTTGTTCTCGACGAAGCTGTAGGTTTTCAGCACCTCGAGCGTGTTCATCAGGTGCGCGAGTCCGGACGGGGCCTGCGCCGCGTTGGCGAGCCACGCCGGCGCGCCCATTTCGAGCGAGATGGTCTCGGCGAGGGCCGGGAGCTTCGTCTGGTAGACGGCAATGATGCGTTCGAGGAGCGCGATCCGTTCCTCGCGCGTCGTCCGCGAGAACGTCTCGAAGGCCTTGCGCGCGGCGGCGACCGCGCGGTCGACGTCGGCGGCGCTACCGAGACTGATGCGGCCGATCACGTCCTCGGTCGCAGGTCCGATGACGTCGAGCGTCTTCGGAACGGCCGGCTTCACCCACTGCCCGTCGATGTAGAAGTCGAGATTTTCGCGCATGAAATTTTCCTCCCGCATGAGTTGAATAGATGAGTCTATCCGGGTCGATGTCGCAGAGGCTCGACCCCCATGCAAGCACGGCCGACCGGCGCGTCTTGAAAAAACAAGAGCGCAGATTCTCCAAAGCTCAATCGGCGCTCCTCATGCGCTCACCCTGGATTGCCAATGTTTTCAGGCCTCTTCGTGGTGGCCGGCCTCTTGCTGACTCCTGGCTACGATCGGCCACGTGCCGTGACCACGAAGATAGAAGGGAGACACACGCAATGGCTGGGAAGACGGACAAGGCGAAGGGCCGCGTCAAAGAGGCGGCGGGCGCGCTTACGGGCGACAAGTCGCTCAAGCGCGAAGGCAAACTGGATCAACTGGTCGGCAGCGTGAAAGACGCGGTTGGCAGCGCGGTCGACACCGTACGCGACGCGCTCGTCGGCGCGCCCGAGACGGCCAAGAAAGCTGCCCGGCGGGCACACTGACCCATCGTCATGGCGGCCGTCAAAATCGGAGCCAGCAGACAGGTGATCATCCCCAAGCGCGTGTACGAGGAGCTCGGACTCGCGACGGGGGATTATCTCGACGTGACGGTGCAGGACGGCGGGCTGCTGATGAGCCCAAAGACGCTGGTCGACAAGCCGGCGAAACCCAAAGAAGGAGGAACCAACAGATGCGTCGATTGATCTCGCTTTCGTGTACGGGCGTGCTGCTCGCGAGCATGGCCACGGGTTGTTACATCAAGAAGGAAACCGTTCGGGAGCCGCGCGCGACCAGCAACACCACGGTCGAACGCCGCAGCACGGTCGAGTCGGTCCCGGGCGATACCGAGGTTCGCACCAAGACCACCGTCGAAAAGAACTACTGAGCCCGATGGGGGAGCACACCGTCGCACGTGTGCTCCCCGCACTATGGGCCCGATTGGGGTGCGCGTTCGGCCCAATGGGCTGCACGGCGTACGGGCGCATTGAACCCCGTTCAGCGTCGCTTGAACGCCTTCCGGACGGGAGGGCTCGTCCGGATCATGCACAATCGCGACGAAATGGCGGCGGCGACGCTCTCATTCGACGGCGGTCGCCACTATCTGACGGCGGTTGGCGGCGCGTGGGAGATCCGCTTCGAGCTCGAGCAGCTCGGGGCTGGTGAGGTCATTGGCGTCGGGTCGATCTGGACGGCCGCGTGCCCCGGTGAACCGTTGCTCGCCTCGGAAGTGCTCGTGAGCGGCCATGTCGACGAGCACGGCATGGCGACGCTGTCGCTGGTGCCGGTCGCCGCGACCGACCGGGGCCCCGTCACGCTCCTCGTTCGGATGACGGGCCGCACCGACGTGCAGGATCCGATCGTGAGCGCGGTGCTCGACCTGCAGGGGCTGCCGATCTGATCCTGTGCTATGCGGGCGCGATGACCCGCGAAACCGTGCTCCTCGACCTCGCCGACGACGGCGTTGCCGTCGTCACCTTCAATCGTCCGAAGCAGCGGAACGCCTTCAATCGCCAGATGTGGTGCGAGGCGCGCGATCTCTTGACGGAGCTGCGCGACGATCCGCGCGCGCGCGCGATCATCGTCACCGGCGCCGGCGCGGGCTTCACCGCCGGACAGGATCTCGGCGAGATGTCGGCCGCGCCCGGGAACGCCGACCACCCCTTCGGCAGCTTCATGGACGTGCTCGTCGAATTCGACAAGCCGCTCCTCGCGGCGGTGAACGGCGTCGGCGTCGGGATCGGATTGACCCTGTTGCTGCATTGCGACGTCGTCTACGTCGCGGAGTCGGCACGGTTGCGGGCGCCGTTCATTCCACTCGGCGTCGTGCCGGAAGCGGCGGCGAGTTACCTCTTACCGGTCGTCCTCGGCTACCAGCGCGCGGCGGAGGTGCTCTACACCGGCGACTGGATCGACGCGCCCCGCGCCGTCGAGCTCGGACTCGCGTCACGCGTGTGTGCGCCGAGCGAGCTCCTGCCGGCGCTCCGCACCGTTGCGGCCAAGATGGCGGCGGGTCCAATCGGGTCGATTCGCCACACGAAACGGCTGCTGCTCGCCACCCGGGCCGAGCAGGTGCGGGCCGCGCGCACCCGCGAGGACGCGGGCTTCATCGAGCGCGTCGGCACGCCAGAGAACATGGAAGCCATCATGGCGTTTTTCGAGAAGCGCCCGCCCGACTTCTCGAAGCTGCCGGGCTGAACGCCGTTCACGGCGAAGGCTCGCGCTGCTGCTCTGCGCTGAGCGTGCCGGTCGTGCGGTGGCAGCCGCCGAGCGCCGTCAGCAGGAGCGCGACGAGAGCGGCGGCGTGCCCCGGCCGGCGGAGCCTCGTCGTTACGGCGGGCACGAGTCGTCCAGATTCTGGTCCGTCGGGTCCTCCGAGCGTGGGTCGTCAGATCGGCAGGTTGCCGGTCGCCGTTCGGCTGCTGCCGTGCTCTTTGTAGGCGGCGATGGTGCGTTGGGCGATGCGCATCTGGTGCACTTCGTCCGGGCCGTCCGCGAATCGCGCCCAGCGGGCGTGCTGGTACATGTTGGCGAGTGGGGTGTCGGTCGAATAGCCGAGCGCGCCGTGCACCTGGATCGCGCGGTCGATGATGCGGCCGAGGGCGTTCGCGACGAAGTGCTTCGCCATCGACACCTCGGACGTGAAGTCGAGGCCGCGGTCGATCTTGTAGGCGGCGTGCAGCACCATGAGCTTGCACTGGTAGAGCTCCATCGTGGAGTCGGCGATCATCCACTGGATGCCTTGCTTCTCGGAGAGCAGCGAGCCGTGGGCGAACCGCTTGGTGGCGCGATCGACCATCATCTCGAGCGCGGTTTCGGCCTGGGAGATCCAGCGCATGCAGTGCGCGAGGCGCGCCGGTCCGAGGCGGTACTGGCCGAGCCGATGCCCCTGGCCGCGGCCGCCGAGCATGTTCTCGCTCGGAATGCGGAGATCTTCGATCTGAATTTCGGAGTGGCCGGTCGAGCCGTGCATCGTCCCGACTTCACGCACGCGCGTCCACCCGGGTGAGGGCAGGTCGACGATGAACCCGGTGTTGGCGGCCTGGGGGCGCTCGGGGTTGTCCTCGGTGCGCGCGATCAGGATCGCGAACCCGGCGCGGCGCGCGTTCGAGATGAACCACTTGTGGCCGTTCACGACCCAGTCGTCACCGTCACGGATCGCTTTGGTCTGAATGAGCGTCGGGTCGGAGCCGGCGACCTCGGGCTCGGTCATGGCGAAGCAGCTCATGACGTGGCCCTCGCAAAGAGGGCGGAGATATTTCTCCTTCTGCGCGTCGGTCGCCCAGTGCAGCAGCGTGTGCATGTTGCCTTCGTCGGGCGCCTGGCAGTTCATCACCCACGGGCCGTAGTAGGCCTTGGCCGCCTCGGCCTGCACCATCGCGAGCTCGACGTGCCCGAGCCCCATGCCGCCCCATTCCTTCGGCATGTGCGGCAGCCAGAGGCCGGCGGCCTTGGCCTCGGCGCGCATCTGCAGCAGCAGCTTCAAGTACGAGCTGCGCTCGATCTTGTCGGGATCGCCGATCTTCTCTTCGGCAGGTTTGACGACGGTCTGGATGAAGTCGCGGACGCGTTGCCGGATCGCTTCGACCTCGGGGCTCAACGTGAAATCGATCGCCATGTCGTTCGTTCTCCTATGACGGCAGGCCTATCAGCGCCGGAAGGTCGGTTGAAGACTCGCCGAGGGACGTGACAGAAAGACGTCCATGCGATCGCAGCGAACGTGGGTTGTCGTGACGGCATTGATGGTCGTGACCTGGGCGGGTCGCGTCGAGGCGCAGCCCGCGGCCGCCGGTTGGCAAGGTTTCGCCAACGCCTGGATCGCATCGCACGCGGCGCGGCTGAAGGGGCAGGCGCCGAAGGAGACCCGCAAGAGCTGCGAGGGCGACGTCAACGGCGACGCCCACAACGACGTCGTCGTGATCTACACCATCGCAGGCGTCGGCGGGGGTGACGCGTGGACCCAGTACGCGACGGTCCTCACCTCGGCGCCGCAGGGTTACGGGGCGACGATGCCGAAAGAGGTCGGGAGCAAGGGCGTGCGCTCCGTCAAGGGCTGCAGCGTGAGCGGCACGACCGTCGAGCTCGCGCTCGAGACCTGGGGCCCCAAGGATGCGGCGTGTTGTCCGAGCGTACCCGGGAAGGCGAGCCTCACGTTCGCGAAAGGTGCGCTCACCGATGCTGCCGGTGCGGCAGCGTCGCCGGCACCCGCCCCCGTGCCGAGCGCGAAGTGATCCAAGGGCCGCTCTCGGGCATCACCGTCCTCGACCTCACGCGCGTGCTCGCGGGACCATTCTGTACGCTCACGCTCGCCGATCTCGGGGCGCGCGTCATCAAGATCGAGCATCCCGACGGCGACATGGCGCGTCAGCTCGGGCCCATCCTGGACGGTGGCGTGTCGGGGTACACGCTGTCGGTGAATCGCGGCAAGGAGGGCATCGCGCTCGACTTGAAGCGTGACGAGGACGTCGCGATCTTCCATCGCTTGCTCGCGCGCGCCGACGTGGTGGTCGAGAACTATCGGCCCGGGGTCATGGAGAAGCTCGGGCTCGGCTGGGAGGCGCTGCACGCGCGCTACCCCTCGTTGATCTACGCGGCCACCTCGGGCTTCGGCCACACGGGACCGTACGCGGAGTACGCGGCGTTCGATCTCGTCGCGCAGGGGATGGGCGGCGTGATGAGCCTGACGGGCCACCCCGGCAATCCGCCGACGCGCGTCGGCGTGTCGATCGGCGACATCGCCGCCGCGCTCTACACGGCGGTCGGCATCAACGCGGCGCTGGTGCACCGCTTGAAGACCGGCGAGGGCATCAAGGTCGACGTCGCGATGCTCGATTGCCAGGTCGCGATCAGCGAGAACGCGATCGCGCGCTTCTTCGCCGGTGACATCCCGGGTCCGATCGGCGCGCGCCATCCGACCGCGGCACCGTTCGACGCGTTTCCGACGCAGGACGGCTACATGATCATCGCGAGCGCCGACGACGGGGGCTTTCGTCGGCTCTGCGCGACACTCGACCGTCGCGACCTCGCCGACGATCCGCGCTTCGCGAACGTGCGGTTGCGCGTCGCCAACCATCAGGTGCTGAAGGACGAGCTCGCGAAGACGTTGATGCTCCGACCAGGCGCCGAGTGGATCGCGATCCTGCGCGACGCCGGCCTGCCATGCGGGCCGATCAACACCATCGCCGACGTCGTCGCCGATCCTCAGGTCGCGGCGCGCAACATGATCGTCGAGGTCGACGATCCGTTGGCAGGGAAGGTCCGGCTCTTCGGCTGTCCCATCAAGATGTCGGCCTTCGACGATCCGCACGTGCGTGCGACCGCGCCGGCACTCGACGGCGACCGCGCGCGCATCCTCGCCGAGCTCGAATCCGACGAGCCACAGCGAACGCCCTAGCGCGTCCTGTCCGCTCGTGCAGTGACGCCGGCCTTTGCAGCGTTGCCAGGTGAGGGCGGTCCGCGCGGGCGCGCGGACGCGCGAGCGCTCGCCATGGCGACCCACTGATCGTTCGCCTGCGCCGGTGCGCGCCGCGCGCCGCGCATCTCCGCGTCGCGACTCGCATCTTGCACGCACGCCGCGCGCGTCGTCGGTGCATCGGCCGCACGCGCCGACGGCGTCGCCGTCCCTGGCATCCATATTGGACCACGGGGCTCGCGGAGGAATGGTCAATGCGTTCGGTCATCGACGGCGTCATGCAACGGCTGGCTCACGGCACCATCGAACAGCAGCGCACGCTGAAGCTGCATCCGCTGCATCGTGATCTCGTGCTCGGCCTCCTGCCGCGCGGGACGTACGTCGCCTGGCTGAGTCAGCTCTTCTTCGTGCACCGCGCGCTCGAATGGCATCTCGGTCGCTTGCGGCCGGTGGTGCCGCCGCTCGCGTCGGTCGTGCGGGACCACTACTTTCACACGCCGGCGCTTGCGTCCGACCTTGCGTGCTTCGGCATGGGGCTGCAGCGCCTCACGCCCCTCGCGTCGACGAGCGTCCTGGTCGAAACGATCGACGGTCTCGCCGTCCGTGCGCCGTTGGCGCTCCTCGGGATGGCGTACGTGCTCGAGGAGGGCAAGAACAGCGGCCGGCAGATCGCGAAGCGCGCCCGTCTCGCGTACCGACTGCCGCGCGGACACGGCGTCGCGTACCTCGACCCGTACGGCGAGGCGCAGCGCCAGCGCTGGCTCGATTTCCGGGTCGACATGGAAGCCACCGGCTTCGAGCCCGACGAAACGACCGTGATCGTCGACGCCGCCCGCCTCACGTTGCAGAGCCTGGCCGGCGTGATGGACGAGATCCTGGCGGTCGAGCGACTGACGGCCCGGCGCGCGTGATCTTGCCCCGGTCCGCGTCCGGGCCGGCTACTTGAACATCAGACCGACGTCGGGGCCGCCACGCAGCGTGTGGCCGCCGTCGACGGCGAAGACCTGGCCGGTGATCCACGACGCCTGGTCGCTCAAGAGGAAGCACGCCGCGGCACCGATGTCCTCGACGGTGCCGAGGCGTCCGAGCGGCATCAGCGACTCGTAGTTCGCGCGGGCGAGCGGGTGTGAGGCGAGCGGAGCCGCAAGCTCGGTCGGGACGAGACCGGGACGGAGCGCGTTCACGCGGATGCGGTGCTCGCCGAGCTCGTCGGCGGCGCAGCGCGTGAGCATCTCGACGCCGGCTTTCGAGACGCAATAGGCGCTCATCATCCGGTGCGTCAGCACGCCGGCGATCGACGAGACGTTCACGATCGCGCCGCCGTTCCCGAGCTTCAACATGGCGGCCGTCTCGTGTTTCAGCGCGAGCATCGTGCCGTCGAGGTTGGTGCGGAGCGTGAAGCTCCACGACGCGTAGTCCTGGTCGTGGACGGCGCCGAAGCTGCCGATCCCGGCGGCGTTGACGGCGAAGTCCAGGCGTCCGCAGCGCTCGACCACCGTCGCGACGGCGCGCTCGACGTCGGCCTCGGTGGCGACGTCGCCGGTGACGGTGACCACACGCGCGGGATCGGCGAACGTCGCGGCGGCGCGTTGCAGCCGGTCGGCGTCGCGGCCCATGAGGGCGACGCGCGCACCGTTCCGCGCCAGTGCCTGCGCCGTGCCGAGCCCGATGCCGCTGCCGCCACCCGTGATGAAGCCGACCTTGCCCTGCATGTCCGTCATGTGCGCCTCCGGGCGCGAAGACTCGCACGGGACGGCGGCCGTCTCAATGAGTCACGGCGTTCGGTGGTGTCTCGATCTGTTCGTGCGGCCTTTGTCTGTGTTGAGCGGTGGCGCCGGTGGGTGGGTCAGGGCGTGCTCCTACGGTCGCCGGGTTCGTGCCACCCAGCGCATACAACCTGCCGCTGCCTCCATGGCCTGGGCACACGCGAGCTGCGGCTCCCCGGAGCACACCCTGACCCACCCACCGGCGCGGCATCACAACGAGGACGAGCGGACGCGCCGACTCGCACTGCCGACCCGCCCGCCCGCTTCAAGCGGTGGCGCCGGTGGGTGGGTCAGGGCGTGCTCCTACGGTCGCCGGGTTCGTGCCACCCAGCGCGTACAACCTGCCGCTGCGTCCATGTCCTGCGCACACGCGAGCTGCGGCTCCCCGGAGCACACCCGGACCCACCCACCGGCGCGGCATCACAACGAGAACGATCGGACGCGCCGGCTGCCACCACCATCGCCCGCTGTCGCGAGAATCGAACTGAGACAGTACCCGGCGGTCAGGGGGCGTGCGTGCGTTGGCCCGGGGCGAGGCTCGCGGCGACCGCGTCGGCGAGGGGGTCGATCTCGTCGGTGCGGAGGTTGGTGATGGTGATGCGGATCGCGGGTCCGCTGGTGATCCGGTAGCGCTCGCCGCCGTTCACGGCGAAGCCGGCGTCGAGCAACGCCCGCACGGCGGCGACTTCCTCGCCGACCGGTACCCACACGTTCAGGCCCGAGCGGCCGTGCGCGGTGACGCCGCGGCGGGCGAGCGCGTCGACGAGTCCCTGGCGCCGGGCCGTGTAGGTCGCGGCGGCGCGTTGCACGCGTGTGGTCGTCTTCGCATCCGACCAGAGCCGCGTGACCAGGCGTTGCAGGATGTGGCTCACCCACCCGGTGCCGATCAGTTGCCGGCCCTCGACGCGGGCGATCGTCGTCGGGTCACCGCTCAGGACTGCGAGACGGAGATCCGGGCCGAGGGACTTGGAAACCGAGCGCACGACGACCCAGCGCGCGCGCGTCGCGTGCGTCAGGGTGAAGGCCGGCGTGCCGGCGATGGGTCCCGCATGGTCGTCCTCGATCAGCAGGACGTCGGGATGCTTCTTGAGGACTTTGCGCAGCTCGGCGGCGCGGTCCGCATCGAACGCGGCCCCGCTCGGATTCTGCGCGCGCGGGGTCAGGATGCAGGCCGCCGCGCGGCGGTGCAGGGCGCGCTCGAGCTCGGCCGGCAGCACGCCGAAGTCGTCGAGGTGCATGGGCTCGGGAACGAGGCCGAGGGCGGCGACGAGATCGATCACGCCCGGATAGCCCGGATCCTCGATGGCGATGCGGTCGCCGGGGCGGAGGTGGGCTTGCAGCGCGCGCTCGATGCCATCGAGCGCACCGCCCGTGATGGCGAGCGCGTCGGCCGGGATGCCGTCGCGGACGAGCTGCTGGCGCGCGACGGTCAGGAGCGCGCTCGCGTTGGCGCGCTCGCCGTAGAGGCGTTGGCGGGTGTCGATCGCGGCGAGCGCGGCGTCCAGCGCCGGGAGCAGCTCGGCGTTCGGGCTGCCGTTGGCGAGATCGCGGACGTGCGACGGCACGACGGCGGCCGCGCGCGTCGGCAGGGGCGGGCGGCCGCGAACGCGCGTCCCGCGCCGACCATGCGACTGCAGGAGCCCGCGGCTCGTGAGCACGCGGTAGGCGGCGGCGACGGTGCTCGGGCTCACCGCGAGCGTCGTCGCCAGCGTCCGCACCGGGGGCACGACCGCGCCGCTGGGCAGACGGCCGTCGCGAATGCCGGCCTCGATGCTGCTCGCGATCGTGCTTGCGGTAGTTCCGCTGATTTTGTACTGTACTGGCACGCGAAATTGATTGTACTGGTACGAAAGGAGCAACGCAAGTGCCCATCGACGGTCCCACCCCCCGCACCACCCTGAAGCGGCGCGCGCAACGAGGTGTCTACGAGCACGACGCCATCGTCCGCATCCTCGACGAAGGCCTGGTCTGCCACATGGCATTCGTCGTCGACGGCCAACCGTTCGTCCTGCCCACCGCCTATGCGCGCATCGGCGACCACCTGTACCTGCACGGGTCGCCGAGCAATCGCATGCTCCGCGCGGGGCGCGACGGACTCGGCCTCTGCGTGACGGTGACGCTGCTCGACGGCGTCGTCCTGGCGCGCTCGGCCTTTCACCACTCGATGAACTACCGCTCGGTGATGTTGCTCGGGGCCGCCACGGAGGTCGACGATCTGGAAGAGAAGCGGGCGGCGTTCCACGCACTGGTCGAGCACGTCGTGCCCGGGCGCTACGCCGGGGTACGGGCGCCGACCGACGACGAGCTCAAGGGCACGCTCGTGCTCCGTCTGCCGATCAGCGAAGGCTCGGCCAAGATCCGGAGCGGCCCGCCGATCGACGACGAGGACGACTACGCCTGGCCGGTCTGGGCCGGAGTGATTCCGCTGGCGGTCCAGCCCGGCACACCGGTGCCCGATCCGCGTCTCGATCCCGAGCACGGCCTGCCGGCCTATGCCTCCGCCTACGCGCGCGGATAGACGCGCATGATGCGACTCTACGATTACCTCCCGTCCGGCAACGGCTACAAAGTTCGGCTGCTGCTCGCGCAGCTCGGGGTGCGGTTCGAGCTCGTGCAGCTCGACATCGTGAAGGGCGAGACGCGGACGCCGGAGTTCCTCGCCAAGAACCCGAATGGCCGCATCCCGCTGCTCGAGGTCGAGCCCGGCAAGCTCCTCGCCGAGTCGAACGCCATCCTCTTCTATCTGAGCGACGGCACGCCGTTCCTGCCTGACGACCGCTGGGCGCGCGCGCAGGTGCTGCAGTGGATGTGCTTCGAGCAGTACAGCCACGAACCCAACATCGCGACGGTCCGTTTCTGGGTGCATTTCCTGGAGCTGACACCCGAGCGGAAGGCGGCGATCGACCACAAGCGTCCACTCGGCTACGCGGCGCTCGACGTGATGGAGCGCCACCTCGGCACCCATCGCTTCTTCGTGAACGACCGTTACTCGATCGCCGACATCGCCCTCTACGCATACACCCACGTGGCCGACGAAGGCGGGTTCGAGCTCGGACGGTATCCGGCTGTGCAGGGCTGGCTCGCGCGCGTACGCGAGCAGCCGCGCCACGTTCCGATCACGGAGGGCTGACGATGGCGGCGACGATCGCAGTTCTGGGGGCCACCGGCGTCTACGGCCGTCATCTGTTGCCGCGCCTGCTGGCGCGTGGGCATCGCGTCCGTGCGCTCGTGCGGCGGCCGGAAGCGGCGGCAGTCGCGATGGCCTGTGGTGCCGACGTCCGTATGGCTGACGTCTTCGATCCGGCGGCGCTGCAGGCGGGCCTCGCAGGATGCGACGTCGGGATCAATCTGGCGACGTCGTTGCCGGCGCCCGGCAAAGCGGGTGGCGACTACGCCGTGAACGATCGCCTCCGGCGCGAGGGCACGCCGATCTGGATCGAAGCGTGCCGCGGCGCCCGCGTGCCGCGCATCATCCAACAGAGCATCGCCATGGTGCACGGTGGGCGGGGCGACGACTGGGCCGACGAGGACTCGCTCTATGCCGGCGCCGACGACAACCTCGCCGCGCACGCGGTCGCGGCCGCCCTCGCCATGGAAGATGCCGTGCGCGCGTCCGATCTCGATTGGACGATTCTGCGCGGCGGCCTCTTCTACGGACCGGGTACCGGCTTCGACGACGATTGGTTCGCGCGGGCCCGCGCCGGCACGCTTCGTCTGCCGGCCGACGGTCGCGGGTGGGTGTCGCTCGTGCACGTCGCGGACATGGCGGCCGCGACCGTGGCCGCGATCGAGCGCTGGCCGTCACGCCGCGCGCTCATCGTCGCCGACGACGAGCCGAGCCGGTGGGGCGACGTCCTCGGCTACGTGGCTGCCGCGGTCGGGGCACCGCAGCCGGCCGCGGGAGGGCGGGCTGCGTTGCCGTCGTTTCGCGTTCGTAATGCGCGCGCGCGTGCGGCGCTCGCGTGGTACCCCGTCTATCCGGATTACCGCGCCGGTCTCGCGCGCTGAACGGCGGATCCATCGACCGTCGTCGCCGAGCGACCGTCGTCGCCGAGCGCCCGACGTTGACGACGGTTGACGTCGGCCGACACCGCCACGCGCCACCCCGTCGTGGTCCGACAGCACGCGCAATGCGGAGCGGGTCTTGCTGCATGCTCGGGCATGGCGAGCGAGGTCGTCGCGTGGGCTCCGGATATCGTGGATGGTCGCGTGGTGCCGACCCACGTGGCACGTCCGGGGTGGGTGCGGGTCGGTGAAGCGCTGGCGCCCGTCGGGTCGCGGCTCTTCGGACGACGCCATTTTCGGGACGGTGTGGATCGCCCGCTCTGTCGCGCGGTGCACGGCGCGGCGGCACGCGGCGCGCTCTTCGGCTTCGCGCCGCCGCCCCACTTCACCCGTGTCGCCACCGGGCGGGGGCGGCGGCCGATCGACGTCTACCGCGGTCGCGCGCCGCTGGTGAACGGTCTCGCCGCCGCCGGCGAATGTGTGCTGCATCATCACCGCGGCGGCGGCACGCGCGGCACGCTCGTGGTGGTGAATCGCGGTACGGGGCTGCTCGCCGACGTCATCGCGCGGCGCTTTGCGGTGGCGCTGGTCGCCGCCGGATTCGACGTCGCGATCTCCGTCGTCGCCGATCGTGACGACCGCGAATGGGCGCGCAGCGTCGGGCAGGCGCTCGCGACGATCGTGCGACGCGTGCACCACGGCGTCGCCGTCGAAGCCTGGGCGCGCGCGGCCGGCTACCGGACGGTGATGGCGACGGGGATCGGCATCGGCGGCACCGTGACCGCGCTCCTGGCGAGCACGACCTCGCGCTTCGATGGCTGCGTGCCGATTCTCGCGGGCACCCATCCTGGCCGGCTCTGGCTGGCGCCGCGGGCGCTCGCGCGCGCGGCCGATCACGCGGCGCTCGCCCGGGACGAGGTCCGACAGCCGCGCACCTTGCTCCGCCTTTTCGAGCCGGTCGCGCCCGGGCGGCTCCCGGCGCCACGGCGCCGCGAGGGCTCGGCGGTGGTCGGGTTCCGCTACGACGCGCAGGTGCCGCCGGCGGACGTGCAGGCGCTCGGGGATCATTGGCGGATCCGGCCCGTCTGGCTCGAACGGTCGCACGTCGAGCTGCCGGCTTCGGCCCGGACGCTCGCGACCGTCGTCGCCCACGCCGCCGCGGCCATCGACACGTGAACGGATTGCGGTCGTTCCCGTCCTCTATTATACAAGCCCGGTTCCATGGTCCCCGGTAGCTCAGTTGGTAGAGCGTTCGGCTGTAGAGTTGCAGCCTCGTCGGGAAACCGGCGAGTGAAAAGCGGGTGAATTCAGGGAAGCCTAAGTGCGAAGTCGGCAGAACGCCGGCATACGGGAACCCTGAGCCAAGCCCTCCAATGAACCGGTCGTCAGACCGGCAGGGTGGGGGGAAGGTGCAGAGACTAGGGAGTGACGAAAGAATAAGCTCCCCACGAGCGCCCGCCACCTAAATCCACTGGATACGGTGATGAGATAGTCCACGCCCGTCGGAAACGGCGGGAAGACGTGTAACCGAATGGTCGCTGGTTCGAGTCCGGCCCGGGGAGCTCGAGAGGGGCCGCTGGAGAAGTTTCCAGCGGCCCTTTCTCTTTGGTGCGACGCGAACCCAGCGTGGCATCTAAGGCGGATGCGAGGTCGACGACATGACGAGTGACCACAGCGGACCCGAGTGGACCATTCGGGAAGCGCAGCCGCACGAGCTGCCGGCCCTTGCTGAGATCGAGCGGCGCGCCGGCGCCCGCTTCGAGGCGTTTCCCGTGCTCGCGGACCTGCCGGAGGTGATGGCGCCGCCCGCGGCGCTCGCCGCCGCCATCGCGCGCGGCCAGCTCTGGGTGGCCGTGACGAGCGCCGCCGCGACTCCGGTCGGCTTCGCCTACGCCGACGTCATCGACGGCGCCGTCCATCTCGAGGAGCTCGACGTCTTGCCGGAATGGGGGCGGCACGGCATCGGTCGGGCCCTCGTCGAGACGGTCGTCGCCGACGCGCGCCGACGCGGCCTCCCGGCCGTGACGCTCACGACGTTTCGCGACGTGCCCTGGAACGCGCCCTTCTATGCGCGCCTCGGATTCACGATCGTCGATCACGCCGAGCTCGGCCCCGGGCTCCGGGCGGTCTGGGCGCACGAGGGAGAACGAGGGCTGCCCCCAGCGCTCCGGATCGTGATGCGCCGCACGCTCGTGGCCTAGGGAAGCTCTGCACAGGTGGCAAAGCTGCGCAGATCGGCGATGGAGTTCATGACGCGACCGCGCGCGTGCGGTTCTGATGCCCGTTGGGTGGGTTCGCGGCGGGCGTCGCCGTGCTG
>Ga0163144_10010330_pt1 | contig 19917 bp, 18 predicted proteins | sample OliLak19BULKMAT1_FD_123175 | JGI IMG/M metagenome (GOLD analysis project Ga0163144, IMG submission 123175) | Freshwater microbial mat bacterial communities from Lake Vanda, McMurdo Dry Valleys, Antarctica - Oligotrophic Lake LV.19.BULKMAT1 | ecosystem: Environmental > Aquatic > Freshwater >... | reverse complement strand
GCTGATGCTGTCGATCGGAGTGCCCGCGGCCATGGTGGCCAGTCTCCTGGCCAACTCCGGCTGGCGGTTTCTGATGATCACCGGCGCGTTGCCGGCCCTGATGGTGTTCTTCATCCGCCTGTTCGTGCCCGAGTCGAAGAAATGGGAGGACGAAAAAGCCAGGTGCGCGACATCGCACTGGTCGAACACGGATCTGGTCGGCGTCCTGATCGGATGCCTCGCGTCGGTCGCCATCATCTGGAGCTGGTCGCCGTTGGGGGTCGGAGCCGTGCCGGCCGTGGCCATCACCGTGATCGGCGTCGCCGCCGCGCTGTGGGGGTTTCTATTCCCGGTGCGCAGGTATCTCGAGCGCGCCATCGCGGCCGGCAGCCTTGCGCCCGCTCAGCAGCGCACGGTCATCCGGCACATGCTGCTCGGCGCGAGCCTCGCCGGCGTCGCGCTGCTCGGCACCTGGGGATCGATTCAATGGGCGCCGCGCTGGGCGTTTCAACTGGAGCCGGATCCGCAGAAGTTCTCCAGGGAGTACACACAGATCGCGTCAGCGCTGGGGGCGATCGTGTTTCCGATCATGACGGGCGTCGTGGCAGGCCGGTTCGGGCGCCGAATGACCTATGCGGCGCTCTGTGTTGGATCGATCGCGTCGTGCCTGCTGCTCTACCAGATGAACACCGAGTTCAACGGGTTCTTTCTCTTCTCCATGTTTCTGGCAGGGGGGATCACGGCCGGGTTCTACGGCTGGTTTCCGCTCTACCTGCCAGAGCTCTTCCCGACCGCCGTGCGCGCCACCGGCCAGGGATTCGCGTACAACTTCGGCCGCATCCTCGCGGCGGTGGGAGGCCTGCAGACCGCGACGCTCATGGGCTTCTTCGGCGGCAGCTTCGCCATGGCCGGATCCGTGCTGACGGTGTTTTACCTGGTCGGCCTCGTCATCATCTGGCTTGCCCCGGAAACCAGGGGATTGGAGACCAGCTAGTCCATCCGCTCCGCGTTGATCTCGACCACGTTGCGATCCGGATCGAGCAAGTGGATCTGCGGGTAGCCGGTCACGCTCTTCGTATTCACGCGCAGCGTCCGGCCGGGTTCGTCGGGACCCGTGTGGCAGCCGTGCGACTCGAGATGCGCGAGCGCCGCACGAAAGCTCTTGACCCGAAACGCCAGATGCCCGTCTTCGAGCGTCACGCCTTTGCCGGTCCGGAATGTCGGATCTCTCGACACGATCAGGTGAAGCTCCCGATCGCCGACGCGGTACCACGCGCCGTCGAACGGAAAGTTCGGGCGAGCCATTTCCTCGAGCCCGAGGACACGTCCGTAGAACTCCTTCGCGCGGGCGAGATCGCTGACCGAGATGGCGACGTGATGAAGGGTTTCAAACTGCATGTCACTCCACGGTCCGGCTAAAGCCGGACACTACTACTACGTACTACTACGTACTCACAAGTCTTTTGAGCGCGCGGCCGCAGATCACGCTGCCCTGAAATTTATCGCCGCCTGGCCCGGCCCAATGCGTTTCCAGGCTCACGCCACCGCCATACCCGTCGCGCGCGAGCGCCGCCATCTGACCCGGCCAGTCGATCCCCATGTCGCCGAGCGGGCCGAACACCGGCGCCCGATCGCGCACGTGGCAGTCTTTCGCGTGGACATGGACGATGCGCGAGATCGGAAGCGCGGCATACCCGCCCGGAAACGGCGTCTCTCCGGCGACCAGCGCGTTGGCGGGATCCCAGATCACCTGCAGCGAGGGATGCTCCACCGCCGCGAGCAGGCGCGCCGTTTCTTGTCCGGTCGCCACGTTGCACGCGTGCTCGTTCTCAATCCCGATCACGAAGCCGAGTGGCCCCGCCTGTTCCGCGAGATCGCGCAGCGCAGACGCCACTCTGCTGAAGCACTGCCCGGGATCGACCGAGCGCCAGTACGAAAACACGCGGACAATACGGGCACCGGTACGGGCGGCCACCTCGAACGCGCGCTGTGCAAGCCGCGGTTGGTCCGCAAAGCCGTACGTGGATCCGAACGTGTCCTGCTGAATGTGCTCAGCGACAGGCGGCGCATCTGGCAGGGTGCACTTGAGCACGGGCGAGGCAATCGACAGCACACGCATGCCGTGCGCCTCGACCATGGCTCGCACTCGGTCGATGTCGGCGTCGCTGAGATCGAGGATGTTGCGGCCGAACACCACGCGGAGCTCGGCGAACGTCATGCCCAGATCCGCCATCGCGCCGAGCGCCCGCTCCAGATCCGTCGGCGAGAACTCGTCGGTCACCGCGCCGATGGGAAACGCAAGCATGACCCCTTTTCCTCCGTGATGACAGCCGGCTCGAGGCGCGGCTCGACCTGCACGGTGCGACCTGTACCGGACGCCGTGTTGCGGATGATGCAGCTGTCGGTCGTAATCGCCTGGCTGTTCATGTCGTAGTCATGGAGCGTTATCGTTGAACGCGGCCCGAGGCATCCCCCTCCACGAGGCGATCGACCTCCGCCACGGATACCCGGTTGAAGTCGCCGGGAATCGTCTGCTTGAGCGCGCTGGCAGCCACCGCGAAGCGCAGCGATGCCTCCGCATCGCGGCCGGCGATCAAGCCATAGATGAGTCCCGCCGCAAAGCTGTCGCCGCCGCCGACCCGATCGACGAGGCGCACCTCATAGCGCTGGCTGCGTATGAACTGGCCGGCCTTGTGATCCCACAAGACGGCGCTCCATCCGTTGTCGCTCGCCGAGACGCTCTCACGCAGCGTGACGGCGACGAGCGACGGGCCGAACTCGTTCGACACCTGCTCGGCGACGCGCCGATAGCCTTCGAGATTCAGGTGCCCCGCGGTGATGTCCGTGTTCGGGACCTCGAGGCCAAGCACCGACTGAATGTCTTCTTCGTTGGCCACGACGACATCGACGTCGCGCATCAGCGGACGCATCACGTTCTGCGCCTGTGCTTCGGTCCATAACTTTTTTCTGAAGTTCAAATCGACCGACACGCGCGCGCCCGCTTTTTTGGCGGCGGCGATCGCCTCGCGCGAGCACGCCGCCGCTTTCTCGCCCAACGCGGGCGTGATCCCTGTCACGTGAAACCAGTCGGCGCCCTGAAACACCGTTGCCCAGTCGATGGCACCAGGCTCGAGCTGGCTGATGGCGGAATTTGCGCGATCGTAGATGACGTTCGAGGCACGCTGGCTCGCACCCGCCTCGACAAAATAGACGCCGACCCGGTCGCCGCCGCGGACGATGAAATCGGTCTTCACGCCTTCTGAGCGGAGCGCGCGAATGACGGCTTCGCCGATGTCGTGCGCCGGCAGCCGCGTCACGTAGTAGCTGTCGAGGCCGAACCGCGCCAGGCTGGCGGCGACATTCGCTTCTCCGCCACCCCACGTCGCCACGAACGCCGGCGACTGCAGGAACCGCTCGAATCCCGGCGGGCTGAGCCGCAGCATGATCTCGCCGAACGTGACGACCTTGGCGGTTTTTGATTGCGATCGTGTTGTCATATGTTGTCCGGTCCGCCTGAAGGCGGACCCCACCAATGTGCCGGCTCACGAATGTGGTGGCGTCCGGCTTCAGCCGGACCGTCACAGACGCGGAATCGACAGTCCGCCGTCTACATTGATGATGGTGCCTGTCGCATACGGGATATCTCCGCGCAGCAGGGCCGCCACCGCGCGCCCGACGTCTTCGGGCTGTCCCCAGCGTGCGTCCGGCACCAGGCCGTCGCCGATCCGCTTGTCGTACCCGTCCTTCACGCCGGCGGTCATATCGGTGGCGATGATGCCCGGCCGGATCTCGTACACCGGTATGCCGTCAGCGGCAAGCCTGACCGCGAAAAGCTTTGCGGCCATCGAGAGACCCGCTTTGCTCACGCAGTACTCGCCGCGATGGGGCGATGCCATGTCGGCGGACACCGATGTGACGAACACAATCGCGCGGCCCGCGGCCGCGCCGGAGTCCCGCTGCTGAATCAGCAGACGCGCAACGGCCTGAGTCAGGAAGTAGGGGCCCTGTAAATTCGTCCGCAGCACCTCTTCGAAGCTCTCTTCGGTGGCCGCGAGCAGATCCGCGCGTACGCGCGGGGCCCGCCCGGCGTTGTTTACGAGCGCGTGCAGGGCTCCGTGGCGTGCGATCACCGACGCCAGCAGCTGTGTCCGATCGCTCTCTTTGCCGATGTCGGCCGGCCAGTATTCAACCTCGGCACCAGCCTCGGAGAGCTCCGTCAGCACATCGGCCACGGCCTCGCGCGAGCGCAAGCCACACAACGCGAGCCTCCAGCCTTCGCGCGCGAGCGCCCGGGCGACACCCAACCCGATGCCCCGCGTGCCGCCGGTGACGAGCGCGACGCGACCACTCATTTTTGGGTCGCGGGGGCCCCTCCCCCACTCCGCCCGCCAAAGAACGTGTAATAGGTCCCATCCTCGGCAAGGCGTTTGACGTAGAGCGCCGCTTCGAGCAGATGGTAATCCCCCCACATGCTGGACTCGCCTCGAGGAATGCGCGATCCGGCGGGCACGTGATCCCAGCCGTTCGGGCGGTGGTAGATGGAATGCAGCAGCAGGCCTTGATGTGTGGCCGCCGCGCTCAGGTAGGGCCCGCCCTCGTCGATCAGCGTCGCGAGCGCGCGCAGGCCGGCCTGTTCGTACCGCTGACCGTCGCCACCTCGTGCCGTCACCACGCGCGCGAGACGGAGAAGACCTTGCGCCGCGATCGCCGCGGCGGAGCTATCGACCGGTTCGTGATGGTTGAAGGGATCGGCCGCGCCCGCTCCCCAGTCCTGCATCGCCGCGAGCCCCGGTGCGCCGGTATCCCAGTACGGCACGCCGTCGGCCGCCGCTCCATGCTCGATATAGAAATCGCACGTCGCACACGCCGCATCGTAGAGCGGGTCAGGTTGTGCCCGGACCATCGCGTCCGCATCCAGCGAATCCAGGAATTCGAGCTGCTCGGCAAACCCCAGCATCGCCCACGCCAGGCCTCGCGTCCACGTCGAGAACGGCGAGTAGCCCTGCTGCGAGCTCGGCCCGCGATACGTGCCGTTGACCGGGTTGAACAGGCTCTCGTGCGCGGTCCGTCCGCGCACGTCATAGCCGTCGCGCCCCTTGCCGAGGTACACGCTGTACGTGGCGGTCGCGTGGGCGTGCTGCAGAAGACGCTGCAGCAGATTCACCGGCGCATCCTGCTCGACGAGAAGCCGGTGCCCCAGCACATGCGCCAGCGCCAGCGCGCGCAGCGTGCGTATGGTGTCGACGAACAGGGAGTGGGCGCCGTTGAACGAGTAGATGAATCCGCCCTCGGGCAGCGCCGTCCACCGCGTCGCCTGCACGGCACCCGTGACTTTCAGCGCCAGCGCGTAGAACCGGATCTCCCACGCATCGGCCTCGAATTTGCCTTCGCGCGCCAGTCGCCAGAGATTCCCATACGTGCTGACGTTGTTGAAGCCGTGATCGTGCACGCCGACATGCGTGAGATGCGCGGCCATGCGCTCCAGCGTGTGGGACCGGCCCATCTCGAGGAACTCCCGATCGCCGGTCGCATCGAATTGCAGCAGCGGCGCGCCGAACTGAAAGCCCTGCGTCCACTCCGTCCAGCCGCGCGACCGATAGACGCCATCCACGGTAAACACCGGCGCGCCGTCTTCCGGACGCCATGTGGTGTCGAGCGAGCGGATCTTCTGCGCCGAGAGCTCGAAGACGCGATTGATCTTCGGCAGCAGCCCGGCCGGCGTCCGCTGGCGATCGATACGAATCATGGGGCCTCAAATCATATGGCAGTACCGGTCCCGGGCAGCCGGACACTCCGGCCGTCGCGGCACGACCGGTAGATGGCGTCCACGAGCTCGAGCGCGCGATAGCCCTCTTCGCCGGATACCAGCGGCGGACGTCCGGAACGGATCGCCCCGCCGAAATCGAGAAACTGCCGCTCGAACGACTCCACCGAGATCGCCATCGGGTCGGATGCGCCCGACGCGGCCGCGGACGCCAGCGACGGCGGCTCACCCGCATCCTGCTTCACGTCCCATGTCGTGAGCTGATCTCCGGAAATGATCGCCGTGCCGTTCGTGCCGTGCAGCTCGATGCTCTCGCTGTACCCCGGCCACAAGGCCGTCGCCGCCTGGATCACTCCGGTCGCGCCGCTGGCGTACTGCAGCACCGCGTTCACCACATCCTCGGATTCGATCGTGTGCGCCGCGCCAAGCTGCCACATGCCGAACACCTCGCGTACCGGCCCTGCGAACCACAGCAGCAGGTCGACCTGATGTATGCCCTGGTTGATCAGCGCCCCACCGCCTTCCGTGCTCCAGCTCCCCTTGACCGCACGCGCGTAGTACTCATCCGTGCGGTGCCACTTCACATACGCGTCGCACTGCAGCAGCTTGCCGAGCCTCCCCGCACTCAGCGCCGAGAACACGAACTGGCTGGCATGGTCGAAGCGGTGCTGGCTGACCACGCCGAGCGTGATGCCGGCCTGCCGCGCGGTCTCGATCATCTCGCGCGCAATCTCCACGCTGACGGCAATCGGCTTTTGCACCTGAACAGGTTTGCCGTGGACGGCGCACGCGCGCACCACGTCGAGACGAAATGAGGGAAACGTGCAGACGTCGACGAAGTCGACCTCGGGGTGGCTGCACACATCCTCGTAGGTCTCGACGAACTCCGCACCGTGAGCGGCGGCAAAGCGGCGCCCGGTCTCCTGCGTGACGTTCGTGCAGGCGCGGATGGTGTAGCCGATGTTCCTGTAGGCACGGGCGTGCATGGTCGCAATGGCGCCCGTGCCGATGACGCCGACTCTCATTACTTGATGGCCGCCAGTTCCTCGGGGTTCACGCGCCCGTGCGCCCGGCCGCGACCTCGTCGTCGTTCAACAGATCCCGTGCGAAGGATGCGGAGTAGCATCGCGGCGATTATACTTACGCGGAAACGGGAACAGAAGAAGCTGCATATGACGCTGACGCGACGTGAACTGGGGCAATTGGCGCTCTCGGCGGTTCCGGCCGGCCTGCTCTCTGCACAACCCGCGCGGGCGCAACTTCGGCGGCCGCGACATGAACGCCGACGAGCTGCTCGACCGATGCCTGACGCTCAACGTCAACGCGGTCGAGATGCGGTCGCAGCCCGTCGAGATCTTTCTCGGCTCTCCGGCGGCCAATGGCGCAAGGGCGATCTCGTGCGCCCGCGCACTGGGAGAGCGCGTTCAGTCAGGCGAAGTTCAACGGCGCGAACCTCGACCTCGGGCATTTCCTCGAGGGCAACGACACGTCGCCCGTGCCGTTCCTCAGGCAGCACCACGCGCGCATCACCCACATCCATGTGAAGGATCGGAAGCTGAACGACGGGCCGAACACCCCGTTCGGCCAGGGCGACACACCGATTAGAGAAGCGTTGCAGGTGATTCGCGACCACAAGTGGCCGATGCAGGCGACGATCGAATTCGAGTATCCGGTGCCGGAGGGATCGGACCGCATGGCCGAGCTCGTGAAGACCATCGAATACTGCCGTCGGGCGCTCGTTTCTTGAATCTGTGAGCTTCATACACGACAACTTTCTGCTGGAGACGAAGACGGCCAGGCGTCTCTACCAGACTTACGCGGCGCCGCAGCCGATTCTCGACTACCACTGCCATCTCCCTCCAAAGGACGTCGCGGGCGATGCGCGCGAGCGGCGTGGCCGAGCGCTTCTGCACGGGCGACGCGGATCCTTACCAGAAATTCCAGGCGTGGGCCGCAACCGTGCCGCATTGCCTGCGCAACCCGCTGTACCACTGGACGCACCTCGAGCTGAAGCGCTACTTCGGCATCGACGAGTTGCTGAACGAAAAGACGGCCGATCGCATCTGGGAGCGCGCGAACGCGGCCCTGACATCGCCGGAGCTGAGCGCCCGGGGCATTCTCGGAACGTTCGGCGTCAAGGCCGTCTGCACCACTGACGATCCGGCGGATCCGCTGACGCATCATGAGCGGATCGCCGCCTCCGGGCTTGCGACGAAGATCTATCCCACCTTTCGCGCCGACCGCGTGATGGATCCGCACCAGCCCGAGGTGTTCAATCCCTGGGTCGACAGGCTCGCGGCGACGGCGAACGTCCATATCGCGCGGCTCCAGGATCTCCTCGACGCACTGCGGACACGCCACCAGGCGTTTCACGACATCGGCGGCCGGCTGTCCGACCACGGTCTCGACCAGTGCTACGCCGCAGACTGCACCGACGAACGGGCAGCGTCGATCTTCGACAAGACGCGCTCGGGAAAGGCGGCCTCACCGGAAGACCGCGAGGCCTTCGCGTCGTACATGATGGTGTTCTTCGGCCGGCTCGACGCCGACAAGGGCTGGACGAAGCAGCTGCACCTCGGTGCCCGCCGCAACGCGAACACGCGCGCGCTCAGAACACTCGGCCGCGATGTCGGCTACGACTCCATCGGCGATCTCCCCCAGGTTGATGCGCTCGGACGATACCTCGATCGGCTCGAGCAGGAGAACGCGCTGCCGAAGACGATCGTCTACAACCTGAACCCGCGCGACAACTACGCGTTCGCCGCGATGATCGGCAATTTTCAGGACGGCAGCGTCGCCGGCAAAATCCAGCTCGGCAGCGGCTGGTGGTTTCTGGATCAGAAGGAAGCGATGGAGTGGCAGCTGAACGCGCTCTCGAACAATGGCTCACTCGCCCACTTCGTCGGCATGCTCACCGACTCGCGGTCGTTCATGTCCTATCCCCGCCACGAGTACTTCCGTCGGGTGCTCTGTAATCTGCTTGGACGCGAAATGGAGAACGGCGAACTGCCGAACGACGCACGAATGATCGGCGAGCTCATCGAGAAGGTCTGCTACAAGAACGCGGAGCGTTACTTCGGGCTGCAGCTGAGCTAGAGCGCTTTCCGATTGCCGTAGTGTCCGCCTTTAGGCGGACCGCGTGAAGTCCGGCTAAAGCCGGACACTACGTACTACACGGAACTGGAAAGTGCTCTAGGCAAGACATGGCTTCTCCATGTCTTGACGCAGAGACGCTGAGGCGCACGTGGCTGATTCTGGTTGGGTGGGGTGTGCTGCTGACAGGAGACCACGACCATGGTTAACTTCGAGATTCTCGTCTACAGCATCGTGGTGATTTCGGGCGTTGTTGTCCTCCTCGACTGGTACGGGCGCCGCAAGGACCGACACTCCAAACAGCCGAGGCTTCCGCTGTAGCTATCTTTCCGCCAGCGCCGAATCCAGTTCCTTCACCTCGTCAGCACTCAGCCGAAACGTCAGCGCGCCTGTCAGCTCATCCACCTGGCTCGGCTTGCGCGCGCCGACGATGGTCGCCGTGATCGCCGGGTGGCGCAACGTCCAGGCGATGGCCACTTCGCCCGGCATGCGGCCGTGTCGCGCGCCGATCTCCTGCAACCGATCGACCAGCGACAAGGCCTTCGCCAACAGCGGCTCCTGGAAGAACCGGTTGTTGCGCCGCCAATCGCCGGCAGGCAGCGCCGCGATCCGTTCGCGCGTCATCGTGCCGGTCAGCAGACCCGACTGCATTGGCGAGTACGGGATGACGCCGATGTTGTGCTCGAGGCAGAACGGCAGGATCTCCTGTTCGATCTCGGGCCGCAGCATCGAGTACGGCGGCTGCAGATTGGTGGGCGTCTCGATCCGCTGAAGGCGTTTCATCTGCGCCACGTCGAAGTTCGACACGCCGATGAACGCCACTTTGCCTTCGTCCCTCAGCGCCGCGAGCGTCGACCACGCCTCTTCGATGGAGCCGGGGTCGTGGCCTGGAGGGCTCGCGGGCCAGACCGGCCAATGGATCTGATAGAGGTCGATGCGCTCGGTCTCGAGCCGCTGCAGGCTGGCTTCGACTTCCCTGCGGATCGACTGCGACGCGAGGCTGTGCGAGGTATTCCCGCTGTCGTCCCACACCAGGCTGCACTTGGTGAACACGTACGGCCGCTCGTCGCGCGGAATGTCGCGCAGCGCCCGGCCGACGACTTCCTCCGAGTGGCCGAGCCCGTAGATGGCCGCCGTGTCGATCCAGTTCAGCCCACGCTCGACCGCACGACGAATCGTCGCAATCGAGGCCGCGTCGTCCTGCGGCCCCCATCCGAAGCGCCACTCTCCGCCAATCGCCCAGGCGCCAAGGCCGATTGGTGTGAGTTCGAGAGTTGAGTTACCGAGAGTGCGTGTGGGAAACATTGCCATATTTCTGGTTGACGATTGCCGAATTTATTGCCAACTGCTGAATGCCAAGTGGGGATTCTATTGGAAGATTTCCAGAAATTGGCAGCCTGACTGCTGGACGGCCTCTCGGTATGCCGGATGCATGGGTCGAACCATGCGTTCCCAAGCCGACCTACTGAAAGAACGAACGTTTCGGTTCGCCGAATCGATAGTCCGATTGGTGCGAGACCTGCCAGCGAGCTTCGAGGCTCGACGCATCGGCGGGCAACTGTTCGATGCAGGGACCTCAGTTGCGGCGAATTACAGAGCCGCTTGCAGAGCTCGCTCCCTCTCCAAACTAACATTCAGCACGGGCGCGTCTTTTGAATCGCACATTCTCAGTCGACAATCGACAATCAATCCCCAATCGTCAATCGAGAATGTGGCAATTGGTCTCACCGACTAGATGTTCACCAGGTCGGCGATCCTCACCGCCCGCTTCTCTTCGATGCTTTTGCGCGCCGCAATGCCCGTCAGGCACGACATCGCGCCCGCGCGCGAATCGGGCACTCTCATGTGTTCGGGCGCCGGGGTCTTGCGGAAGATCTGGTCGCGCAGGAAATCGTCTCCGCCACCGTGCCCGCCCTCACCCTTCGAGAACGTCGCGCGGCGGCGCAGGCCGAAGCTCTTGGTCACATAGACTTCGGTTTCGTCCCCCTCGGGCACTTCCCACGGCTGCCGCTCGTAGTCGCGCACTTCGAGGCGGCCGAGCTCGCCGTTGAACGCCACGCGGAAGCCCTCGAACGGCATGTGCGCATCCAGCGAGTACGCCATCGTCGCGCCGTTGGAGTACTTGACGAGCGCCTGCATCGAGTCGTAGATGTCGATGTCGTTGCGGTACACGCAGGCGTCGCGGAAATAGCCGTCGGCGTCTTCGCATTCCGCATAGAGCTTCGTGCGGTTCGGGTTGGTGCCGATGTTGTAATAGAACTTGCAGTCCTTCTTGTGCGAACACACGCGACAGTTCGCCGCGCGAAAGGGCCCGTTCTTCCCGTAGACCTGCAGCTGCCCGTTCGCCGTGACCTCGACGGGATCGGCGCCCAGCCACCAGTTGACGAGATCGAAGTGGTGCGTGGCCTTGTGCACCCACAAGCTGCCGCCGCCGTTCTTGTACGCGTGCCAGCGGCGGAAATAATCGGCGCCGTGATAGACGTCGAGATACCAGGCAAAATCGACCGAGAGCACCTTGCCGATCTCCCCCGACATGAGGATTTCCTTCACCGCGCGGTGCTTCGGCGCAAAACGGTAATTGAACGTGACGACGATCTTCTTGTTGTTGCGCTTCTCGGCATCGAGCACGGCCTGGCACTGCTTCTCGTCGATGACCATCGGCTTCTCGGTCATCACGTCGAAGCCCCGATCGAGCGCCCTGACAATGTACTGGCTGTGATGCGCGTCCTTGGTCGTCACCATGACCACGTCGGGTTTCGTCTTGTCGAGCATCTCGTCGAAGTTGGTGAAGGTCGGACAATCGACGCCCATCAGCGCCTTCGACGCTTCGACGCGCTTCGGGTTGATGTCGGTCAGCCCGACGAACTGGAGGACATCCGAATAGCGCTCCCTGATCTGGCTGCCCCACATGCCGGTGGCGCGCTCGCCTGTGCCGATGATCGCGTAGCGCCGCTTTGCCGGGGCACCCTGCCCGAACACGGAATCGGCGCCCAGCAGCGACGTGGCGGCGACGGCGCTGCCGGCGGTCTTGACGAAATCGCGACGGTTCACGAGATTCTGATCGGACATAACTCGCTCCTTCGACCATTGACCATGGACTATCGCTGAATTCGCGCCGAGCCGCCTTTGGCGAACGCCCTCACGTGCTCCAGCGTCGCCATCGTCGTGTCGCCGGGGAACGTGGTGACGAGCGCGCCATGCGCCCATCCGAGCTTCAACGCCTCTTCCGGCGGTTCGCCGTTGAGCAACCCGTAGAAGAGGCCCGAGGCGAACCCGTCGCCGCCGCCGACGCGATCGAGCACATCGAGCTCACACGTCGGTGCCACATACCCCTTGCCGCTGATCCACGCGACCGCGCTCCACGTGTGGCGGTTGGTCGAATGGACTTCGCGCAGCGTCGTGGCGAGCACCTTGATCTGTGGATGGCGGGAAACGACCCGGTCGATCATGGCGAGAAAGGCATCCGAGTCCAACGCGGACTTCGCGGCGACCTCCGGGCCGGGGATCCCCAGGCCCTTCTGCAGGTCCTCCTCGTTGCCGACCAGCACATCCACGTATTTCACGATCCGCGAGAGCACGTCGAGCGCGCGCGCGTGGCCGCCGCCGGAGGCGTTCCACAGCTTCTCGCGGTAGTTGAGGTCGAACGACACGACGGCGCCGCTGCTCTTCGCCGCCTGCATGGCCTCGATGATCAGCTCGGCGGTCGTTTCTGAGAGGGCCGCAAAGATGCCCCCGCTGTGAAACCAGCGTACGCCCGATCCGAAGATCGTTTTCCAATCGAAATCCCCGGGCTTCAGGAGGGCGGCTGCTTCGTTGCTGCGGTTGTAAAAGACCACCGGCGCGCGAACGCCATGCGCGCGATCGCTGTAGACCGCTGCCATGTTCGGGCCGCGCGCGCCGTCGTGCGAGAAGCGCCTGAAGAACGGCCGCACGCCCATCGCGCGCACGCGCTCGGAGATGAGGTCGCCGACCGGGTAGTCGACCATTGCGCTCGCGATGCCGGTGCGCATGCGGAAACAGTCCGACAGATTGGCGGCGGTGTTGAACTCGCCGCCGCTCACGTGAATCGCGCACGACTGCGCCTTGTGAAAAGGGTACGCGCCGGTATCGAGGCGATGCACGAGAGCGCCGAGCGCGAGGAAATCGAGATCGCCTTTCGCGGGAATCTGAAGCGGGTCGCTCATTCGTGTGCCCACTCGGTATGAAAGACGCCCTCGGCGTCGATGCGGCGGTAGGTGTGGGCGCCAAAGAAGTCGCGCTGCGCCTGGGTGAGATTCGCCGGCAGTCGCGCGCTGCGGTAGGCATCGTAGTACGCCAGCGATGCGCTCAACGCCGGGACGGGAATGCCGAGCTCGATCGCCGTCCGTACGACGTCGCGCCACGCCTGCTGCCGCGAACCGAGCGCCTCGCTGAAGCCCGGGTCGAGCATCAGGTTCACCAGGCCGGCGTTGTTGGCAAAGGCGGCGCGCACGTCGGACAACAGCGCCGCACGAATAATGCACCCGGCACGCCAGATTCTTGCAACCTCTCCGGGGTCGATCGCGTATCCGTACTCCTGGGACGCCTGGCGCAACATGGCCATGCCCTGCGCGTAGGAGGTGATCTTGCTGGCGTAGAGGGCCTGGCGGCACGCGTCGATGAGGCGCTCGCGATCGGTGACAGGGCTAGAGCCCTGTGCCACCGGTGTGCGGGAGCCCTGCGCGACGGGCCCCTGCAGTATCTTGCTCGCCACGAGGCGCTCGGATTTGAGCGCCGAGAGCAGCCGCGCCTCCACCGCCGCGTTCACGGTGGGGATGGGCGAGCCCACGTCGAACGCGTTCTGGCTCATCCACTTGCCCGTGCCCTTCTGCTGGGCTTCGTCCACGATGAGGTCGACGAGCGCCCGGCCTGTTTTCTCGTCCGTCCGCTCGAGAACGCGCGCGGTGATCTCGACCAGGTACGATCGCAGCTCGCCGTCGTTCCACGACGAGAAGATGCCTGCGAGCTCTGTCGCCGACAGCCCGGCGCCCCTGCTGAGCAGATCGTAGATCTCGGCGATGAGCTGCATGTCGCCGTATTCGATCCCGTTGTGCACCATCTTCACGTAGTGTCCCGCGCCGCGCGGGCCCATGTAGGCGACGCACGGATCGCCATCCTCGGCTCTGGCGGCCATCGCGCGAAGAATCGGCGCGAGCGCTTCCCAGGCTTCGCGAGGTCCTCCCGGCATCATCGACGGACCGCGAAGCGCGCCCTCCTCCCCACCCGACACGCCCATGCCCACGAAGCGGAACCCCGCAGCCGCGAGCTCGTCGGCGCGCCGATCGGTATCGCGAAAGAACGAGTTGCCCCCGTCGATGAGGATGTCGTCAGGTTGAAGATGCGGGCGAAGATGCGCGATGACGCTGTCGACCGCGGGTCCGGCGGGCACCATGATCAGCACGCGGCGCGGCCGCTCGAGCATGGCCATCAGGCGCTCGGGCGCGTCGGCGCCGGCGATGCCCGACTCCTTCGGGTCCGCCGATGCAAAGGCGTTGACCTTCGCCGCATCGAGATCGTAGCCGACGACGGGAAATCCCCGGCCGGCGATATTACGCGCGAGGTTTGCGCCCATCACGCCCAGGCCAACTACGCCAATTTTATAGGTCATGGTTTACAGTCGTCAGTCGTCGGTCCGCTGCCAATGCGGTAGAGCATTTCGCCCGCGCGCGGGATGACGAGCGTCCTGGGATCTCCCTCGAAATCACGTGCGTCGATTCGACCCGGATCCGTGTAGCCCAGGTTGACGCGGCGGCAATGTTCTGCGGGAATCCCCGTCGCCAGCGTCACCGTGATGCGCGACTCCTCGATCCGGCTCGCGGCGTCGTAGCGGCCGAGTCCTTTCACGTGAGTCGAGTGTGCCAGGATGCCGCCCGGATACTGCCGGAAGCGATCCCACTGCGAGAGAAAGTAGTCGCGGCAGTGGTACCCGACTTCGTCGATGACCCGGCCATGCACGTGGCTCACTTCCGTCACATGCGGAGCGTAGATGATAACCTCGCCGCCGTCCGCCACCACGGGCTCGCTCTTGTACGTGCCCTTGGCCGCGGTCCACAGATCGTCGTACATGCGCGGCATCACCGCCAGCACCCGATCGTAGGGCTCGTCCACCCACACGACGTGGCGCCGCGACGACAGCAGGGCGGCCTCGCGCCACGCCTCGTGGATGTCGCCGCAGAACATCCCGGCCACGCCGTCGTGCGACACGACGAGCGCGACGAGCGAGATCGGCGTGTCGAGCAGCGCGGCGGCCCGATCGATCACCGCGCGCACCGGCGTGTCGATCGTGCCGATCACGGCATAGGATGTAATGAGCGCACCGAGCCAGTGCGTGAAATGGATGATCCCGGGCGCCGCAATGCCGGGGAACAGATACTTCGTCCCGCCTGAAAAACCGGCCACCTCGTGCGGAAACACCGGGCCGCAAATCAGCACGTGATCGTATTCGGTCGCGAGGCGGTTCAGCGCAACCGGCACGTCTTCGCGCAGCCGCCCCTCCGTCAGATCCGCCACGTCGCGCGCGGGGATCGTGCCGAGCTCCGCGAACGTGGCCGGGTCGTCCCACCGGTGGTTGAAGATGTGCCGCGCGCCGGCGCGGCCGTGCTCGACCGGCTGCCCGACCAGCGCGCCAAGCTGCGCGTCGGTCATCGGGCTGTGCGTGCCGAGCGCGACGAGATAATCGAGCGCGGCGACGCGAGGCCCGAGCTCGCGCTCGAGCGTCTCGAACATCAGCGGCATCGGCATGGTGCGCGTGCCGTCCGGGATCACGACAAGCACCCGGCGGCCGTCCACCCGCAGCCGCGCCAGCCCTTCGCGCGCCACCGCCGCAATGTCTTCGGGCGTCAGGAACCCGTCGAGCACGCACTGTCCGACAACAGCCATAGGCTGCCTATTATCGCCCGATGTTTATGCGGGTCGCATCCCTACCTTTACCGCTACAATAAACCAGTCTCACCGAAAGGACGTGTCCATGAATCGCCGAACCTTTACCAAAACCGTTCTCGCCGGCGTGGGCGCCGCCGCGCTTCCTGAGCTCGGGTTCGCACAGGCATCGCCGAAGAGGCTGAAGATCGGCATCACGACGCTCATCTGGGGCGCTGTTCCGCGCACGCCCGAGAATCTCGAGCCGGCGCTGAAGGACTCGAACGAGCTCGGCTACCACAGCTTCGAGACCTTCGCCACGATCCTCGAGGACTGGGACAAGAAGGGCACGCTCGAGGCGCTGCTCGCGAAGTACCCGATTCCGCTCAAGTCGGCGTTCGTGACGGTGAACGTGACCGATCCCACGCAGCGCAAGGAGCAGATCGACATGCTGCAGCGCTATGCGAAGGTCCTGAAGAAGTACGGCGGCAGCTACCTGGTGCAGTCGCCCAACGGTCCACGCAAGGGCTACGTCTTCTCCGAGCACAAGGCCAACATCATTTCTGCGCTGAACGACTACGGCAAGGCGGTCAACGATCTGGGCCTTGGCACCGGACTGCATCAGCACACCGGCACCGCGGTGGAAACGCGTGAAGAGACCTACGAGGTGATGAACGCCGTCGACGCGCGCTACATGCACTTCGCGCCCGACATCGGCCAGGCGCAGAAGGGCGGCACCGACGCGGCGCAGCTCGTAAAGGACTTTGCAAAGACGATCGACCACATGCACCTCAAGGACTTCAAAGGCTGGGAGCACATGGGCGGCTACACCCCGCTCGGCGAGGGGCATGTCGACCTCAAGTCGGTATTGGAAACGATGGAGCGGGCGAATCCGAACGCGAACATCATGCACGAACTGGACGGTTCGGCGAACATGCCGTACACGCCGCGCCAGACGGCCGAGATCAGCAAACAGTACCTGCAGTCGCTCGGCTACACGTTCCGAACGTAAATATATGAGACTCAAAGGAAAGAAAGCGCTGATCACAGGGGCGAGTCGCGGCATCGGGCGCGGCATCGCCGAAGTCTTCGCCGACGAAGGCGCTGACGTGGCGGTGAACTACATCGAGAGCGCCACGGCGGCGGAAGAAGTCGCCAGAGGCATCCAAGCCAAGGGCCGCAAGGCGATCACGGTCAAAGGCGACGTCGCCAGGCGCGCCGACGTCGAATCGATGATCGAGACGGCGTGGAACGGACTCGGCGGGCTCGACATCCTCGTCAACAACGCCGGCATCGAGACCATCGTCCCGTTTCTCGAGCTCACCGACGAGCAGTGGACGCGGCTGGTCGACGTCAACCTGCGGGGCGCGTGGCTCTGCTCGCAGGTGTTCTGCCGCCGCGCGATCGCCGAGGGCCGCAAAGGCAGCATCGTCCACATCGGATCGATCCAGGCAGCCAAGGTGTTGCCGGGCCGCACGCACTACGCGCCGACGAAGCTGGGACTCGAAGCGCTCACGCGCAACATGTCGGCCGAGGTTACGCCGCAGGGCATCCGGGTCAACTGCGTCCATCCGGGGCTGATCGATACCGACATGACCGCGTGGGTCATGAAGAGCCCCGACATCCTGCCGATCGTGCTGCAGCAGATCTCGCTGGGACGGGCGGGCGAACCCCGAGAGATCGGGCACGTCGCGGCATTCTTCGCGTCCGACGAAGCGAGCTACCTCACCGGGCAGTCCATCCACGTCGACGGCGGCTGGGAAGGCAAATAGGCTGGTGGCAGCCCGGTTGATTGATTTAAGTATGGAAGTGTTCCAGGGAATGATGACGTACCCCAACGTGGCGAAGCCGGTCATCGTCGAGATGGAAAGCTACAGTCAGATGGCGAAGAGCGTCGGCACCGATCAATACGGGGTCGACGAGATTACGAATCACTGCATGATCGTCACGGGCGATCACATCGGCACGCACATCGACTCGTGGGGCCACGTCAATCCGACGGCGCCGCGGGCAGAAGGCATCCCGATCGAGTATTGCTACGGAGACGGCGTCGTGCTCGACCTCACGCACAAGCAGGCGGGGGAGGAAATCAGCGTCGCGGACATCGAGATCGCCGAACAGAAGCTGGGCGGCTATACCATTAAGGCCCTGGACATCGTGCTCCTGCGCACCGACGCGGCGAAGCAGCGGCTGGAGAAAGCGTACCTGACCAATCATCCCGGCATGACGAAGGAATCGGTCCACTACGTCCTGGACCGCGGGGTCAAGGTGATGGGCATCGACGCCATCGGTTTCGACCCGCCGGTGGCCAAGATGTTCGAGCGGAAGAAATTCTGGGAGGCGCATCGCGTCATGCGCGAGCGCGAGTACTATCATCTCGAGAACATGTGCAACCTGCACGAGATTCCGGCGCCCTATCACTCGTTTACGGTCAGCGTGCTGCCCGTGAAGTGGCGAGGCGCCTCCGCCGCCCCGGTTCGCGCGGTCGCGATTATTACGTAGGAGCCACAATGAAACGCACGAGACACGCCAGCGCGGGCATTACGATTCTCGCCGTCATGGCCGTACTGGCCATCGCTCAGTGGGCACTCGAATCCTGGGCCCCCAACGCGGCAGCCGCGTTGGGGTGGAAGATCGCCGGCGCGGCGCAGTCCCGGTCAATGGTGCAGGCGCCTGTGTATCAGGTGGACCCCATGTGGCCGAAGCCGCTGCCCAACAACTGGGTGTTCGGTTCGGTCGTCGGCCTCAGTGTCGACTCTCGCGATCACGTCTGGATCACGCACCGCGGCAACACCGCCCCGAAGGAAGCGGGCATGGTCGCCGGCACCAACGGCATGCAGCAGCCGGGCGGATCTCCCCCGCTGCAGCCCGGCGACACGCGTCGGATCTCGGAGATCTGCTGCGACGTGGCCCCTCCGGTCCTCGAGTTCGATCCCGCCGGCAACCTCGTGTCGTCCTGGGGCGGCCCTGGCGCCGGATACGAATGGCCGACGTCGATGCACGGCGTCACGGTGGACGGCAAGGACAACGTCTGGCTCACCACCAACGCGGGACACCAGATGCTGAAATTCACACGGCAGGGAAAATTCCTGCTGCAGATCGGCCGCAACGGTCAGAGCAAAGGCAACACGGATACGGCCAACCTGAACCGCGCGGCTGAAGCCGAAGTGGACATGGCGGCCAACGAGGTCTACGTGGCCGACGGCTATGGCAACCGCCGCGTCATCGTGTTCGACGCCGATACCGGCGCCTACAAGCGCCATTGGGGTGCGTACGGCAGGAAGCCGGACGACGCCGACCCGGGTCCGTACGACCCGGCCGCCCCGATTCCGCAAGTGTTCCGAACGGTGCACTGCGCGTCAATCGCCGCCGACGGCCTCGTCTACGTCTGCGACCGCGCGAACGATCGCATTCAGGTCTTCCGAAAAGACGGCACGTTCGTCAAGGAAGCGCAGATCGCCAAGAACACGCTCGGCGACGGGGTGATTTTCGACATCGCCTTCTCGAACGACAAGCCGCAGCGGCACCTCTTTATCTCCGACGGCGCCAACCACCGCATCTGGACGCTGCTCCGCGAGCCGCTCCAGGTCGTCAGCCACTTCGGAAGCGGCGGCCGCTATCCCGGCCAGTTCTACGCGCCTCACAACGTGTCGCTCGATTCGAAGGGCAACATCTACACGGTCGAAACCTACGAAGGCAAGCGACTGCAGAAGTTCAACTACAAGGGCATCGGCGCGGTGCCGGCGACGACGAACTGAACGCTCGCTACTGCTGACGGGAGGACGGCGGGACGATTCCCTTGATGCGGAGGTACGTCACGAGATTGCCGTAGTGCTCCTGCACGTGGCCCGCGTTGATGATCAGCGCCGTCGCGCGCGCGCCTTTGCCCATGCCGAATGGCAGCTCGACCGTCTCGGCCGCGCTCCTGTCGTTGAGCGCCGAGTAGGCCGCATCGCAGTAGGCGATTGAGTCGTTGACCGCCTTCATGATCTGGGCGCGGGTGATCGCCGTTTTCTCGAACGCATCTTCCGCAAACGGGGTCTTCTCCCCTTTGGCGGCGGCGCAGAACACATAGTTGGCGCCGGCCGTGTGGGCCAGAATCTGGCCGAAGGTCCGCACGGTGCTCACGGGACGGAACCCGTAGTCGCTCTCCGGCATGATGTCCGCCGACTGCGCGAGGTTGCGCTTTCCGCCATCCCAACCGG
>Ga0163144_10010329_pt1 | contig 19918 bp, 14 predicted proteins | sample OliLak19BULKMAT1_FD_123175 | JGI IMG/M metagenome (GOLD analysis project Ga0163144, IMG submission 123175) | Freshwater microbial mat bacterial communities from Lake Vanda, McMurdo Dry Valleys, Antarctica - Oligotrophic Lake LV.19.BULKMAT1 | ecosystem: Environmental > Aquatic > Freshwater >... | reverse complement strand
ATTCGGGCCTTCGTATCGAAACGCCGCGTGCCGTTGAGCTCACAAAGCTTTTGCAGGAGAAATATGGCGGATTCTTAAGGGGTCTTTCTTGGAGTCGAGGAACTCTTTCTGATGTTTACTTTAAGAAAACTGGAAAGGCGTTGGAATCGTGAGAGCACTTTGGTTTTTGTATAAGAGAGAGCTGATTCGTTTCGTTAGACAACGAAGTCGCTTGATTGGCGCACTTTTGACTCCGCTTATTTTTTGGTTTTTGGTTGGTGGTGGATTGGGCGAAAGCTTTCAAAGCCCATCCGCGCAAATGATGGGACGCCGAGAAGGCTATTTTGAATTTTTCTTTCCGGGGATTCTCGCTTTGAGTGTTCTTTTTACTGCTATTTTTTCTACTATTTCAGTGATCGAAGATCGTCATCAAGGTTTCCTTCAAGGGGTTTTGGTTTCTCCTGTGCCTAGGGCTTGGATTGTTTTGTCGAAGATTTTATCGGGAGCGACTCTTGGAATGTTTCAAGGGGCTATTCTTTGTGGAGTGGCTTGGACCACTGGGTTGCGTTGGGAGCTTGTGCCTTTTCTCGAGGCCAGTGTTTTACTTTTTGCGATGGGGGCGGGGCTCACTTCTTTGGGATTTGTTTTTGCTTGGAAATTGGATTCGGTTCAGGGTTACCACAGCATCATGAACATCGTGTTGTTGCCTATGTGGATTCTCTCGGGAGCGGTGTTTCCTGTTGAGGGTGGGGCTAGCTTTTTTCGCTGGATCTCATGGGTGAATCCTTTGAGCTATACGATGCAACCGCTACGTGATTTGCTGAGTCTGGGTGTTTCTCATGATTTCATCAAAGGTTTGGCTGTGATGCTTCTTCTCTTGTTTGCCTGCGTCGGCTTGTCGATTCGCATGATGGATTCTCGAAACGCGTGATGCGTTCTTTTCAGCGCGATAGAGTGCCTCTCCCAAAAGGGTATGAGGGCTTTCATTTCTCTCAGCTTCAGACCCCCGTTTATTTGGAAGTGGGAGCGGGAAGTGGTTTTCATGCGATTCATTTTGCAAAGACTCGTCCGAATGACACACTTCTTGCTGTGGAACATTCAAAAGAACGTTTTGCAAAGCTTGAGACTCGCAAGCAGAACCATGCCGCCTTGAACAATCTTTTTTGTTTTCATGCTGATGCGGAGTCCGTGGTCACCCACCTGATTCCTCCTACATCTTTGCAAGGTGTATTTCTTCTCTATCCCAATCCTTACCCCAAGGCCTCCCAGGCCAACAAGCGATGGCATCGCATGCCTTTTTGGAGTGAAGTTCTCGCCAAGTTAAAATCTGGTGGAGAAATTGTTTTCGCTACTAATGAAAAGTTCTATGCCGATGATTTTCTTCATTCGTGTCTGGAGGAGTGGGGACTTAAGGTGAACGATTCCACTAGTTTTACCCAGCTTGAACGTACTGATTTCATTCCGAGAACCCATTTCGAAAAGAAATACTTGGAGCGAGGCGAACGAATTCACTCCGTGATTTTGTCAAAACATTGACCCCACATTGCCCCTGAGGACCCTCAACGAAGGCCCAATTTCTTCCGATTAAGACTGCATGACTGGCCGCACGTTGCGATTGATTTTAGGACTGATCCTCTGGATCCCTTTTGTCGTTTCGGCGGCAGAGTTTCGCCTTTTTTCAGAGCAGGGCGAGGCACATAAAAACTACAACAACATCCTTCCTCTTCTAAAAAAAGATGATGTCCTTGTGTTCTCTCACGGAGAGCGTTTTCAGCTTTCGGAAATATTGGGCCATGGCAACACCACATTGATTCTCGGAGGAAGTTTCGAGAGTTCTGCGGAGAAGGTGGCTCTTCGTGTGCCACTTTTTCAAGGATATTTTAGTGCGATCCGAAATGTGGACTTTGAAAAGAGACGAAGTTATCTCCTTGGCACAAATGCTGTCTCTCAAAAACGTTTGCTCAATCAGAATGGTCTTTTAGAGATGAGAAGTTCTATGAACTACACTGACTATCTGAATTCTACGATAGACACGCAAAAGGAGTATCTCGCACTAGGCGCACCTGTTTTACCGATACTCAAAGAGAGTCGTGGTGAATACATCGCGGTGCCAGTCGTGCAGGCAGATCCAAAAACTTTGCAGTCCTTAAGTTTGCAGGACTTAATGAAGGAAAAGTGGATGAGAAGTCGCTATCCCGAAGCTGTTGCCGCTCTCCCTGAACTGGCGCGAAGGATGGCTCGAGTGAGTCGAGTGGGTGATTTTGGATTGCGCCAAGTCCTTTTCGATTTTCCTACGAAAACTTGGATTCTGACGGATTGGTTGGGCTATCCCGACCGCACTCGGGGCTTTGCAGCCTTTGGGTCAGGGGGGCATCCTTTGATTGTTTCCATTGGCGTTCATGACAAGGAACTCGCGGCTAAGCTGGAAAAAGTCATGGATAGAGAGAAGGCGCGATTGAGAAGCGTTGGGGGATCTTGTTCTCAGCTTCTTCGTAGCTTTTTTGTTGGACTTTAAGCCGTTGTATTTATAGGGATTTGTTTTGGGGCCTCCCCAGTGGGATCTGATTTATCAAGATACAAGATCAGGTGACGAAATCGGCCTTAAGGGCTAGATATACCGCCATGTCTGAAAAACTCGAAGTTCGTACACAAGAGCTTGGCAAAAAACTTTTCGACCTTTCCTCCGAGAGCACCATGAGTCTCTTCGATAAAGGTTTTTGGTCTGGAAAAATGATGGACTGGTCGATGCAAAATCACGAGTTCAAAGTGCAAATGTTTCGTTTCGTGGATGTGCTTCCAGTGCTCAACGAAAGCGCGCAAGTGAACAAACACATCAAAGAATATTTTCTTGATGATGAAATCAAAATCCCCATGACCATGAAAGCTGCAATGGGAGTGGCTTCTACGGGCGGGCTCATTGGTAAGATGGCATCGGGAACCATTCGTAAAAACGTTGAGACGATGTCGCAAATGTTTATCGCGGGTGAGAATTCACAAAAGGCTTTGCCCGCTCTCGAAAAGCTTTGGAAAAATGGACTTTGCTTTACTGTAGACATTCTCGGCGAAGCGGTTGTTTCTTCTGAGGAAGCTTTTGATTATCAAAGACGTTATCTGGATCTCGTCAATGGACTTGCCGAAAGTGTAAAAGCTTGGCCTCATCAGGAATTGTTAGAGAAGACGGGACTCGGTCCTATCCCTCGTGCCAACGTGTCCGTTAAATGTTCGAGCCTGTATTCGCAAGTGAGCAGTTATTCTTTCCGAGAGAGCGTGGAAACAATCAAAGAACGAGTGCGTCCTATTGTTGAAGCCGCTTTTTCCAAGGGCATCTGCGTGAACTTCGACATGGAGCAGGTCGACTACAAAGACATCATCCTCACTGTCGCCGAAGAACTTTTTTCGGAACCCCGATACAAAGACTATCCTTACTTTGGTTTGGTTATTCAGTGTTATCTCAAATCGGCTCTTCAAGATTTGGATCGTGTGATCAAACTTTCTAAATCTCGTAAACATCCTCTCACCATTCGTTTGGTTAAGGGTGCTTACTGGGATTACGAAGTGATCAAGGCTCGCGAAAACGATTGGCCCATTCCTGTGTTCACTCAAAAAGCTGAGAGTGATGCCAATTTTGAACGCTGTACAGAACGTGCGCTCTCTGCCTATCCTCATTTGCTCACCGCCTTGGGATCGCACAACATTCGTAACTTGGCCTATGGCATGGCTCTAGCTGAAGAGAAAAAAATTCCCAAAGAGTCTTTGGAAATTCAGATGCTTTTTGGAATGGCCGATCCTTTCAAAAAAGCTGTTAAGAACATGGGCTACCGTTTGCGCGAGTATGTGCCCGTAGGCGAGATGCTTCCCGGAATGGCTTATTTGGTTCGTCGTTTGCTTGAGAACACTTCCAACGAAGGTTTCTTAAGAGCTAAGTTTGTCAAAGGTGCAGAGCAAAGCGAGCTTCTGAGAAATCCTAAAGAAAGAGTGAAAACTATTTCACCTGTTCTTGACGGCACTTCTCTTGAGAATGCTTCCAAAGCTGGAGAGAGCCATTTCACAAACGAGTCTCCTCGCGACTTCTCACTTCCCGAAGTGCGCAAAGGACTTGCGCAAACTCTCGATAAAGTAAAAAAACAATTTCCCATCAAAGCTTACCCCGTGATTGCAGGGCAAAGACGCGAAGGCTTGGAAATGGGTTCTCACACCTCTCCTCGTGATTCTCAGGTTGTTGTTTCACAATTTGCTATGGCCACCACGGAAATGGCTGATGAGGCGATTCGTGTGGCTAAAGCTTCGTTCCCAGCATGGAGCAAACGACCCGTTGCAGAGCGTGTGGCATTTGTCCGCAAGCTTTCTCAAAAAATTAGAGATCGTCATGAAGAACTCATGGCCATTATGATGTTTGAAGTGGGTAAGACTGGCCCTGAAGCTGACGGTGACGTGTGCGAGGCTATCGATTTCTGTGAATTCTATGCGCAAGAGATGGATCGTTTGTCCAAACCCTCTAAGCGCGCCGATCTTCCTGGAGAGAGCAATCATTATTTCTACCAAGGCCGAGGCCCCGCTTTGGTGATTGCCCCTTGGAACTTCCCCTTAGCGATTCTCTGCGGAATGGCCGTAGGTCCTTTGTTGGCGGGCAATCCGGTGATCCTTAAACCTGCGGAACAATCTTCTGGTATCGCGAAAGTTCTTTACGACATGATGCTTGAGGTGGGTTTCCCAAGAGATGTTGTGCAGCTCCTGACAGGGAAGGGTGAAGTTGTGGGCGCTCATTTGGTCTCTCATCCTGACACTCACATCATTAACTTCACGGGTTCCCGAGCCGTTGGTCTTTCAATCATTGAAACTGCGAGCAAGGTTTTGCCTCGTCAGCGTCATATTAAAAAAGTTGTTGCTGAGATGGGCGGCAAAAATGCTTTGATCGTTGATGACGATGCCGACATGGACGAAGCAATTTTGGGAGCCTTGAAGTCGGCTTTCCATTTTCAAGGTCAAAAATGTTCGGCACTTTCACGAGTGATTGTTCTGGAGTCTAACTATGAGCGTTTCAAAGAACGTTTAGTGGGAGGCTTGATGACCATGAAACTTGGCGACATCTTGGATCCCGCTACGAAGATTGGACCCGTGATTGATAAAGAGACTCAATCCAGGCTTTTGGATGTGATCGAAAGAAACCGTTCCAAGATTGTTGGCCAATTAGAAGTGTCTGAAGAATTGATGAGCAAGGGCAATTATGTTCCTGCAACTATTTTTGAAGAATCTGATTTTAATTCAGAGTTGGGCCAGCAAGAATTTTTTGGCCCCCTCGTCACAATCTTTAAGGCCGCAACAATCGAGGAAGCTGTGCTTAAGCTCAATGATACAGACTACGCACTTACGGGTGGCATTTACTCTCGCAGTCCGCAGAATATCGAATACTTCAAGCGTGAGGCTGATGTGGGCAACTTATATATCAACCGTGCCGTTACGGGATCTATTGTTTCGAGACAGCCCTTTGGTGGATTCAAACTTTCGGGTGTCGGCGCTAAAGCCGGCGGCCCCGATTATCTCTTGCAGTTCTTGGAGCCCCGAAGTGTTAGCGAAAACCTAATGCGCCGCGGATTCACCCCTGAATTGTAGGACTTCCTAGAGCTGATCGCGCAATAAAGGGGCGATTAAGTATTTCATAAGAACATGACAGGCCTTGTTGGGAGGGTTGGCGGTGTTCCATATTTTGGAATGCGTTTTGAGTTTTTCAAAATCTTCACTGAGGCTACGAACGGTGTCTGGATCCTGAACACGAACCCCTACTTCGAGATTGAGTGTTTCTGAACGAGGGTCCAAATTGTAGGAGCCAATGTAGGCTTCACGTTCATCGATAGTGATGGTTTTTGAGTGAAGGGCGTTGATGTGGGAGTTCTCATACCCGTAAACATCGATTCCGTTTTTGATGAGTTCATGGGCTTCATCATCAAAGGCGAGTGAAACGAGCGTATTGTCGCCTCCCTGTATTGAATTGGTAATGATGCTGACATGAACACCTCTTTGTTTGGCGTCGTAGAGTGCTTTTCGCATATCCTTAGTGAGCACCACATAGGGATTTACAATTTCAATTCGTGATTGAGCGGAATTGATCAACTGGAGAACCTGCTCTTTGGAGCCGTTAACTTGTGTTTTCCCAAAGAGCCCTGAATCGAGTTGATCTGAAATGAAGCTCACTTTGACGGATTCTTTAATTTTATCTTTCCATTTAGGAATCTTTTCCACCCAGAGTTTCGATTTTTTAATTTGAGAAGCATATCTTTTCAGGTTCCGGGTGGCCGTAGCGATTTTTTCGGGAGCTATTGAGTCGGGAACATGATCTTGAACGTGCTTCGAGGTCCACACTTTATCGAAGTAGTCACTTGCTTTGTCCGCGGCATCTCCTCTTGAAAGAATATCGCGGCTCACAAAATTGGTCTTTGTACTCTTGAATCGAACTCGATCAAAATATTCGTCAGCTATGTTTCGATCTCCTGTGATGAAGTGGCCGCTGGTGATGAGCAGCTTGTCGTGCATACGTCGGAAATTGTGCACAAGAAGTTGGAAGGGTTTGTACCAGATGGGTGGGTGGTAAACCTTTATCTCTACACCTGATTCGATAAGAGAATGAATGATAGCTTTGGCCTCATCTTGAGTTTGCAGAGCTGCATAGAGAGTGGAGGGGGTGAAGTTACGCGCTCCGAAGGCATCCACCAATAGTTTAACTTTGACTCCTCTTGCAGCAGCATCTTTGAGCATCGCTAAGAACACGCGGCCTGTGCTGTCATCGTTAAGGATGTAGTAGCTGGCGCGTATTTCTTTGGTTTCTTGTTGAATGAGTGCAAGGCGACCCATGGCGGCTTCTTCGGCGGTATTGAGAAGAACGATGTCGTCGGCGCGCAGACTGCTCGATAGGGTGCCTACAAAAAAGCCGAGTATATATAATGTCAAAAGCCTGACGATCTTCAAGAATTGTCCCCTATTCACAGCGTTTCAGACGGAAGTGTCCAAAATATAGACAGTTTCCCTCTAAATTATTACTCAATTTTCCTTTCATTACTCGTGAAGAATCCGTTAAAATGACCACTAGGGGGAAACTTAATGCGTCGTATTCTATTGGGGGCCATGGTTGGTTCCCTATCCTTACCTCTATATGCTTCTACGGATGGAACTGTGTATGAATTCTTTCAGGAAGCTGGCGATCTTGATCGTCGGCAGTTGGTTGATGCCGAGAAAGAACTTAAAGAGTCTATTGCTTTGCAGTCAGGCGAGGAAGCCGTTGCTAAGTATTTGAACTCGACAGTTCGTTCTCGTCTCTCCACGCGGAGTTCTTGGGAATCTCGTTACACACAGGAACAAATCGACTCCATCGAAAAGGCAGGAGTTTCTCTCAGCAATTCTTTCTCTGGTGACGACGCAAAAAAACTTAAAGAAGAGTTTGAAAAAACGAAAGAATCCTTTACGACCACGAATCGTAAAGTTGAAACTCTTCGTTCGGATCTTGAAACTAAGAAACGTTCTTTGGCTGTGAAACAAGGTCTTTCTGAAGACCTTCGTGGGACAAACGAAAATCGCCAAGCGATTTCTGAATTGAGCACTGAGATCTCTTTAATTGAAGCTGATCTTAAGACAAATGAGCCCAAGCTCGAAACCTTAAAAAAACAAAAAGAAACACAGGAGAAATCTGTAGAAGCTCGCACTGCTTTTGAAAATGGCACGCCTGTGGATGTTGAAGGAAGTCGTACTGAATACACGGTGGGCGATGGGGTTCCTTTTAAAGTTGTACAAAAGCTACAGGTTGTTAAAGGTCGAGGCGACCGTAAAAACCTAGTGGCTTCCTATGAAGTTGAACTGGATGACTCTATTCCTCGATCCTCTTGGTCGACCGCTCTTAAGAAGAAGTTTGAGAATTTTTCTGATGGCGAAATCGATGAATTTCTAAAGACAGAAGTGAACGAGCAGTTAAAGGCCGAACATTATAGAATCGGCGATCTTGAAGACTTTAAAAAAGATGACGTGCGCGGAAAGATTATGGGCAATTTAAAGAAAGAGCTTTCAACTTTTGCAAGTTCGAAAATCTTTTCTTCTAGCTCGGGAGCTTTTAAGAGCATTATATCGGACAAGCTTGAAGAGCTATCCGCAGAACAGAGAGATCCTCAAGCTAAACTAAAAATTGCGGAAGCCGTTCGAAAGAATCCCACAATTGCTAAGACTGAAGAGCCTTGTCGTGAGCTTCTAAAAGTTATTGGGAAAAATGACTTCGCTAAACTGTCTGCTGAAAGTCGTATGGAATGCGAAGGATACATCGCTGAACAACATGCTAGAGCAGATGAAGACGAACGAGCTGAAGAAATTGAAGAAGATTCCAAAAAAGAAGATATGCAGCAGGCGGAAAAGATCAGTGATGGTCTAGAGGGCTTGCGAGCTCATTGTGCTCAGTTGAAGCAAGAGGCAGCGATGAGGCAGAAACAAGTGGAAGAGCAAATTGCTCCTTTGTTTTTGGCTTTAAGTGCGGTTGATGCTCAGACCTTTAAATGTGAGATGTTGGGCACTTTAGCCGGTGACTTGGCGGCAGTGAATTCCTCCAATCCTCTATTGGCGGAGATGAGCAAAAACAATCCGTTCTTGAATGGCAATGTGACCGATCCTGAAGACATGGCTGAAAAAGCTCAACGGGTGGCAGCATCTGCTCCTAAGAGTCTTGAGGGAATGAAGAAACTGGAAAAACAACACAAGTGTATTTCTGAGTCTCTCGGATTGGCTGGGGCGAGCATTGCGGCTCTCCAAACTTTTGGCCAAGCTTGGGCTCAGCAAAATCCCGAAGAATATCAAAAACGCTTACAACAAGCGCTTAAGATTCAAACCATGTCGCAAGCTCTTACTGAAGCGATTCAGGCAGAGCAATCGACTCGTGGATCAGGCGGAGTGGGCACCATTCGCGCGATGTCTACTAGTAGTAACGGTTCTGGTGTCACCACAGGTGGCGCGGGCCAAGTTCAGTCATTAGGCTCATCCGCAGGGATGGGCGCTCCAGTGCGTATTCGTAATTCAAATGATACGAGAGTGGAGAGAGGTTTGTCATCAGGGACGGTAAATGGAACTCGAACGAATTCGAGTACTGGAGCGGGGGCTTCAGGAAACTTGCCTCCTCCTAATTTTCTTGGCGATTAAGTCGCGATAGAAAATGAAGGGGATAACATGGGAAAAAATTTGCAGCAGAAGATGATTCGTTTGGGTATGGGAGTCTTGGCTCTCTCAATGGGCTTTGCTCCAGCATGGGCTTCGACAAGCTATAACAATTCGGCAGATCGCTTTATGCGTCAGCTCAATTATTATGTCGATCAAGACAGGGCTCTGATCAATGCGATGTCCTCGCGGCAAAGCGATATTAGCGATCACTCTGATCGCCAAATAATTGCAAATTATTACAACGACATTCGCAAGGTTTATGTCATGCAGAACGTCGATCGCCTGTTGAGTTCTGATCCAGCTTCAGCGCTGGAAAAATTTACGCAAACTATAAATGGATCCTTTGGCACTTCCGGATCCAATCGAGTGAATAGTGAGGAGTTGGAGCGAATCGGTTCTGAAATTGATGATATTCAATCTCGCCTCAATCAAAGAAATATAGCAGATGATGTTCACGCTCAGTTGACCCAAGATCTGATTGCTTTGCGTGCTAAGAAAAGGGATGCCGAGGCAGCGAGCCGAGAGCATTCTTACAATCGGGAATTCAATGCCTGTGTTCGCGACAAAATGAATTTAACTCGCTTGAACGAAAATGCTCGTATCATGCGAGGATCCTTAGATCGACTTTCTGAAGATATGAAAGGCTCAACTCTTCGTTTCGACAGCATCAATGCGACAGCCGGAAATTATTGGAACCAGTCTCGGGCCATGCAAAATGCTTTGAGAGATTTTGATGTGAGTCCTGAATCCACAGTTCGACCTTGTTGTGTAGAACACGAAATTGAAAATTGTCAGAGCAAAATCGACATTTTGGTAAATGCAAAATCTCGTTTAGGTGATGACTTGATGCCTGGAGATTTGAAGCTCGATGCTCGATACGTGCCTAACCCTCTCGAAGTTTCTGAACTTTCAGGTGAGGATTTGGTAGATATCATCCAAGAAAAACGTAGTACTTTATCCAGTCTGCGGATGGGGCAAGAAACAGATGACTATGTGGATGAGCAGGATGTCTTTGAATCCATGGCTCGTTGCCGTATTCGTGCAAAACAATTTCAAGACACCCGCACTCCAATGAGCAAAACCGTGGTCAACGCGGTTGGGAAAACATTGAAATGCGCAGTTCTTCCTGCTGTGGCGACTCAGAAATGGAAAACGGGAACCGCAAAAATTGCTTTTGCGGTTGGCGCCGTACCTCTTCAGGTTAAAGATTTCGATTTTAGCTGTGATCCGAATGAGATGTTGGCTTGGAATCAGGTGATGGAGCAGGGGCGTGATCCCTTGGCTTGGGGGATTCCTCAAATGGCGAACCCTCCTTATATTGCGAGTCTTCGCCAGATTCCTCCTGTAACGACAGGGTTGCCCGGGCGTGGATTGTCGGCAGATGAATATCTCTTGATGACTCCTACTCCCGGCTTGGATAATTTCAGTGTGGCTTCTAATGATCTCCGCACTTCGGCTCGCCCTGCAAACTCTTCCAGTGGAGTGAGTCTTGGTGGCCGCGGTGGAACTCTTTCTTCAAAGGCGACACGAAGCAATTCGGCGGCCATTGATCGAGGTCAAGATCTCACTCAAGCTGTTCGAAGCTCAAGCTCTAATATTCGTAACAACAACCAGCCTGATTATTTCGCAAGTCGAATGTTGATGGGGTCCAAAAGCACCAGTGGATTCCTAGCTACTGGCGTTTCGCGCTCACGAATTATTTCTTCAAAAGACGCTCAGGCTTCGCGAAGTCAAACGGCTTCCCGTGCTCGACAAACAGTTTTAAGATCGGTTGGCACCACGGCTTCTCGTAGTACGAGCGAGGGCATCCTCGGTGACTTAGATAAAACAACTTCTAATCTTGGATCCGTGAACACTGTTGGACAACAGAATGCTCAGGTTCGTGAAGAGGTGAAAGGCAACATTCAGAAATATCTGAACAACATTGAGTCAACCCGATCTAAAGCTGAACAAACACGTCTCAGCATTGCTTCGCTTGTCGCTGATTACGACGCTAAAGTGGAAGAGTTGACTCTTGAAATTCAAGATCTCCCTCCTAAACAAATTGCCGAGAAAATTGCGGCCAAGCGTTCGGAGATGTTTCAGATCACTAAAAATCTTGGAATCAAGAAAGCAGAATACGACGCCTATCAAGCTGCAGTGATGGAGCAGAACTCTGCACTGATGCGACTTTCGACTTTTGGTCCTCAGAATCTGAGCACGACAATTGGTGGGCGTGGAGCTGTCAGCACAGGAAAGACTTCGTCTTCACGCGTTTCTGGGGTGGACACTTCCGGAATGCCGAACGGACGTGGAAACGTTCAAAACACTTCATTTTATGATAAGCCGATCAGCCCCGTGGATCGTTTTTGGGCGATGTTGAATCCTCTGCCACAGGCCTATGCCGTCGACATCAAAGCTAAAGAGGCTTTTGAAAAGTTTTGGAATTCTGAGTGGAGACGTTTCGTGGGCCAGTATGGCGATTATGTTGCGGGACGCCGTAAGGTGGATCGAGCCAATGCGGTCGAGGCAGCTCAGCTTGTTGCTGCGCATAAAAAACAAATCACACCTGAGTCCTACTCGTTTATCGACCAAGGGACCTTGTTGACTATCGATATGTACCTCTCTGAACTGGAGCAGGAAACTGCCTTTTTGATTGAGGGCAACACTACGGAGCAGTTTCGTCTGACTCCAAGCGTGTTGAATCGTGTTCAAGAGGCACGTGCTGAAAGCAGCAAGGCTAGGGAATCGTGGATTCTGGCTCAAAAGGAGCACTTAAAAATCATTCCTAAGTCCTACGAAGATGATCCTGATTTGTGGATGGGATTCTTGCCACAAATCTTTATCGAATAGGTATTAGCCCCAAGACAAGAAATTTTGCTTTGGGGCTGCTATAGTTTCCCTATGCTTTCTGGACTGGAGCCCTTTGAGAAGGCTCGTAAAAGAATACAAGAATACGCCGTCAAAACGCCTTTGAGGCGTTGGGATTATCTCAAACGCATGACTGCGTTTGAAGCTCCGATTTTTTTGAAATTGGAAACATTTCAAAACACCGGTTCTTTTAAGGTTCGGGGTGCGGCCAATCGCATCATGGAACTTCGAGAAGAATCTCCGGAAAAAGCCAAACATTTTATTGCGGCTAGCGCGGGCAACCATGCTCAGGCGGTAGCTTTTGTTTCGGGTCGATTGGGAGTTCGTTCTACAATTGTCATGCCTGAAGGAACCCCTCTCGTGAAGTCGTCGGCTACAGCTGACTATGGAGCGGAAGTGATTTTGCATGGAGCACTCTATGATGAGGCCTACGCAAAAGCACTTGAGGTGTTGGAACAAAGCCCCGGAGCTTCTTATATTCATGCTTATGCGGATGATGGAATCATTGCAGGGCAGGGCACCGCTGGACTTGAAATTCATGAACAACTTCTTGAGCAGGGAATCGACGTCTCCCAACCTTTGCAGGTTGTGGTGCCTATTGGTGGCGGTGGACTGGTGAGCGGAGTGGGCATGGCCCTTAAGTGTCTTCGTTCGAACGTTAAAGTGTATGGCGTGGTGAGTGAAGTCGCTGACGCTATGGCTCGAAGTTTTCAAACGGGAGTTGTACAGAAACCGCGCGCGACTGCTTCACGCACCTTGGCCGAAGGTTTGGCCGTTAAAAGTGTGAACGAACTTACGTTTGGATACATTAAAAATATCTGTGAGAAAATTGTGGTCGTCGATGATGATGATGTGGCTCACGCTATCTTTTCGATGATGGAACGTGGCAAGCTCGTGGCAGAAGGTGCGGGCGCTGCTGGAGTGGCCGCTTTGTTGAGTAAAAAACTCAGTTTGGATCCGAGTATTCCTACGGTCGTGCTTGTTTGTGGCGGCAATATCGACATGAACATGGTTTCCACTATTTTAGAAAAAGCTCTCGTTCGTGAAGAGCGCTGGTTGAGTTTTGAATTGGTTGTTGATGATAAACCCGGAGAGTTAGCGAAGATCACACGCATCTTGGGTTCTTGTCGAGCCAACGTGCTGGACCTTACTCACGATCGCTTGAGCGGTTCATGCCCTGTGGGTTATACGATACTTCGTTTCCGCTTGGAGACTCGTGGTCCTGATCATGCACATCAGGTTAGCTTGGCTCTTAAGAAAGAGGGCTACACTGTGAGGCTTCAATCGTGAATAAGGTCTTTTACTTTTTGTTGTTTTGTTCAGTGTCAGGAGCAGGCGTGCTTTGGTGGCTGATGAATACTGTTGGTATTGAGGAAGCGCCAGTTGCGGAACTGGTTTCGGGGCACACGGCAGGTTTGTTGATTGAAGATTCTCTTTCTGAAAAAAAACATGAAGCTAAAGCAGCTCATGCGGAAACAAGTCATGAAGATGCGGACTCGGAAGAGGAGCCCGCTGGCGAATCTCACGAGGGCCAGGCGAGCGACGCCAAAGCCTCAGGGGGGCATGATGCTCCTAAATCGGATGAGTCTAAAGTTTTTTCTGATAAACCCTCGCACCTGTCTATTTCAAGTGAGCCTTCAGGAGTGAATGTGTTTTTGAATGGCTCCAAAGTAGGCGTCACTCCGTTAGAACGTACTTTGACTCCCTCTGTTCAAAAATTTCGTTTTGAAAAAGAAGGTTTTGTTCCTGTGGAGAGAGAGGCTCCCGCAGAGCCTGTGCCTGAAGGAGCTTATTTAAGCTGGAGAATTAGCATGGTCACTCAGCAGCTGCCTCCTGCTGAAAAGAGTCGAATTGATTCAGAGGAATCCTACTTTTTGAAAGGCATGACCGGTCCTGTTTTTGTGCAGGTGAAATCTTATTCATCTGATCTCGAGCCTCGTAGTGGCGTGATTCGTAAAATTCAGTCCATGAGAGAATCGATTCGAGAAGAGAAAATTTTTGCCTGTGAAGTTTCACTTGGAGATAAGGGGCAGTGGTACCGCATTCTTATTGGACCTTTTGCCACTCGTGAAGAGGCAGGGCGTTCGAACACTTTTCTTAAAGAGAGTTTAAAAGTTGATGATTTGTTTGTAACAGGAGCTCAATCATGTCTGTAGAATTTGTATTTGTCGCAGCTAAACGCACTCCCTTTGCTAAGTTCGGAGGTTCTTTTGTAGGACTGAGCGCTACCGATCTTGCGGTGGAGTCTTCCAAAGCTTGTTTGTCTCAAAGTGGGCTTTCTCCCTTGGATCTCGGGGCTTCGGTTTTTGGCAATGTGATTCAAAGCTCCTCGGATGCCGCCTATTTGGCTCGTCACGTGGCGCTTAAATCGGGATGTGATTTGTCGATCCCCGCGTTGACTGTGAATCGTTTGTGCGGATCTGGATTTGAGGCCGTTGTGCAAGCGGCTTACCTTATGCAAAACTTTGAGGCGGAGTGTGTCTTGGTGGGCGGAGCTGAGAACATGTCTCAGGTTCCTTACTCCATGAGAGGAGCACGTTTTGGTTATCGAATGGGCCATGCTGAACTTGAAGACACTCTTCAAGCGGGCTTGTCGGATTCTTATGTGAAATTGCCTATGGCGCTCACCGCGGAGAATCTTGCTGAAAAATATTCCATCTCGAGAGCCGATGTGGATGCTTATGCCTTGTTGTCTCAACAACGAGCCGCTCAGGCTTGGGAAAAGGGCTATTTCTCTGAAGAAGTAGCCTCCGTCGTCATCCCCTCTAGAAAGGGAGATGTGACCGTCGCACTTGATGAACACATGCGGCCCGATGCCACTCTTGAGAGCCTAGCTAAATTGCCAGCTCTTTTTAAGAAGGATGGAACGGTTAGCGCTGGCAACTCGAGTGGCATTGTAGATGGAGCAACTTCCCTTATTCTTTGCACTCGTGATTTTGCGAAAAAGAAAAATTTAAAAGTGATGCGTACTCTGAAATCTTGGGGATCTGCAGGATGTGATCCTAAAATTATGGGGATTGGTCCTGTTCCAGCCACTCACAAGGCGCTTAAGCAATATGAATCTCGTTATGGCAAATCGATTTCTATTAAAGATTTTGCTCGGGTCGAAGTGAACGAGGCTTTCGGTGCTCAATATTTGGCCGTGGAAAAAGAGCTAGGCCTTGATCGACAAAAAACAAATGTGAATGGGGGCGCTATCGCTCTCGGTCATCCCTTAGCGGCCTCTGGTTCGCGTCTCACAGCTCATATGCTTTATGAACTCGCTCGATTGGGTGGAGGTCTTGGGCTTGTCAGTGCCTGTATTGGTGGTGGACAAGGAATGAGTTTGGTCGTGGAGGTGTCGTGAGGCTCCCGCTTTCGCTGATTCCAAAACTATTTTTAGGAATCATTCCACTGTTGTGTTTTGCGGAAGTGAAAATCGGATTGAGTTCGGACATGGATCTTTGGAAGTGGCGTGTGATTCGTGAGCTCGCTACTGAGGAATATGCGGCTCAAGAGCTTTGCCGCGAATTAGAAGCACGCTACCAAAAAATGAAATGGGGACCTTCACGTTGTGAAGAATTTGACTTCAAGGTGATCGGATGGAGCGTCGAGAATCGACCCCTTCTTTCGTTTGAGGCAGATGGAGTGCCGGAGTCTGCCGAGAAGCTTCCACCGGAAAAACCCAAATTAACGCTTTTACAATGTGCCATCCACGGAGATGAGCTTACGGCTGTACCGATGTGCCTGATGATGATTGGCGAGATTGTTGATCGAGTTCGCGAAATTCCTAAGGGCATGAGTATTGCGATTCAGCCCTTGCTAAACCCGGATGGTTTTTTGGCCAACAAACCTCAGCGTCCTAATGCTCGCGGAGTTGATTTGAATCGTAACTTCTCTACACCAGAGTGGACCAAGGAGGCTGAAAAGTATTGGGCTGCGCGGGATCGTAAGGATCCTCGTAAATTCCCCGGTAACACTTCTAATTCTGAGCCCGAAACGCAGGCAATTGTGAAGTACATTGAAGAGCGCGCTCCGCAAAAAATTATTTCGATCCACACTCCTCTAGGATTTTTGGAACTGGATTCGCATGGCAATCAGGACAAGGTCAGGCGGGCTAAGTTTTTGGCCATCAACATGGTTCAAAACGCGAAGAACTTAGATTTCAAGAGCTACGGAATCTGGCCTGGTAGTTTGGGTAATTATGCGGGTGTTCATCGCAAGGTTCCCGTTTACACTATGGAGTTGCCGCCTGGGAACTCATTGCGTGCGAAGAAAGCCAATTGGGAATCTTATTCATTCAGCTTGTGGCGGGCGATTCAGTTTGATTTAGAAACAGGCGCCTTTCAGGAAGATTGATGCTTCTTTAGACTTGAAGCCCGCGGGGTGCTGGCTTAACTTGATCCCATGTCTGTAGTCACTCGATTCGCACCTTCGCCTACTGGTTTCCTTCATGTCGGAGGAGCTCGAACAGCTATCTTCAACTATTTCTACGCTCGTAAGAACGGCGGAAAGTTTATTCTTCGCATCGAGGACACTGATACTGAACGTTCCAAGAAAGAATACGAAGTTGAAATTTTAGAAAGCATGAAATGGTTGGGTCTTGAATGGGATGCCGAACCCATTTATCAATCTCAGCGATTTGACGTGTATCGCGACTATGCGAAGAAGCTATTGGCTTCTGGTCGCGCCTATAAGTGTTGGGCCACTCCTGAAGAAATTGATGAGATGCGAGCTAAGGCCGAGGCTGAAGGGCGTAAACCCATGTATGACCGACGCTACCGCGACCATACGGGCGCGGATAAAGATCTGCCGTTTGTGATTCGTTTTAAAACTCCTTTGGATGGAACTACGGTGGTTAAAGATCTGATCAAGGGTGACGTGAGTTTCGACAACAAAGAGATCGATGATTTTATTATTCTTCGCTCCAACGACACACCTACCTACAACTTCACGGTTGTGGTGGATGATGTTGAAATGGGAATCACTCAAGTGATTCGTGGCGATGACCATTTGAACAACACCCCCAAGCAAATCCTCGTCATGGAGGCCTTGGGAATGGCTCTCCCTGCTTTCGCTCATGTGCCCATGATTCTGGGACCCGACAAAGCCAAACTCTCTAAAAGACATGGTGCAGTTGCCGTAACCAACTACCGTGATGAGGGCTACTTGCCTGAAGCGATGTTGAACGCTCTGGTTCGATTGGGCTGGTCGCATGGGGATCAAGAAATTTTTTCTAGAGAAGATCTTTCGTCGATGTTTGATCTTCAGCATTGTGGGTCCTCTCCGTCGGTCTTTGATCGCGCCAAACTTGATCACTTGAACAATCACTACATTCGTCAAAAGTCGCTCGAAGAACTGAACGATTTGTTGAAGTCTACTTATAACCAAGATTTGGGAATGCTCCTGAAAACAGATTCCTCCAGAAAATTGTTTGAAGCTCTTCGAGAAAGAGCTGTCCGCATGACTGATTTCGAATCGATGGTGAAATGGTATCTCGGTGATGCTTTTGAGCGCGATGAATCGTCACTGAAAGAGAACATGGACGCGCTTAAGGCATTGCCTTCGGGTGCCGAGGCGATGAACAAACTTTGCGAATCATTGAATGCGTTGCCAGAGTTTACGGCTGAGACTGCTTTTGGTGCTCTTAAGGAAACTGCAAAATCATTGGGACTTAAAATTCCACAGATCGCAAAGCCCGTTCGTATCTTGCTCACTGGGAATATGGCAAGTCCTGACCTCGGAATCGTGATGGAATCCTTGGGTAAGGAGAAATGCGTGAAACGTCTTTTATCCTAAGAAAATCAATCGAATTTTATTGTGATTGATTTGTCGGGACTGAGTTCAATGTCGATTTGTTTTTCTGCTTCGGCATCACGCCAAATGAATTGTTGATTGGAGCCTTTTCGTGTCCATCCATTTGGAAGCGTCGAGCTGTCTAAAATTGTTTTTGCTTGCGTCAGTTCTGAAGCGGTCAAATTGAGTTCTGAGCGGTCAATAGGAGGACTCACTTGTGTCTTGTAGAAGCCTTGGCTGCTGAGTGTGTAAAACGCACCTAACTCTTCATTGAAAATAGAGCGAGTTCCGGAGCCATAGTTGAATTCATCAAGGGGATTCCATTCCTTCTGTGTATAAGAGAATAGGTAACGGAAGGGTGCCGTGGCATATTGTTGGCAACCAAACACGCCTTCAACCATGCAATAATTTACACCAAGGGTGATGATGGCTTCATTGAAAATTTCAACATGTTCTAAGGCAACGACTCCCTCTGGGAGGTTGGGAAGTGGCGTCCACTCAGATCCATCAAAAAGGGATGCATACTTGAGGTTGCTTGGATAGAATATAAAACATCCTTCAGGGCTTCCCCATGTGTGAAGGACTCGATCATTGCTGAGGGCCGTGACAGACCCCCCAACTCCGGGACGAAAGTCGTATCCTCCAGGCAGAACGCTGAAACTCACAGCGTTTGCAGTATTCCAAGTTAAGGTGTCAGGATCAAAAAGTGCTGGTGTGGATATCGGGTAAAAACAAACAGATTGAAGTCCTCCAGACACATAGATTTCTCCCGTGGACAGAAGCTGAGCTTTCACACTCGTGACGGCACCTACGCCGCCTCCGGAGAGACTTGGAAAATCGCCGCCTGATGTCCAAAAGCCTGAGGCGATATCGAATATTTCAATGTTGGGGCTTGGAACGGTGATATCTGAGATGGCAATTTGCCCAGAGCCCATAACCACAACTTTGCCGCTTGCTGTTTGAACGGCGTAGGGTGCTACCCTTTCAATACTCATCGAAGCAATGTTCGACCAAGTTCGAGTTGAGGCATTCCAGAGTTCTACACTCAGAAGGGGATTGCTGTTAGACGGGTTGACTCCTCCAATGGCCATAACGTTTCCATTGCTGAGGGTAGGACCCTAGGGTGATGGCGCCGGTGTCGAGAGTGCTTGTTGCAAAGAGTGGGCTAAGATTGAGAACCAAGTTTTCTTTATTGAGGTCGGAGGATTCGTCTGAGTATAAAATGACACCACAACCACTGAAAGTGGAGATTGCGAGAAAGATTGAAATCTTTCTCATTGCGGCTGTCCATAGACGTGCTGGCACAGCCTCCATTATGATAGATTTGTGAGTCTGCCCTATCAGTTAAATGAGTGAAGCTATTGTTAAGTTAGTATGAAGTTATTCCCTTGAATCACTCTTCTTTGAGTGAGTCGCTTGAAAAATCCTCAAGAGTGCTCGTGTCGCCTTTGATTTCACCACTGACAGCCAGCTCTCTTAGGAGTCGGCGCATGATTTTTCCGCTTCTTGTTTTGGGAAGAGCTTTGGCGATGCGGACTTCATTGGGTTTGGCGAAGCTGCCTATTTCTTTTCCAACTTGTTCGCGTGCTTCGACTTTGAGATCTTCAACTTTTCGTTTGCCTGATTCGATCTCGGCAATTGCTTTGTCAGTGAGTTCGACAAAAACCACCAGGCCTTGTCCTTTGATAGCGTCAGGAACTCCAACGGCAGCTGCTTCGTAAATGTCGGCATGAGCCACGAGAGCACTCTCTACTTCAGCTGTTCCAATCCGGTGACCAGAGATGTTGAGAACATCGTCCATGCGTCCTTCAACCCAAAGGTCTCCATCGGCATCGAGAGTGGCGAGATCTCCTGTGACATAAACTCCGTCAAGGGCGGGAGAGGTTTTCCAGTATGTTTTGGCAAAACGTTCAGGGTCACCCCAGATTCCGCGAGCCATAGCGGGCCAAGGGTGGCGAATCACAAGCGCTCCTTTTTTTTCTCGTCCTAAACTTTTTCCAGTTTCGAGATCGACAACATCCAGTTCAATTCCTGGGAGAGGTTTTGTCGCGGAGCCGGGTTTGAGTGTGGTGACTCCGGGGAAGGGGGCCACGATGGTTCCGCCCGTTTCTGTTTGCCAATAAGTATCGACGAT
>Ga0163144_10010328_pt1 | contig 19919 bp, 15 predicted proteins | sample OliLak19BULKMAT1_FD_123175 | JGI IMG/M metagenome (GOLD analysis project Ga0163144, IMG submission 123175) | Freshwater microbial mat bacterial communities from Lake Vanda, McMurdo Dry Valleys, Antarctica - Oligotrophic Lake LV.19.BULKMAT1 | ecosystem: Environmental > Aquatic > Freshwater >... | reverse complement strand
CGTGGTTCGGTCTGTCGTTCGGCACCGTGGCGACACCGCTGCAACCCGGCGGTCACGTGCAGTCGGGGCGCCGCGTCACGAGCAACCCGTTTCGTGCGTGTCTCGATCCCGGAGATGGACGGCTGTGCAGTGCGATGCGCGGCTTCGACGTGCGCGTCCACATGTTCCAGAGCAAGGGCGCGTGGGAGTACCCGCGGTGGGTCGGCTACTTCCGCACCGGCTACTCCGCAGGGCTCGCGGGCTTCGACCCGAAGGACCAGGGCGAAGGCTACGCGCAGGGCGAGGCGCGCTCGCTCACGTATCAGGCTGTGCCGCTGTTTTTCGGCGGAAGTGTCTACGCGTTCAAGAAGTTCCCAATCCGTCCGTACGCGGGTCTCGGCGCCGGCTTCGACATCGTGCGCCTGCGTTACACGCGGCACGAGGATCGTGCGCTCGTCGACGCGAGCATGCGCATCGGCTTCGAGCTGCACGCGGGCATCGAGGCCCGCATCTCCAACGTGTTCGCGCTGACCGCCGAGGTGCAGCAGCTCTGGAGTGCGCGACGCAAGCTCGCGGGTGTACCGGATTTCTCGAACGAGGGGCTCACCGTGATGGCGGGCATCTCGATCAGCATCCCCACGAAGAAGGAGATGCGTCGCCGTCATCACCACGTGCACGAGCGGACGACGGTTCGCACCGAGCGGCCCGCGCCGCGACCGACGACGCCTGCACCGGCGCCTGTGATCGTCACGCCCGCGCCGGCACCGGTGATCATCGCGCCGGCACCTGCGCCTGCGCCCGCGCCGGTCATCGTCGCGCCTGCACCGACCGCGGTGCCCGACTGAACTCACGGCCGCAGCGTGATCGCGCCCTGCTCCGCCGCGTCTTGCTCGCCAGATCCTTCGTCGAGATCCCAGTCGAGCCACCGATCGATGTCCTGCACCTGCACGGACCACGCGGTACCCATCGCGACGTACGCCGCGCGCGCCCGCTTCGCATGTGCCAGCGCCCCCGCGTGATCCTCCTGCGCGAACGCGATCTCGGCCTCGATCATCGCGAGCCGTGGCACGACGAGCAGCTTCGGCGCGACCGCCTCCGGCACCGCCTCGATCTGCCGCATCAGATCCTTCGCCGTCTCGATCCCGTCGTCCTGCCGCACCCCGCACGTAGCCTCCGCCGCGAGCAGCCGCACGAGATCGAGATCCGGGGCCATCGACAGCGTCTCGCGCACGCGTAGCGCCCGCGTCAGCTCCGTCGTCGCCTGCGAGCAGTCCTCGCGCGCCGTGTACATCTCGACGAGGTTCACGCGCGCAGAGGCAGCGAGCGCCGTCTTAGGACCGAACCGCGCCTCGATGAGACCGAGCCGCTGGGTGTGCAGCGCGATCGCCTCGGGATAGTCGGCCTGCGCCCACGCGACGCCGCCACGCAGCTCGACGAGGCGGAGCTGATCGATGTGCGGCGACTGGGGATGCTTCGCTGCAATCTCGACCGCGACGGCGATCCGCGTCGCGGCGTCGTCGAAGCGCCCGCGCAACAGCTCGATCATCGCGAGCTCGATCGATACCCGCGCGACGCGCTCGGGCTGTTCGGCCTGCTGGGCGAGCTCGAGCGAGTCGACGAGCAACCCCGCGGCGGCATCGAAGTCGCCGGTCTGCCGCTCGAGATCCGCGAACCGCAAGAGCGCCTCGCACAGCGCGATCCGAGCGGCCGGCGACGCGATCTCGAGCACAGCGCGTGCCTCTTGCAGCCGTACCCGCGCAGCATCTCGCTCGCCGCGGAACATGTGGATCATCGCGAGCTCGGTGACCTGCGTCGCGTAGGGGATCGTGCGCCGACCGCCGACGCGCGCGACATCCTCGATCGCCTGCTGCGCGTCGACGATTGCCTCAGAAGTGCGGCCGAGCTGCGTGCGGACGTTCGCCCGGGTCATACGCACCGCGGCGACGGCCATCAGTCGCGGCCACTTCAGCGCCGCGAGCCCATCGAGCTCCGCCGACAGCTCCGCATCCGCGCCGGCAAAATCGCCCTTCGCGAGCGCGAGCGACACGAGCGCACCGTTGCCGTACCAGCGGATGTCGACCGCAGCGCGTGGCATCAGCTCGCGGAGCTGCGCCGCGATCGCATCCGCGTCGGCGAGACGACCGAGGCCGGTCGTGTTCGTCTGCACGAGATCGGCGAGCAGGATCATCTGCATCGTGCTGTCCGACGACGCCCGCGCGTGCGCGAGCGCCTCGCGATAGCCGCCCTCGGCGCCGACCGCATCGCCGCGCGCGGACGCGATGCGGGCCCGCGTGAGCGCATGCTGGACATCGAGCGAGGCATCGTCGAGCGCGCCGATCGAGTCGGCCACCGCCGCGAGCGTCGTCGTTGCGGCATCGAGCTCACCGGCCTGCAAGCGCGCGAACGCGTACCACACCGCACGCCGCGGTCCCGCGAGATCGTCGCGCGACTTCGTCGGCGGCGTGCCGTCGGCGAGCACCGCATCGTTGCCGCATCGCGTCGGCGAAGGCATGCCCGCGACAATCGATCCCGACGATTCGACGATCGCCGGCGAGACGGAGTGCGACAACGCCTGCACCGTGCCCGCAATCGCATCGACACCGTTCGCGAGGCAGGCCGCCGCGCGCCCATCGAACGCCGGATCGGTGCCCGCGGCCGCACACACCCGCTCGGCGACGTGGCCCAGCTCGGTCACGTACGCGTCCATCGTCGCGATCGTGTGCTTCGCGTCGTCGATCGCGAACGGACTGCCGCTCGCCGCGAACGCGGTCGTGACCGCGGCGCGCGTCTCGTCGGTCCACAGCTCGCCCGTCGGCGAGCCGCCGGCGCAGGGCCACTCGCGCACCGCGGCCACGGCCGGGGTCGTCGGCGTCTTCGCCTGCGGATCGACGGGCGCATCGCGACGCATCCACCACGCCACGACCACCGCGACGACGAGGAACAACGCGACCACGCTCGCGACCGCGATCACCGGTCCCGGGCTCGCCTTGGTCGCTGCCTGCGGTCGCCAGCGCAACGCTTGTGCGAGCGCGCCCATCGACGGATGCCGCAGACGCGGCTCCTTTGCGAACCCCCGCACGATCGCACCGTGGATCGACATCGGCACATCCGCACGCGCGTGCGCACGCAGGGTCCCGCTCTCGATCGCATGGAGGATCTCCATGAAGTGCGCGCCCGGAAACGGCCGCGCGCCGTACAACGCCTCGAACAGCGCGACGCACAGCGCAAACTGATCCGCCTCGGGCCCGACGTCCGCACCCGCGAACTGCTCCGGTGCCATGTACGCCGGCGTGCCGAGCACCGCACCGGTGCGCGTGAGCGTGACGTCCTCGGGTGCGCCGCCGGTGAACGCCGCCTCGCCGATCGATCCACCGACGAGCCCGAAGTCCGAGACGCGCACGCGACCGTCGGATCCGATGAGCGCGTTGTCGGGCTTGAAGTCGCGATGCACGAGCCCAGCCGCGTGCGCAGCCTCGAGGCCGAGCGCCGCCTGCACGTAGACCTCGACGATCTCGCCCCACGTGCGCTGCGCCGCCGCGCACCACTGCCGCAGCGTACCGCCGTCGACGTACTCCATCACGACGAAGACTTGGGTGCCGACGTGACCGACCTCGTGCACCGCGACGACGTTGGGATGCTGCAGCCGCGCGACCGCCTGAGCCTCGCGGAGCAGCCGCTGATTCGCCGCTTCGTCGCCGCCGGCCCGCGACAAGAACTTGATCGCGACCGATCGCGCGAGATCGACGTCGCGCGCGAGCATCACGACGCCCATCGCACCGGCGCCGAGCTGCCGCACGATCTCGAATCGTCCGAATCGCGCGCCGGGCTCCGGCAGCGTGTCCGGCGATGGCGGGCCCGACGTCCCGCGACCGCCCGGCGTCCCGCCACCGATGGTCGCGGCCGGATCGCCACCGATGGTGCTGTCGCCCATCGACGGGGAGGTCGAGTTGGGGTGCACCATGCACGAGCATATGCCCGCGCCGCCGCAACGCGAGCATGCCCGCGGTCACCGCGCGCGAACGCTGTCAGCGTTGCGCCTGCGCGCCAGCGCGGGGTAATGTCCGGGCGGCCTCGCGAGGCCGAGAACAGATGGCCGAAGCCGCTGCAGCCCCACCTCGTCGCGTTCGCTTGTTTCTCGCCACCGAGCGCAAGGACAACTGGTGGCTACAGCCGCTGGTGACGTTCCTCGGTCTGGCGGCCTTCGTCGTCTACGTGACGTGGGCGGCGTTCCAAGGCGAGCACTACCACCACGGCCCTTATCTCTCGCCGCTGTATGCACCGGAGATCTGGGGCACGTCGCCGCACGCATGGTTCGGCCCGCCGCCGACATGGTGGCCCGCGTTGATTCCGTTCTCGCCGGCGCTGCTCATCCTCCCGTTTCCGGGAGGCTTCCGCTTCACCTGCTACTACTATCGCGGCGCGTACTATAAGGCGTTCTGGGGCGACCCGGTCAACTGCGCCGTCGGTGAGCCGAGAAAGACGTACTGGGGCGAGAACAGCTTCCCGCTGATCTTGCAGAACATCCACCGCTACTTCATGTACGCGGCGCTCGTGTTCATCGTGCTGCTCGCGTACGACGCGGGCCTCGCGTTCTTCTTCGCCGATGGCTTCGGCATCGGCGTCGGCACGATCATCTTCGTCACCAACGTCGTGCTGCTCGCGAGCTACACGCTCGGCTGTCACTCGCTGCGCCACATCATCGGCGGTCGCAGAGATCACCTGCCTTCGGGTGCGGTCGGTCGCGGATGCTACGACTGCGTGTCGAGTCTCAACCGCCGCCACCAGCTGTTCGCGTGGTGCAGCCTCTTCTCCGTCGGCCTCACCGACGTCTACGTCCGCCTGTGCTCGATGGGCGTGCTGACGGACTTTAGAATTCTGTAGGAACTATCCATGGCCGAATACACAACCCACGAGCACGACGTTCTCGTCATCGGTGCCGGCGGCGCCGGACTGCGTGCTGCCATCGAAGCCTCTGCAGCGGGCGTCGACGTCGCCGTCGTCTGCAAGTCGCTGCTCGGCAAGGCGCACACCGTCATGGCCGAGGGCGGCATGGCCGCCGCGCTCGGGAACGTCGACGATCGCGACAGCTGGAAGGTCCACTTCGCCGACACGATGCGCGGCGGCCAATACCTCAGCTCGTGGCGCATGGCCGAGCTGCACGCGAAAGAAGCGCCCGATCGCGTGCGCGAGCTCGAGGCGTGGGGGGCAGTATTCGACCGCACCAAGGACGGCCGCATCCTGCAGCGCAACTTCGGTGGTCATCGCTATCCCAGGCTCGCGCACGTCGGCGATCGCACCGGCCTCGAGCTCATCCGCACCCTGCAGGATCACGGGATCCACCAGGGCATGAAGGTGTACATGGAGTACACCACGGTGCGGCTTCTGACCGACGGCGGTCGCATCTGCGGCGCGTTCGGCTATGACCGCGAGAAGGGTCGCTTCCACGTGTGGAAGGCGAAGTCCGTCGTGCTCGCGACCGGCGGCATCGGCCGCGCGTACAAGATCACGAGCAACAGCTGGGAGTACACCGGGGACGGGCAGTCACTCGCCTATCACGCCGGCGCCGAGCTGATGGACATGGAATTCGTGCAGTTCCATCCGACCGGCATGGTGTGGCCGCCGTCGGTGCGCGGCATCCTGGTCACGGAGGGTGTGCGCGGCGAAGGTGGCGTGCTGCGCAACAGCGAGGGCCGTCGATTCATGTTCGACGACATCCCCGACAACTATCGCAGCTCGACGGCGACCGACCCCGAAGAGGGCTGGCGCTACGTCACCGGCGACAAGAACGCGAACCGTCCGCCCGAACTGCTCACGCGCGATCACGTCGCGCGCTGCATCCGTCGCGAGGTGAAGGCCGGTCGCGGCAGCCCGCACGGGGGAGTGTTCCTCGACATCGCGTGGATCAAGGAGAAGATCCAACACGCACCGGAGCACATCAAAAAGAAGCTGCCGTCGATGTACCACCAGTTCAAGGCGCTGGCGGACATCGACATCACGACCGAGCCGATGGAAGTCGGCCCGACCACGCACTACGTGATGGGTGGCGTGCGCGTCGATCCTGACTCGCAGATGTCGACGACGGTGCCGGGGCTGTTCGCGGCCGGCGAGGTCGCGGCGGGGCTGCACGGCGCGAACCGGCTCGGCGGCAACTCGTTGTCCGACCTGCTGGTGTTCGGCAAGCGTGCGGGCGAGTTCGCGGCGAAGTTCGCGAAGGACAACGGTGCGGTCGGCATCCACGACGAGCAGGTGCAGGAGGTCGCAAAGTGGGCGATCGCGCCGTTCGAGCGCGACCCGAAGAACAATCCCTACGCGGTGCAGTACGAGCTGCAGGACCTGATGCAGGACAAGGTCGGCATCGTGCGCATGGAAGACGAGATGAACGAGGCTCTCGGTGAGCTACGGAAGTTGCGCGAGCGCGCAGCGCTCTCGGGCGCGTCGAGCAACCGTGAGTACAACCCGGGCTGGCACACCGCGCTCGACCTCGACAACCTGATGGTCGTGTCGCAAGCGATCACGATGTCGGCGATCGATCGCAAGGAGAGCCGGGGCGGCCACTTCCGCGACGACTTCCCGGACAAGATGCCGGCGTTCGCCAAGCACAACGCGGTGCTGAAAAAGGGTGCGGACGGCGAGATGGAGTTGCGGCGGGTCGAGACGATCGCGCTGCGTGACGACCTCGTTCAGATCGTCGAGGACAACAAGTAGATGACTGCCAAAACTGTCACACTTCGAGTCTGGCGCGGCGACAAGAACGGCGGCGAGTTCAAGACCTACGAGACGCCGGTCGACGAGGGCATGGTCGTGCTAGACGTCGTGCACCAGGTGCAGGCGACGCAGGCGCCCGACCTCGCGGTGCGGTGGAACTGCAAGGCCGGCAAGTGCGGCTCGTGCTCCGCCGAGGTCAATGGCATGCCGCGGCTGATGTGCATGACGCGACTGTCGGATCTGCCCGAGGGCGAGCCGATCACGGTCGAGCCGATGATGGCGTTCCCGGTGATCAAGGACCTGGTCACCGACGTCTCGTGGAACTTCCGCGTCAAGGAGCGGATCAAGCCGTTCAAGCCGCGCAAGCCCGACGCACCCGACGGCACGTGGCGCATGGATCAGCGCGACGTCGATCGCGTGCAGGAGTTCCGCAAGTGCATCGAATGCTTCCTGTGCCAGAACGTGTGTCACGTGCTGCGTGATCACGCGAAGCACGACGAGTTCATCGGTCCGCGCTACTACGTGTACGCGGCCGCGCTCGAGATGCACCCGCTCGACACCGAGGATCGGGTGCCAGCGCTCAAGGAAGACTTCGGCATCGGCTACTGCAACATCACGAAGTGCTGCACGAAGGTGTGCCCGGAGAGCATCACAATCACGGACAACGCGATCATCCCGCTCAAGGAGCGCGTGGTCGATCGGTTTTATGATCCGTTGCGGCGGCTGTTCCGGGTGTTCTCGGGCTGAGCCATCTCTGGAGTTGGATCATGACGCACGAGCTCAAGCCGATTTCGCACGACTCGATCGCTCGCGCGCTCGAGAAGGCTGAGCGCTATCGGCTGCTCAACGAGCCGTTCTTCGCGGAGAGCATCTGCCAGGACGTGCTCGCGATCGAGCCTGAACACGCGGCGGCGCTGCGGATCTTCGTGCTCGCATTGACGGATCAGTTCGATCGCGGCGAAGGTGATCGCGTGGCGCGAGTGAAGGCTGCGATCGCGAAGCTACCGACGGAGTACGAGCGGCTGTACTACACGGGGATCCTGGCGGAGCGGCGGGCGGTCGCGCTGTTGACCAGGGATCACATGGGCGCGGGTGCGGTCGCGTGGGGACATCTGCAAGATGCGCTCGTGTCGTACGGCAAGGCCGATGCGGTCCAGACCGACGACAGCAACGACGATGCGGTGCTGCGCCACAACACGTGCGTGCGGTTGATTGATCTACACGGGCTGCGCGAGCCGGTGGTCGATCACGGCGACTACCCGCTCGAGTAGGCGCGGGATTCTGGCCAGCATGAGCGGGGGGGGTCGCGTACGGAGGCCGCTACGATGGGGACGCTCGCCGAACGACTGCTCAGCCAAGGCCGTGAAGAAGTCCGTGAAGAAGTCCGTGAAGAGGCGCGCGTCGAGGTTCTCCTGAAGCTGCTCGCCCTGCGCTTCGGCGCCGTCGCCCCGGCGCACCGCGCCATGACCGAGGCCGCGACCGCCGAGGCCCGCGATCGGTACATCGAGCGCGTGCTCACGGCGGCGACGATCGCCGCCGTGCTCGCTTGATCAGTCGCCCTTGATCGCCGCGCGCATCGTCTCGAAGTTCAGCATCGCGATCGCGTCGAGGCTGATCGACTTCGGACACACCGCCTCGCACTCGCCGTGGTTCGAGCACCCGCCGAAGCCCTCGGAATCCATCTGCGCGACCATCCGCCGGGCCCTGCTGCTGCGCTCGACCTGCCCCTGCGGCAACAGGGCGAGCTGCGCGACCTTCGCCCCTACGAACAACATCGCGCTCGCGTTCGGGCACGCAGCGACACACGCACCGCACCCGATGCACGCGGCGAAGTCGAACGCGCGCTCGGCCGTGCGCTTGCCTATCGGGATCGCGTTCGCATCCGGCGCGGCGCCCGTGCGCACCGAGACGTAGCCACCGGCCGCAATAATCCGATCGAGCGCCGAGCGGTCGACGACCAGATCCTTGATCACCGCGAACGCCTTCGCGCGCCACGGCTCGAGGGTGATCGTCGCGCCGTCCTTGAACTCGCGCATGTGGATCTGGCACGTCGCCGTCGCGCCCCGCGGGCCGTGCGGCACGCCGTCGATCACCAGCGAGCACGCACCGCAGATCCCCTCACGACAGTCGTGATCGAACGCGACCGGTGCCTCGCCCTTGCGGATCAGCTCCGCGTTCAGCACGTCGAGCGTCTCGAGCAGACTCATGTGCTCGTCGGTCTCGACCGCGTAGTCGCGCAATCCGGCCTTGCGATCGCTCGGCCCTGTCTGCCGCCAGATCTTCAGCTTGACGCGCATTTTTCCTTCCAGGGGAAGCGGCCCGCTTCCCCCTCCGTGCCGGCAAAACCGTCACGGAGCCTCCGCCTTTCCATCGCTTTGCTCCTCATCATTTGTAGCTCCGGGCCGCGAGCTCCACGTTCTCGAACGCGAGCGGCTCGATGTGGCGCACCGGCTCGGCACCGGTGTGCTCCCACACCGTGACGTGGCAAAACCGTGCGTCGTCGCGGATCGCCTCGCCCTCCGGCGTCTGATGATCCTCGCGGAAGTGGCCGCCGCACGACTCGTCGCGCACGAGCGCGTCCTTGCACATGAGCTCGGCGAACTCGAGGAAGTCGACGACGCGACCCGCGTGCTCGAGCCAAGGATTGAGCTCCGCCGCATCACCGGGCACCGCCGCCTCGTGCCAAAAGCGCTCGCGCAGCTCGGCGATCTCGGTCATCGCCTGCGCGAGCCCGGCGGCATCGCGGGCCATCCCGCATTTGTCCCACATGATCCGGCCGAGCTCGCGATGCAGATCGTCGACCGGACGCTTGCCCTTCAACGACAGTAAGCGCTTCGTCTGCGCATTGCAGTGCTCGACCGACTCCGCGAACGCGGGATGGGTCGTCGTGACATTGCCCTTGTGTGCCGACGCGAGAAAGTGCCCGATCGTGTACGGGATCACGAAGTAGCCGTCGGCGAGCCCCTGCATCAGCGCGCTCGCACCGAGCCGATTCGCGCCGTGATCGGAGAAGTTCGCCTCGCCGAGCACATGCAGCCCAGGGACCGTGCTCATCAGGTTGTAGTCGACCCACAGCCCGCCCATCGTGTAGTGCACGGCGGGATAGATCCGCATTGGCACCTTGTACGGACTCTCGCCGGTGATGCGCTCGTACATCTCGAACAGGTTGCCGTAGCGCTCGGTGATCACGTCGGCGCCGAGCCGCTCGATCGACGCCGCGAAATCGAGATAGACCGCGTTGCGATGTCCGAGCACCTCGGGTCCGACGCCGAGACCGTCGTCGCAGACCTTCTTCGCCGCGCGCGAGGCGACGTCGCGCGGCACGAGGTTGCCGAAGCTCGGGTAGCGCTCCTCGAGGTAGTAGTAGCGATCCGCCTCGGGGATGTCCGCCGCAGGCTTGCTCGAATCAGACGCCTTTCGCGGCACCCAGACGCGGCCGTCGTTGCGCAGCGACTCGGACATCAGCGTCAGCTTCGACTGGTACTGCCCGCCCTGCGGGATGCACGTCGGATGGATCTGCGTGAAGCAGGGATTCGCGAAGCCGGCCCCACGCTGGTAGCAGCGATACGCCGCCGTCACGTTCGACGCCTTCGCGTTCGTCGAGAGGTAGAACACGTTGCCGTAGCCGCCGGTGCACAGCACGACGGCGTCGGCGGCCCACGGCTCGATCTTTCCGGTCGTCAGGTTGCGCGTGACGATGCCGCGCGCGTGACCGTCGACGAGGACGAGGTCGAGCATCTCGTGACGCGGATACAGCTTCACCTTGCCTGCGTCGACCATGCGCATCAGCGCCGAGTAAGCGCCGAGCAGGAGCTGCTGCCCCGTCTGTCCGCGCGCGTAGAACGTGCGTGAGACCTGCGCGCCGCCGAAGCTGCGGTTGTCGAGCCCACCGCCGTACTCACGGGCGAACGGCACACCCTGCGCGACGCAGTGATCGATGATGTCGACCGATACCTGCGCGAGGCGATACACATTCGCTTCGCGTGCGCGGAAGTCACCGCCTTTGACCGTGTCGTAGAACAGTCGCCAGATGCTGTCGCCGTCGTTCTGATAGTTCTTCGCGGCGTTGATGCCACCTTGCGCCGCGATCGAGTGCGCGCGGCGCGGACTGTCTTGGATGCAGAAGCAGTCGACGTCGTACCCGAGCTCCGCGAGGCTCGCGGCCGCCGACGCGCCCGCGAGACCGGTGCCGACCACCGCGATGCGGAACCGCCGCTTGTTCGCCGGGTTGACGAGCTTCAGCTCGAAGCGGTGGCGATCCCACTTGCCCGCGAGCGGCCCCGAAGGAATCCGCGCGTCGAGCTTCATGGCACCACCAAGCCCAGCAGGCACCCCAGTGGTACGCAGGCGAAGCCGGCGAGCAGCGTGACGCCGACCGTCGCGCCGGCACGCTCACACACCTTGCGACTGCGCCCCCGCGAGAGCCCGAGCGTGCGCAGCAGGCTCGACGTCGCGTGCGTGGCATGCATCGACACCGCCACGACCGCCACGAGATAGATCACCGTGATGATCGGGCTCGTGAAGCTGCGCACGAAGTTGCCGTAGATGTCCGGTCGATTCAACGAGTCGACGACATGGAAGTACTGCGGGTGCACCCAGCCGAGCGTGAAGTGGGCGAGGTGATAGAGGATGAACGCGACGAAGACGAAGCCGGTGAGCAGCATCGCGCGGCCGTAGCCGGTGGAGCGCTGCATGCGGTGCACGGCGTATTCGTGCGGCCGGGCTGCGCGGTTGCGCCGCGACAACGTCAGCGCGCACCCGATGTGCAGAAGCAGCAGACCGACGAGGCCGAAGCGCGCGAGCCACTTGATCGCGCCGAGCGACTGCAGCGTCTCGGCGTAGGCGTTGTATGCGTCGCGGCCCGCGAACACCTGTAGGTGACCGACCATGTGCACGATCGCGAACCCGACCAGCGCGAGACCAGACACGGCCATCAGCACCTTCAGTCCGATTGTGCTGCGCAGCGCCCCGGTCAAGCCGACGGAGGAGTTCTGCATGCTCGCTGCTGGGTTACCACACCGCCTGCGGATCGTCGACTAGACCTTGCCGTCGAAGAACGCAAACGTGTCGCGCCAGCAGCGACGCGCGTTCGCCCGGAACATCAGCGCATGGAACGCGTGCGGCTCACCCGCGTACTGGGGCGCCTCGTGGACGACGCCGCGACGGGTCAGCGCAACACTGAGCCGCCGGTGATCGTCTTTCAAGGGGTCACGCGTGCCGACGGGGGCGAAAAACGGGGGCAGCGGGCGATCGAGCTCCGCATCGCTCTCGAGCACGCACAGCGGGTCCGCGAGCTCGCGGGCATCGGCGGCCGCGGTGCCGAGGTACGCATCGGTCACCTCCTGCAGACGATCGAGGATGAACCACGACGGCGAGCGCGCGCCGCGACGAAAGCGATCGGGATCGCTGACCTGCAGCACGCCGCACGCCGGCATCACCACGCGTGGGACGTGCTCGCGATCGAACAACGCGCGGGCCCACGGCTCGGGCCGGCGCTGCACCGTCGCGAGTGTCGCCGCGGTGACGAGGTTCGCCCCGGCCGACTCACCGGCGATCACGAGCCGCGACGGATCGCCACCGTACTCGTGCGCATGGTCGAGCACCCACGCGTACGCGGACGCAACGTCCTGCAGCCCGGCGGGAAACGGATCGCGTGGCGCGAGTCGGTAGCTGATGTTGAAGACGACGTAGCCTGCGCGCGCGAACACGAGGCCCATCACCCAGTGCGAGTCCTTCGACAGGATACGGAACCCGCCGCCGTGCACGTACAACACGACCGGCAGCGGACCGGTGCGCCCCTGCGGGCGATAGACATCGAGCAGGTGCTCGCGCCGCGCATCGGCGATGTACGGCACGTTGGTGATGCGCTCGACGCCGTGGCGCTCGGGCTTCGCGCTCGGCGCGAGGCGCCCGGCGGCGGACAGCGAGCGCCAGATGTTGTCGACGACGAGGGCGCCGGCGTGGCGGCGCAGACGGACGGCCTTCGCGGCGAACGGCTCGGGGAGTTGCATCGCGGATCGCTCGCGCGATGATACGAGATTGCCCGGGCCCCGCGCGGCCCTGGAATCCGCCGAGCACCGCGGCGGTTGCTCCACGCCAACGGACACGGGGGTCGGTTATCGTCCCGGCGTGGCCGTGTGGCGGACGGGCGAGACGATTGGTCGTGGCGCGGTGGGACGCGTCGTGCGTGTGCATCGCGACGACGGAGCCGTGCTCGCCGGCAAGATCCTCCACGCGTCGCACAAAAGCGACGACGCCGCCGCCGCCCGGTTTCGCCAAGAGGCGCGCATCGCTGCGGCGCTCGACCATTTGAACATCGTGCGCGTGCACGGCATCGAGACGATCGAGGGCGAGGATGTGCTGCTCATGGAATACGTCGACGGCTCGACGCTCGCGCGCCACATCGCCTGCGACGCCCCGCTGCACGAGGCCGAGATCCTCGCGATCGCCCGGGGCATCGCCGCAGGCCTCGAGCACGCGCATGCGCACGGCGTCGTGCATCGCGATCTGAAGCCGGCGAACATTCTGCTCGACGCACACGCGCCGCAGGTCGAGCCGAAGATCGGCGACTTCGGCATGGCGCGCGGCAGCTCGCTCGGTGCCGACGATGCGAGCGGTCCATCGCTCGGCGCGGGCGCGCTCGCGGTGCTCGGCACGCCGGACTACATGGCACCCGAGTGTCTCGATCCGCTCGCGATCGACGGCCGCGCGGATCTCTACGCGCTCGGCTGCATCATCTACGAGATGGCGACCGGCCAGCCGCCGTTCGTCGGCGCGACGCCGCACGCGGTGTTGCGTGCGCATCGTGACGAGGACATCCCTGCGCTCCCCGACGCGCTCTCGCTGGGGCTCGCGTCGCTGGTGCGAGCGCTGCTCGCGAAGTCGCCGGGGCAGCGACCGCAGGCGGCGGGCACCGTCGTCGCGGCGATCGATCGCATCGCGAACGGCGGTGTCGCAGTGCTCGCCCGACGCATCGACGACAGCGCGACGCGCTGCGCGCTGTGCAACACGCCGCTCGTGCCCGGCGTCGCCGCATGCATGGCGTGCGGCCAGGCGCTGCTGCGTGGCGAGCCCGGGCGCGCGTCCGTCGTCGTCACCGGGCCCGGCGATGTCGGCGACAAGATCGACAGTGATCTGCGCGAGCGACTGTGCCGCTGGCTCACGAGCCAGCCCGACCTCGGCCTCGACGCGACCAAGGCACTGGCGAAGCAGATCCCTCGCCTGCCCTTCACGCTCGCCCGCAGCATCGCCGAGACCCAGGCCATGGCGATGGTCGCTGCGCTCGCCGAGCTCGGCATCGTCGCGGAGACAACCTCGCGTCACCCGCTGATGCTCGCGCCGATGCGGCGCAAGGCGGCGACGATGAGCGGTCGCGTCGGGATCGTCGCGCTCACGAGCAGCGCAGGCCTGCTCGGCTCGGGGCCGGGGCTCGTGTCGGCGCTGCTCGTGACGGTCGGGCTCGTGCTCGGCACGACGCTTTTCACCGCGCGGCGCGTCACCAAGGCGAGCCCACGTGTGGCCGCGCTGCCGCCCGCGCTCGATGCGGCCGTCGCACGTACCGTCGCCGCGCTGCCTGCGGTCACGAGCACGCGTCATCGCGATGCTCTGCGCGCGATGATCGAGCGTGCCGCGATGCTCGTGCGCGAGCCGGAGCTCGCCGGCGATCCTGCGATCGCCGACGAGCTCGCGCGCGCGGTCGATGCCGCGACCGTCGCGGCCGCGACCCTCGAGCGCCTCGATCGTGAGCTCGTCGGACACCGCCTCGGCGGCGAGACGAGGGCGGCGCGCGATCGCCTGCAGGCCCGCGACCTGTGGGCATCGCGGCTGCAGGGCGTGCTCGCGCAGCTCGACGCGATCCATGCGCGGCTCGTGCACGCGCGCGGCTCGGCGCGGGCGAGCACGTCCGTCGACGAGCTTGCGGCGCTGCGAGCACAGGTCGAGGCACTCGAGGAGGTGCAGGCATGACGCGCCCCGTCGGCATCCCCGCGGACATCACCGTGCTCGCGGGGCCCCGTCGACACGGCAGCGAGCTGCGCTGGATCGTCGAGGTCGATGGCCACGAGCACGTGCTCGCACAGCTCGCGTCGGAGCTCGCCATCGACGTGTCGATCCGTGCGCGCTGGGTCGCCGACACCCGGCGGATGATCGCGACCGACGTTGGGTCGCACTGCCGACCTACGCGCACCGGTCCCGATACCGACGATCCCGAGGCACCACCGTGGCGCCTGCGCCCACAACCGGACGGCATCGTGTTCGACGCATGGCTCACCGACCGTGCACCTGCGCCGTGCGACGAGGTCGTGACGGTGATGATCGCGATTGCCCGCGCGGTCGGTGAGGTCCACGCCGCGGGCGCGGTGATCCGCGATCTCGCGCCGCGCAACGTCGTGCTCGGATCGGACGGCGCCGTCCTCGTCGACATCGGTCTGTCGCGGACCGACGTGCTGTCGAGCCGCACCGCTGCGAGCCTCATGATCGAGGACTCGCCGTTCGGTGCACCCGAGCTCCTGCGGCGCACCGGCGTCGATCGCCGCGCCGACATCTACAGCCTCGGCGTGATCGCCTACGTCGCGCTCACCGGTGTGCCGCCGTGGGGCGACCGCGGCGCGGTGCTGCGTCCGCCCGGTCGACCACCCGGCGTGCGATCGCTGCGCCCCGAGATCCCGGCTGCCCTCGAGCAGATCGTCGACGCGTGTCTCGCCGAGGATCCCGCCTCTCGTCCCGACGGCACCGTGGCACTGGTCGACGCGCTGTCGGGGCGCAACCCCGCGGGCGGTGAGCTGACCCGCGTCGTGTGCCAGGCGTGCGGCGCTTCGATGCGACTCGCGCAGCGCCTGTGCCTCGGGTGCGGCAAGCAGGTCGTGCAGTTCGAGCACGCGCATCGCGACGCACCGGACCGGCTGGCGGTCGTGCTGACGAAGGCCGCCGAGGATGCGGAGTTCGTCGCGCGTCTGCGGGCTGCGGTATCCGCCGTCGCCCGGGAGCCGCCCGAGCACCTCAACATCATCGTCGGCGACGAACGCATGTACTCGAAGCGCGAGCGCGAGCAGCTGCTGCGGTTGCCGCTGCGCCTGTTCGACGGCATGACGCCCGAGACCTCCGCGGCACTTTCCGCACACCTGCAGCGCGCAGGTCTGCGGACCAAGGTGGTGCCGCACGTCCGCAAGTCGCGTACGCGGTACATGTGGCCGGCGATCGTCGGCGCGATCACGATGATCGCGGTCGGGATCCTCATCGCGCTCGGTCACGTCGTGCAGGCCTCGATCATCGGCATCATCGGCTTCGTCGTCGCGATGTCGCTGACGCGCCTCCGCCGGCGCTCATCGCCGCCGAGCGCCTCGCTCATGCAGTTGCGGACGGCACCTGCGGCACTGCCGGCCTCGGATCCCTGGGTCGCGCGGCTCGGCGCGCTGCTCGTGCCCGACACGCCTGCCGATGTGCGCGAGCAAGTCGGCGAGCTCGCGCTCGCAGTCCAACACCTCGTCGATCACCGCGTGCAGCACCGTGCCGAGCACAGCGAGATCGACATGGTCACAGCACCGGTCGATGCGCTCGTCGCGTTGATCGAGCGCGAGGTCGCCGGCATCCTCGCGATCGACCGCGAGCTGACCGGTCTCGACGAGGGCGAAATCGTGCGACGCATCGCCCGCAGCGAGGCGCGCGGCGAGCCCGACCTCGCACGCGCACCGATGCGCGCGGGCCTGACGCGCCTGCGGACGCTCGAGGACGATCGCGCGCGGACGATGCACCGGCTGCTCGACGCGGCCGCGCTCGTGCGGCGCGCAGTGGCGCTCGGCCTCGGTGTGCGCGACCCCGACGTCGAGCACGCGCGACTCGTCGCGGCATCGCTCGCCGCGCTCTCGCCCCCAAACCCCAACGAGCCCCAACCCAGCGAACCCCAACCCAGCGAACCCCAACCCAGCGAACCCACCGAGCACTGAACGTCGTATCACCGGCCCAAGTCCACCTGCGCAAACGTCAACTCGATGCGCGCCGGCCCGTGCTATGGTGAAATGCCAGTCACGATGGTCGACCCATCTCGACCGAAGGAAGCGGCCGGTGGTTTCCCCATCGTGCTGTGTTGCGCACACGGCGAGGCCCATCGGCTCGAAGGGCTGGTTGCGGTCTTGCGCGACCGCGGCAGCACGGTCGAGCTCATCGAGGGCGCCGAGCTCGAGCCGCGCGTGCTCGCGACCGTGATCGATCGCTACCGCGGCGGTGGGCTCTACGTGCTGTGTCGCGGTGGCGCGTTTGATCGCGAGAAGATCGACGCGGTGCGCGAGGTCTTGCTCGCGCACCGCATTCCGTTCGGGCGCACGCTCACGCTGCCGGCGCTCGATCAGTCCGAGCTGCTCGAGCGCGTCGAGCAGAGCCTGCGCCGCATGGTCGCACATGCTCCGGTGGCGCTCGATCAACCGCTGCCCTCGCGCGCGGACGGGCCGAAGGACTCGCCCGCGCAGGCGAGCGCACGTCAGCGACGACCGACGGTCATGGTCACGCCGCCGGCCCAGACACCGGCGCCGCCGCAAGCGAGCGCACCGCGGCCCGCGAGCGATCGCCCGCCACCGCCGAAGCCACCGCCCGCACGCCACACCGCCGCGCCACCACCACATCGGCCGGCGCGCGCGTCCGAGCGCGCGACCGTCGAGCTGCCTGCGCAGGACTCGTTCCGCCCCGCGTCGAGCACACCGACGGAGCCGGCGCGATCGACGAGCGACATCGACTCCGCGAGCGCGCAGACGCGGGCCGACTCCAGGCCCGACGCCGTGATGCCGCGGCTCGACACCGCCGCGGGCGCGATCGAGATCGACGACGAGCACGTCGTCGAGGATCCGTCGATCCATACGGTGCCAGCGCCGTCGTTCGACGACGACGTCGAGCTCGACACCAACGTGGATCTCACCGGCGTGCTCGCGGGCATCGGCGACGCGACGGTCGTCGCGCGCGCGCCGGAGCCCATGCGCGGCGCGACGCAGGTCGCCGAGGCGATCCCGTTCGAGGGCTATCGCGAGGACGACATCGACGTCGGCGACGTCACGCAGGTCGCCCCGGCACCGAGCCTGATCACGAACGCGCCGATGGCGACGACGGGGCGATCGCCGACGGTGCAGCGCACCGTCGTCGTGGCGGCGGTAGAGGAAGGTCCGTCGCGGCTGCGCTTCGGCATCGCCGCGGTTGTGGGATCGCTGGCGATCGGAATCCTCGCGGCGGTGATCGTGAGCGCGGGCGACGACGACGCGGATGCGACGACGACGGCCGCGGACACGACGCCGAAGCCGAAGCCGGAGCCGGAGCCGGAGCCGAAGCCAAACGCGAAACCGGACGCAAAGCCCGACGCGAAGCCCGACGACGCAAAGGCCGACGAGCCGAAGCCCGACGAGCCCGACGAGCCCGACGACACGAAGGCCGAAGAGCCCGACGACGCCAAGCCCGACATGCCCGACGACACCAAGCTCGCCGCAGTGGTCCCGACCAAGCCGACGACGCCGACCGAGGCCGTCGCGAAGGCACCGCCGACACGTCCACGACCTCCGCGTGAGGTCGAGGTCGTCGCACCGCCGAAGACGCGCGTGCAAAAGGCGCTGCGCGAGCGGAGCATCCGCGCGCTCGACATCCTGCTCGTCACGCGCCGGGCGACGGCGCCGATGGATCAGAAGTCCGCCCTCGCGCACTGCGAGGGCCTCGACCTCGCGGGCATCGAGGCGTGGCGTCTGCCCGAGATCGGCGAGCTCGCGTCGCTCACCGACGCGGGCATCGTCGGCCGCGGCTACTACTGGTCGGCGACGGCGGCCGACACCTTCGGCGACAGTCGGATGGCGTGGAACGGTGCGCGTCGCCAAGCCAACTGGCGCGCGAAGAGCTCCGCGGTCGTCTGCGTACGAGGTCAAGGTGGCAGCTGACGTCGAGCCGGCGCCGCTGCGTCTGATGATCTACGACCGCACGTGCCGCGGTCGCAAGCTGCTACCCGGCCTGTCGCACGCGTGGTCGTCGGGCGGCTGGTTGTACCGCGGCCTGCGTCGCATCGATGCGTGCCACGGGGTCAGTTCGTGGCCGGAGGCGCTCGCGTGGCTCACCGACTACGAGCCCCAGCGATCGATCGCCGAGGTCCAGTACTGGGGACACGGCAAGTGGGGCGCCGCGAAGATCGGCAGCGCGTCGTTCGGCGTCGGCTGCCTGCTTCGCGATCATGAGCTGCGCGAGCCACTCGAGCGGATCAGAAAGCGCATGCTCCCCGGTGATCATGGGCTCATGTGGTTCCGCACCTGCGAGACGTTCGGCGCGGCGCCGGGTCACGCGTTCGCGGCCGCGATGAGCGAATCGCTCGGCTGCCGCATCGCCGGGCACACGTACGTCATCGGGCACATCCAGAGCGGGCTGCACTCGCTGATGCCCGGCGCCGAGCCGAGCTGGGCGGTCGACGAGGCGCTGACTGCCGGCACGCCGACCCATCCCGAGAAGGCTGCGTGGTCGAGCTGGCGCGCACCGAACACCATCACGTTCCTGCACGGGCGCATCCCCGCGGGTTACTGATCGCTACTCCTTGGGGGCGTCGTCCTTCGACTGCGCGCGGCAACGGAGGTTGCCGCGCTCGCACACGAAGCGGACGTGCAGATGATCGCGGTGCCCGGACTCGTGCTTCACGATCGTGTGCACGGTCGGATCGGGATTCATCGCACTGAACACGAGCGCGACGTCCTCGGGCGCGAGCGTCTTCGCGGCCTCGCGCGCGATGACGGGCTGCAGCTTCGCACTGATGAAGATCTGTTGGACCTCCCCGGTGGCGATGAGCGCCGAGATCATCGCCCACGTGCGCGGCGCATCGACGTTCTTCGCCGTCGCGTCGCGCCAGAACCGCTCGTCGGGTCCGGGGTTGTTCTTCATCACGTAGCCGATGTCGACATCGCGCCCGCTGCGATGCGAGGCATGCGGCGCGATGCGACCGCCGCCGCGCTTGGAAATCTCGCCGATGCGCACGGGCGGCGGGGTCGGAGCGGGGGCCCCGTCCGCCGCGACCGCCTCGAGCAGCGAGTGGATGGGGGTGCGCGAGCCGTAGGCGCGCGGACGATGCTCGCGCAGCAGCCAGTGCGGGCCCTCGGGCAGCGGGATGCCGCCGAGCAGATGCCCCTTGTTCGGCGCACCTACTGATTGTGTCGGCTTACGCAGATCCTTTTGGTGCACGACAAGCGCAGTGCCGGCGTCGATCCACTGATCGCGCCGGAGCTCCGGATTCAGCT
>Ga0163144_10010327_pt1 | contig 19922 bp, 13 predicted proteins | sample OliLak19BULKMAT1_FD_123175 | JGI IMG/M metagenome (GOLD analysis project Ga0163144, IMG submission 123175) | Freshwater microbial mat bacterial communities from Lake Vanda, McMurdo Dry Valleys, Antarctica - Oligotrophic Lake LV.19.BULKMAT1 | ecosystem: Environmental > Aquatic > Freshwater >... | reverse complement strand
GTATGGCTGCCAACCTTCTGCCAGCTCCACAGCGTGCGCGATCAACCGGCACAACTGGGATGAATGCAATCCTGGTTGGGTTCCTTGGACTGTTGCTTGTGGCAGGGCTACCCTGGATCAAACCAGCGCTATTCTCGCCAGAGGTTGGATCGGTTATTGATCAGGAAACGCCGGTGGATGCGGTGCGATTTCTGCAGTCACAGCCAGATCGCCCGATCCGTCTGTTTCATGCCATGGATTTTGGATCATATCTGATCTGGGCTGCGCCAGAGCAGAAGGTCTTTATCGATCCACGGATCGAGCTCTACCCATTTGAACAATGGCGTGATTACCTCAATCTGAGTGATGCAAATAATATTACAGATTTGATCGAGCAGTATAAGATCGATGGTGCGCTGCTCAGTGTATCCACCCAGAAACCGCTTATTGATGCTCTCGCCAAGGATCTTGCGTGGAATGAGCGATATCGGGATGAATATAGCGTTTATTTCACTCGGAAACCCCTAGCACGCTGAAGCGTAGATGAGGCGCTATCGCGCTCTGCTTTGTAGCGGGCTAAAGCCCTTCCGAAAACGGATTGCTACACAGGCCGTACTGCACGAACCTACGTTGGTAGATCGTATCATCGTAAAAAGCCAATATTCCCTACCCCGCGGAGGATGCTTGTGGTACCATATACGTCCACATTACGCTGGTCGCGTGATGCGCAGGAGTAAGTATGCTGCGAGAGCTGTTTAGAAGGCGACGCGCCCAAAAACCTGGCCAACTTGGCCGCGAATACCGAGTTGGCGATGTTATTGAGCAACGCTTTGAGGTTGAAAGCGTTCGACGTGGGTTTATGGGCATTGTGTATATTGTGTATGATCGGCAGCGGCGCCAACGGGTTGTGCTCAAGACGTTCCAGAACAAGTTTTTGTGGGATGAGGAGGCGATCAAGCGTTTCAATGCCGAGGTTGAACTATGGATGCGGCTTGGCAGCCATTCTAATATTGTTCGGGCGCTCGATCTGCGTACATTTATGGGCAAACCGCATGTGATTGCAGAATATGTCCATGGTGGTGCACTCCGCACGCTGGTTGGCCACCTTTCGTTGCGTGAGGCGCTTGATTATTCCATCCAGATCTGTTGGGGCATGGGCTATGCTGTTCAGCAGGCCGCGATCATGCATCGCGATCTCAAGCCCGATAATATTATGGTGACGCTTGATGGCCAGATCAAAGTGACAGATTTTGGGCTTGCGAAAGCATTGCCACGCTGGCAATGGCAAGCCAGCCAGCTTGATCCACGCAGCGCTGCAATGCGGCTCAAGCATCAGGTTGCCCCGGATGTAATGGCTGGAACACTGCCATATATGGCCCCAGAGTTGTTCGATGAATCGGGCACAACCGGAGTCTGGACGGATATTTATGCATTCGGCATCACCTTCTACGAATTGCTGACCGGTAAATTGCCTTTTGATGCGATCCACGATGAATCGCTTATTCGCATGCAGATGCGCGCTCAACCGCCCGATCCACGCATACGCAAGCCGGATCTGCCACCCGAAGCCGTTGCGATTGTGATGCGCTGCCTGGCAAAGCGCCCGCTTGAACGATACCAGAGCTGGGCCGAGGTTGAGGATGATCTTCAGGAACTGCGTATTCAGGTTGTTGGTACACCATTTCTGGCGACCTTCCCTGATGATGATGTGGCTGAGTCGGAACGGCTGATCGAACAAGGCATGGCGCATACCAAGCTTGGTGAGTATAGTGATGCCAAGCGATGTTTTCAGGAAGCAACCGACCGTGATCGAGGTCGGGCCGATACCTGGTGCCATCTGGCGCTTGTCTATTTGCATATGTGGGAATACCGCGAGGGGTTGGTGGCTGTTGAGGAAGGGTTACGTCGAGCTGTCAGCCGCAATGAATTTGGGCAGCTATTCTGTGCGCGTGGTGAGATCTATGCCAAAATGCAAATGGGCAACGAAGCACTAGCAGCCTATGATCAGGGGCTCTCCTATACTCCGAATGCCCCACGGCTTTGGCGTGAAAAGGGTGCGCTGCTCATGCAACTTCATCAGTTCCGTGATGCACAACACTGCGCTGAACGTGCGCTTGAGTTCGATAAACTGGATTCGCGTGCTTGGCATCAACTCGGGGATATTCAGCTTCGCCAGGGGCGTGAGAAGAAGGCCCAGGATGCCTACAGTGAGGCGCTCAAACTTAATCCACGCGATCCATTGACCTGGGCGCGCTATGGGTATTGCCAGCTTCATAGTGGATCCACGCGCGATGCGCTGGCATCGTTTGAAATGGCACTGAAGATCGACCCGGACAATACCGAAGCGCTTGATGGCAGAAGGCGTGTTCAACGGCTCTAACGATACAAACAAGCCGATACACTTGCCATTAAAGCAACGAATGCGGCACGTAGAATATACGTGCCGCATTCGTTTGTTCTGGTTCTTTTATACTGGGCTTGGCTGCGGGAGTGTTACGCGCGGGGCGCTGCGGGAGGGCTGTTCCTGCTTAAGAAAGCGCAGCAATACATCGTTAAACAAATCGGCCTCCTCCAGGAATGGGAAGTGGTGGCTTTCCGGCATCACCACAACCTCGGAGACCGGCACCTGATCGAACAGATCGGCCTGGCTTGGCGAAACAATATTATCGCGGCCACCATGAACAATCAGCGTCGGGACGACCAGGCGATGTAATTCTGGGCGAAGATCCGTTCGCATCATCGAACCAACGGCCCGCCGCAGGGTTGTTGAACTTGATTTAATGCTATCGTCCAGGATTTCGCCAATGGCCGGATCATCCTTTACGCCCAGGAACTGCCGGAACATGAATTGCCGAAACGCAGGGATTTTTGCGAATGCATCCGCCAACATCGGCTGATCGGTCAGTTTCAGTAGCCAGGAGAGCGATGATCCAACAATTGGCGCACCAACCGTTGCTACCCGTGCGATTCGTTTTGGATGATTGATTGCTGTTTTCAAAGCAACCATGCCACCCATTGAATGGCCAACCAGGATGACGCGATCAATACCGAGTTCATCCAGGAAGCGAATCACCTGGTTTGAGTAGGCTTGAATGCTCTCGGCACCTGTTTGGCGGCGCGAATCGCCAAAGCCGAGAAAGTCGAACGAATAGGTGCGAAAGTGTTCTGACATGCGTTCCATCGTTGGGAACCAGTATCGCCAGCTTCCCAACCAGCCATGCAAAAAGAGGACGGGACGGCCGCGCCCAAACACTTCGTAATGGACAACCTGACGATCAATGACGATGATGCTCATATGCTGCCATGTTGGTTGTAAGAGCGGATTGTCAGTGGAGTGGCGACTGCAACCCAACGATCAAGAACAGTATTCATAGTATCTCAACGTTATCATACGCGCATTTCCCATAGAGTAGCGCGGCTAATTTGGTCCTGATGTAGTACTGACCTGTTAGGACCTCTAGCCAACTCGAACGGTATCGATTGACCCATTTGGAACATGAGTACGCAGCCCTGCTACACCATTTTCGTGTTCGCTGAGTGATCGACGTAGGCGTGATTGCAATTTCGAAATATCTTCCGAGATTGTACGCAGGTGGTTCATCTCCTGCTCAAGATCATCGAGCAGCACACCAGCGCGGGCACCGGCCGTAACGCTGGCGCGATCCTGTGAGAGAACTCCAACTCGTTCTTGAATAGCAGCCAACAGGCTCATGAGGTAGCCCCATGATTCATTATCCTGCTGGCTTTTGGCGCGGTCGCCACGCTGGCGTCCATCGAGCCATTCGCCGATTTGTTGTTGCAGTTCACCGATCCGAGTATCGATCAATTCAGCGCTCATTCCAGGGCGCAATGCCCCTGGCCCGGCATCGATCAGTGTCTCAAGGCGCACCTGGAGGCTGGAAAGAGATGTGCTTAGTTGTGCCTGCCGAATAGCAACTGCTTCTTGCTCATTCAATAGATCGAGTAACATCTCACGCAACTGTGATGTTTCGCCGGAAACGCGAGTGGCCTGTTGTTGGAGCAGATGCGGCACAAACCAGAGTAAGAGTGCTAGGAGCGCCAGCACCAAAATACCCAATGCTACAAAAAGCGCGCTCATATGAACCTCCTGTTCCTGCTATGATTATAGGCGGCGCGCTCGATTCGCGTCAGCACCTGGGATGACAATGGGATTACACCGTTTTGACAACTCCATCACCCACTTCTATAATGCGGCTTATTGTTTATGAACGATTAGTTGATGATAGCTCTATAAGGACACACCATGTTCTATCGGCGCTCCCCCGCGCTGTGGCTGCTTGCGATGTTGCTTGGTGCAACGATGTTGCTTTCGGCCTGCGGCGACACATCGTCTCTGTATGTTCCTGATCTGCTGGCCCGCGCCCAAGAGTTCAATGGCAAGGATGTTACTGTCCAGGGTGCTTACCTTGAACGTAATGGCCGCACCGTTTTAGCACTTGGTGTCAGTACACTTGATAATGGCCTCGACGCACAGGCACTTGGCGATGCGATCTGGGTGGATGGGTTTCCAGGAAGTGTTGGGATCGATCTGCATCGCCCTGGCGATTCAGTGTATGGTTTTGTGCGTGTCACTGGAAGGTTTGAGTCGGGCGGTAAGTTTGGCCCGGATGGGGCATACACATATCGCCTCGAGATCTCCAAGGCAGAGGCTATTGAGCGTGTTCGCCGTAATGAGGTGCGTATTGAGCAGAAGCCGCTTGAAACTGGCAAGGTTTCATTCTTTGATCTGACCAAAGATGCAGCCAAATATAATGGCCAAACCGTCACAACCCAGGGTTATTATTTCTGGAACTCGGTGATCTTTGTTCTGGCCGAGGGGATTTCAACCGAAGAGGATGGCAGCAATCCACAGCCAATCGGCAAGATTATCTGGATGGAGGGCTTCCCTCCCGATGCATCGGCCAAACTAAACCTGGGGCCGAACAATAGTTTTGTGTGGGGCCTTGTTGAAGTAACTGGCCAATTCCAGAGCGGCGGAAAGTTCGGCAAAGATGGTGCCTATTCCGAATTTCTGCAGCTTGATCCGAATAATCCGGCCAGCGCACGGGCGCTCCAGCCAAAATAGCGCAGGCGACGGAGCCACGATGTACTACCTCGTCGAGCGGATGGAAGATGCCGACATTGAGGCGGTTCAAGAGGTGGAGCGGCGTAGCTTCACGACGCCCTGGTCGGCGAATACCTACCGCCAGGAAATACGCAATCAGACAAGCCGCTACATCGTTGCTCGTGCTTCACCAACGCTGCCACCGCCGCGTAATCGGGCCGCACCGATCCGCCAGAACATTCTGGAGCGCCTGGTAGCATTGTTTATTGCGCCCGAACCAGCAGCCCCGCCTGACCCCTACCCTATTATTGGGTATGGCGGTGTGGCGCTGTATGTCGATGAGGGCCATATCACAACGATTGCGATTGCGCCAGAATACCGTGGACAGGGGATTGGTGAACTGCTGCTCAATGGGCTGATCGACCATGGCCTCGATCTTGGTGCCGAACGACTAACGCTGGAAGTGCGGATTAGTAATACCATCGCCCAGCAACTATACCTTAAATATGGCTTCGAGCCAGTGGGGAAGCGCAAGCGCTACTATACCGATAATGGCGAGGATGCCATGTTGATGACGACCCCATTGATTCGTGAGCAGGCCTATCAGGATCAGCTCAAGCCATTGCGTGAAAAACTGTATGAGCGACTGCGCCGCACTGCTGAAGCAGTACCCTCAGAGAAGAACCAGAGACCTGATGTTCAGAGCCCACGATCAGGTGGTATTTCTACTCCGAATCCATAGGGGCGGTTCACGAACCGCCCCTACACACCATCGGGGGAGGGGTAGGTAGTAAAAGTTATCGGCTAGCAGTTGCCCTTTCGTGCAGGCGTGTGAGCGCTGACGGTACCTGGAACTGGACCGTACCACGCGGCCTGACCAGCACAAACTGGCTTCGCACTGCCTCCCAACGGCGCAACAGATCCGCCGCTAATGGGCTGCTGGTCACTTCCAGATGTCGGATCAGCAATGCCTGAATATTCTGCTCATCCTGCGCATCCAACTGGCTTAGTGCAACCATCTCGGAATTGTAGCGCGAGCCAAAGCTATGCTCTTCGTCAAACACATACGCCAGGCCGCCCGTCATGCCTGCCGCGAAATTCCGCCCGGTTGCACCCAACACCAACACGACACCGCCGGTCATGTATTCGCAGGCGTGATCGCCAACACCCTCAACGACCGTTACGGCACCAGAATTACGCACTGCGAAGCGCTCGCCAGCCCGGCCAGCTGCAAACAATTCGCCACCGGTTGCACCATACAAACAGGTATTGCCGATGATCGAGCTCTTATGCCAGGCATAGCGTGCCCGCGGCGATGGCCGGATGACAATCTCGCCGCCTGCCATGCCCTTGCCAACATAATCGTTCGACTCGCCTTCCAACAGTAATCGTACACCGGGGGCCAGGAATGCACCAAAACTCTGGCCTGCGCTGCCGGTAAAGCGCAGCGTGACACTGCCCTCGTGTAGCCCTGTATTGCCGAACTGTGCGCCAATCCGGCCAGAAAGAGTCGTCGAGATTGATCGATCAACATTGGCGATTCGATATGATCGATCAACTTGCCGCCCATACGTCAGCGCTGGTGCAGCATCGGCCAGGATCTGATGGTTCAGCTCGCTGACCTCCACGCGGCCATTGCGGGCATCCGTATTGCGAATGGCCGCATCTGCGTTGCCAACCCGTTCCAGCAGTGGCCCAAGATTAAGTGTATTGTTATCTGCACGGCTACTGCGGATCTGATGCAAAAGTTCGCTTCGGCCAATAATCTCATCCAGGCTGCGTGCGCCAAGCGATGCCAGCAGTTCACGGATTTCCTGGGCGATATGCAGGAAGAAATGGACAACATCCTCGGCAGCGCCATTGAACTTGGCTCGCAGTTCAGGCCGCTGGGTTGCAATCCCAACCGGGCAGCTATTGAGATGGCAGGCCCGCGCCATCACACAGCCCTCCGCAACCAGTGCCGCTGTGCCGAACGAGTATTCATCGGCACCGAGTAACGCTGCGACAATCACATCGCGGCCTGTTTTGAGGCCACCATCGACACGAACCCGCACACGGCCACGTAGCCCATTCAACACAAGCGTTTGCTGCGTCTCTGCCAGGCCCAGCTCCCAGTTTGCGCCAGCATTCTTCATTGAGGAGAGTGGCGAGGCACCCGTTCCGCCAGAATGGCCGCTCATATGAATCACATCAGCGCCACCCTTGGCAACGCCAGCGGCAATCGTTCCTACACCAGCCTCGGCAACCAGCTTGACAGAAATGGCAGCAGATGGATTGGCCTGCCGCAGATCATAGATCAGCTGTGCCAGATCCTCGATACTATAGATATCGTGGTGCGGTGGCGGCGAAATCAGTGAAACACCCGGCACGGTATAGCGGTTGCGTGCAATCTCCTCTGTGACCTTGATACCAGGGATCTGGCCGCCTTCGCCAGGCTTGGAACCCTGCGCCATTTTGATCTGTAGTTCCTTTGCCGAAGCCAGGTACGCAGGCGTCACCCCGAACCGGCCAGAGGCTATCTGCTTGATCGCGCTATTCTTCTCGGTTGCATAACGGCTTGGATCCTCGCCACCCTCGCCAGAATTGCCCATCCCGCCGATCCGGTTCATCGCCACCGAAAGGGTTTCGTGTGCCTCGGCGCTCGTCGAACCATGCGACATGGCCGCTGTTGAGAAACGCTTTGCAATCGCCTCAATCGGCTCAACTTCCTCAAGTGGGATCGCATCAGAAGCAGTGTTGGCAGCAAAATCGAGCAGATCGCGCAGTTCTGTTGTCGGGCGGCTATGGATCAAGCGACTATAGTTTTTGTAGGTCTCGTAGCTGCTGCCGGCCTTGGCTGCCTTCTGCAGTGCATGCACAACCGTTGGCGAGAAGGCGTGATACTCGCCATCCTTCTTGAACTTATAGAAGCCAGGATGTGTCAGTGTTGTACGAGTGGCCACATGCGGGGGTCGGTTCGAGAAGGCTTCTTCGTGGTGGGAAAGCACAGCCCGTGCAATCCGGCGCAGGTCGATTCCGCCAAGGCGATTGGGCACGCCAGTGAAATACCGATCAACAACCAGCTCACTCAGGCCGATTGTCTCAAACACCTGTGCCCCACAGTAGCTATCGACGGTGGCGATGCCCATCTTCGACATCACCTTCAGCAGGCCCTTCTCAAGCGCATGAATATAGTTGTGCTCGGCCTCATCGGCCAGCTCAGCTGGCGAACGTGGATCGGCTGCCTCGGCATCCTGCCCGCGGCCCTTGACTTCCTCACGCTCGACGGCCAATGCGCGAACGCTTGCCAATGCTAGATACGGATTGACCGCCTCAGCGCCCATTCCGATCAGGCAGGCCAGATGGTGAACCTCACGTGGCTCGCCACTCTCGACAATCAGGCTCACCGCGGTGCGCAGGCCTGTGCGGATCAGATGTTGGTGAACGGCCCCCAGCGCAAGCAATGCCGGAATCGGCACATAGCGCTCATTAACGCCATGGTCACTGATGATCAGAATGACTTTATCGGCGATTGATGCTGCCTCGGCCTCTTCGCACAGCCGCTTGAGTGCCAGTTCGAGCCCTTCGGGGCCACGTTCGGCCAGGAACAGCGCTTTCAGGGTAGCGCTACTGAACGCTGGAGCCTGGTGTGCCCGGATCGTCACAAGGTTTTCATCTGTCACAACTGGGCTATTGACGCGCAGCAGGCGTGCGTGGCGGGGAGCTTCTTCAAGCAAATTCCCGCGCCGCCCAAGCGCAAATGAGAGCGACATCACCAGCGCTTCGCGCAATGGATCGATTGGCGGGTTGGTCACTTCCGCAAAGCGTTGCTTGAAATAGCTATACAGCGGGCGGCCATGCTCCGAGAACAGCGCCAGGCTGGTATCATCGCCCATTGAGCCAACCGGTTCCTGGCCATCGCGTAGCATTGGCCGCAGCACAACGCCCAATTCCTCGGCGGTATAGCCAAAGGCGCGCTGCTGCTCACCCAATAATGGCGATTTCGCGGCGCGGCTGGCCGAGCTTTCTGGCTCGTGTGGCTCGCGGATCTGTGGCGAACCAGCAGGTGCCAATACCTGCTGATGATCTGCCAACCATTGGGCATACGGCTTTCGGCCAGCCAACCAGCTCTTGATCGTCGTATTATCCTGGAATGCACCCGTCTTCAGATCAACAGCGATCATCTGCCCAGGGCCAACTTTGCCCTTGTGAATGACCCGCGCATCATCAATGGCCACTGCACCAACCTCGGAACCACACACAACCAGGCCATCATCGGTGAGCAGATAGCGGGCAGGCCGCAGACCATTGCGATCAAGCGCCAAGCCGACCACCTCACCATCGCTGAAACACAGCGCAGCAGGGCCATCCCATGGCTCCATCAGCCCGGCATGGTACTGATAGAACGCTCGCCATGTTGGATCCATATCGGCAACCTGCTCCCATGCCTCGGGAGCCAGCATCGTCAGCCCATGGCGAATATCGCGGCCCCCCATCACCACAAGTTCGAGGGTGTTATCCAGCATGGCCGAATCGCTACCAGTGGCATCCACGATGGTGCTGAGCCGGGCGGTGGCACTGGCCAATGCCGCGCCACCATGCAGCACCGCCTCAGAAGAGATGCGCTCATTGGCGGCGGCGGGTGTCTCACCATCGGCGGCACGCATCCATTCGGCCTCACGAGCACGCATCCATGTCAGGTTTCCACGCAGCGTGTTGATCTCGCCATTATGCGAAACCATGCGAAACGGCTGTGCTTTATCCCAGGTTGGGAAGGTATTGGTGGAATAGCGCTGATGAAAGACTGCAATGGCCGTCTGATACTGGGGATCGCGCAGGTCATCATAGAACACAGGCAGCATCGGGGCGATCAACAAGCCCTTGTAGACGACCGTCCGGCTGGAGAATGATGCAATATAGAACTCATCGAGCTCTTGATCGCGGGCCTGCCGCTCGATCTGCTTTCGCGCCAGGAATAGTGCCCGCTCACGGGCCATGGTATCGGCTGGCGCACCGGCATCCCAACCAATCAGCGCCTGCTCAATCGCCGGGCATGTGCTGCGTGCGCTCTCGCCAAGCGCTTCTTCATTCAATGGAACCACGCGCCAGGCCAACACGCGCATGCCATAGGCCGCTACGCCTTGTTCGACCAGAGCCTGTGCGGTGTTATGATCTGCCTCCACTCGTGGTAGGAAGCACATGCCAATCGCAAGATCTGCAACGGGATAGGCGATCCCACGCCGAGCAAGTTCCCGGGCGAAAAATGCCTGTGGAATTTGCGTGAGAATACCAGCACCATCACCGCTTTTGCCATCTGCAGCAACCCCACCGCGATGGGCCATATGCCCAACAGCCTGGACTGCAAGAGTAAGGATTTCGTGGCTGGGCTCGCCTGAACGACGAGTAACAAAGCCAATTCCGCACGCATCGTGCTCATAGCTTGGGTCATACAAACCACGTTGAGGCGTCTGTTTCGCCATATTGGTAGATCCTCCCCTTATGCAGGCTTCCCTAAACGGGCCAGGATGAATCGGAACCTATGCAGCCGCTAGCCAAGCGCGGGGGGCGCTGGCGCTGGGGAATAAAAAACCCACAGCACTGCTACATTGCTGCGGGCGTCATCGCTCGTGTCTTAGGTTAAAGGATAGTGTAATGGAACGTATATGTATTGTCAAGAAAAAGAGGGCTGTTTGAAGGGACGACACTGTAAATTTGTATATTTTGCTCTTGTGCAAGTACAATTATGCGGCTGAACGCAGGGGTTTATATAGCAACTTAGATACTTTCAACAAGTATAATAAAAACAAAGGTGGCACTGTGATTATTCACAGCGCCACTTCAGAAACAGCATCGAAGCGATTATTCTGCCGCCGCCGCCGGGGCAGTTGTGGTCTTCGGAGCCGGTGCCAATACCTGGCCACCGGCAACATCAATGCCCTCCGTCAGGTAGCCATACTCGCCCAGCTCGGGCATATCCAGGCCAGCAATTTCGTCCTCAGCGCGGCTGCGTAGTACGCCAGCCCGCTTGAGTACGCTAAAGAAGGCATACGAAAGCCCAAAAGCGAAGATTGCGACCGCTGCTGCCTCAAGAACCTGGGCGATAATTTGCGTGTATCCGCCTGCAACAATACCCGTCACCGCCGAGTCGATCCCATTCCAGGCAGCGGTATCGGGGTTACCAACCGAGAAGATGCCAACCGCCAAAACGCCCCACATACCATTGACGAAATGGACTGGGACGGCACCGACCGGATCGTCGATCTTGGCCTTCTCCAGCCATCCGGTTGCCAGAACTACCAGCACACCAGCAACGAGACCGATAATCACGGCTCCCCAACTATCGACAAAGGCACATGGTGCGGTGATTGCGACAAGACCAGCCAGGATACCATTCACCGACATCGATGGCGATGGCTTCTTTGTGCCAGTCAGCCATGTGTAGGTCATCGTGCTCAAACCACCAGCTGCACCGGCCAGCAGCGTATTAACAGCTGCGATTGCCACAAGGTTGATCGGCCATGCTGCCGCTTCCTTGGTCGCATCGGCGGCTGGTACCACCAGGCCAAGGGCCGACCCTGGGTTAAACCCGAACCAACCAAAGAACAGGATGATCGTACCAAGGATGCCCATTGGGATATTATGGCCACCAATCGTGTTGGCGCTACCATCGGCATTGAACTTACCAATGCGCGGTCCAAGCACCATTGCGATCGCCAAACCAACGGCACCGCCTGTCATGTGAACAACCCCCGAACCAGCGAAATCGACAGCGCCATTCCCTAAGCCAACAGTGCGACCCAGGTTGGCAAGCCAGCCACCGCCCCACACCCAGTTACCAACAATTGGATAAACCAACATGCTGACCCAGAAGCTCATGATCACGAAGCCACTGAACTTAATCCGCTCGGCACCCGAGCCGGTCGGGATCGTCGCAGCCGTGTCCATGAAGACCATCTGGAACAGGAAGAAGGCGAAAATACCGGCGCTGCTTAATCCAATACCCTGCAGGAAGAAGCCACTTAACCCAATAACGCCCCATTGATCGGCAAAGCGTAGGCCTGTGCTCAGGCTATTGCCCCAGGTGCCAAGCGTGACGGGCGAGAAGGCCCATGCAGGCGATGCCTGCGTCGCGCTGATTGCCGTCTGGGGATAGCTATAGTTCACCGCACCAAACTGAAATGCGAACCCACAGATCCAGTAGCCAATTGCACCAATGCAGAACACCATCATGTTCATGAGCATCGTGTGTGCGACGTTCTTCGCACGGGTAAAGCCCGTTTCAACTAATGCGAACCCTGCCTGCATAAAAAAGACGAGGAAGCCTGCAATCAATACCCATAGAATATTGACTGCTACCGTGATTGTGTTGGTGTTTGCCTGTACCTGATCCATCTCCAACGTTCCTTTCTTTCACCTCGCCGTCATACACCATGACACGGCGACCCTTTCGGCGCTCTGGCCGACCCATCGTTCATGGATGGGTGTAGTGGTGGCCCGACCACTACGGATAGCCTGTTGCCTCGTGTGCGAAAGAACAGCGCACTATTGGCTAACTGCCAATAGGCGCTGCATCATTGCTCGCGTTATTATGAGGACTTGGGTATGCTGAATAGTAGCTGCCTTTTTACTATTGTGGTAGGGTTACATCGCCTGAAATCTTTTGTGCAAGTTTAGATAGTTTGCACAATTCACCACAATCTATAAGGAAAGGCACCCTACCAGTATGATGGCATGGGTGCCTGTTAAACCATTCTATGCTTGTTGTTATGCTACCAGCAGATCGATACGGACGCGATATATCGCGTCCGTACACATCTTGCGTATCAGCCTAGACCTGCGGTGCCGATGTCAGTGTCACCGACTCTTTTTCGGCATTGCTATGAACAGTTTTGCTGGAGGGGAGTATAAACCAGGCAGTCAACAGAGCAACGAAAATGATCACAGCGATAATGAATTCCATGATAGCCTCCTATGATAGCGTATCCAAAAAGAACAAAGCCCAATTCAGCCTACGATTGATATGCCGACTCGCCATGCTGCGAAAGATCCAGCCCACGTTGCTCCTCATCCTCCGAGACACGTACACCGATAGTGACATCAATCACCTTGAGGAGTATCCAGGTGACTGCTGCCGCATAAACTGCGACGACACCAACCGCCAGTGCCTGAATGCCCAACTGAGCCGGGTTGCCATACAACAGGCCATCAAAACCAGCTGGATTAACGGCTTTGCTAGCAAAAATACCAGTCGCCAATGCGCCAACAATTCCACCAACACCGTGAACACCAAACACATCCAATGCATCATCGATCCGCCCGTGCATGAACATCTCGACGACGAAATAGCCTGCGATACTAGCCAATGCGCCAATAACCAATGCCCCAGATGGCGTAACAAAGCCAGCCGCTGGTGTAATGCCAACCAAGCCAATCACGGCACCAGCCGCAGCACCAATCACGCTTGGCTGCCGATGTCGAATCCAGGTCAATGTCATCCAAACAAGCGATGCCATTGCCGCAGCGATATGGGTGTTAACAAATGCCGCGCCAGCCAAGCCGTTAGCACCAAGCGCGCTTCCGGCATTGAAGCCGAACCAGCCGAACCACAGTAACGCAGTTCCAACCACAGTCATCGTCACATTATGCGGTTGCATTGGCTCCTGTCCATAGCCCAGCCGCCGCCCAAGATAGAGTGCACAGACGAGTGCCGAAACTCCCGATGTGATATGCACAACGGTACCACCAGCGAAATCGAGCGCCCCAAGAACCCGAATCCAACCGCCAACCGCCCAAACCCAGTGCGCTACTGGCGAATAAACCAACAATGACCACAGAACCGAGAAGATCACAAATGCCTTGAAGCGCTTGCGCTCGGCAAATGCACCCGAAATCAGCGCTGGCGTGATCACCGCAAACATCATCTGATAGACCATGAAGACCTGATGGGGAATAGTTGCTGCATAATCAGCATTTGGCTCCTGACCAACACCATTCAACCCAAACCAGTTCAGCCCACCAATGAAACCACCCATTGTCGGGCCAAACGCAAGTGTATAACCAATCACCACCCATAACACACTTACAACTGCCAGAATGAAGAAGCTGTGCATAATCGTCGAAAGCACATTCTTCTCACGAACCAATCCACCATAGAATAGCCCAAGCCCTGGAGTCATCAGCATAACCAATGCAGCTGATGTGAGCATCCATGCGGTATCGCCACTATTGATCGCGTCCAAGTCGCTGCTCCTTACTCTCCACACTCACAGATGATGGTTTCCGAACCCCAAGCCTGAATTATTACTAATGCAAGAGACCGCGTGAGCGAAAGGCTCACGACGGTGTTGCAACATTGCACTGCGTATTCGTTCAGATTCAGGAATGGATTTAATACAAACTTATCATTGAGTAGAGGTGCTGTCACTATGAAAAAGAAACAAAACTTGAGAACCAGTATTGGATTATTTGTACAAATGGCTGATCAAAGATATTGCTTATCTGTAGATCGCAATCCATGATCAGTGCCAACGCATCCGAGCATTCTTCGTCATGCCAACATCCTCTATGATTAAGAATTGTACCCAAACATATGCATCATGGGTATGGTTAGTCGGTACGAATTATTAATATTTGGTTTGGGCGGATCTGCCAAGTGTGAGAGGTATCGATTATTAGCTCAATCTTCATCAGCCTGCGGATTCCGAGGGGTGCGCTCACATCCCCAGCAACGTCAGGATCAACGCCTTCTGGACATGCAAGCGGTTTTCGGCTTGGTCGAAGACAACAGCGGTCGGGCCATCAATTACATCCGCAGTCACTTCTTCGCCACGATGGGCTGGCAGGCAGTGCATAAACAGCGCATGCGGTTGGGCCTCGGCCATGAGCGTGTCGTTGACCTGATATGGTGCGAAGACGGGCCGACGGCGGGCGGCTTCGTGCTCCTGGCCCATGGAAATCCACACATCGGTATAGACAGCATCGGCCCCGGTGACAGCCTCTGATGGCGATGCAGTGATTGTCAGTGTGGCATCGTGGTCGGCAGCGATACGCTGGGCTTGCGCGGTGATCTCTGGATCGGGGCGATAATCCGGCGGGCAACCAATCGCCAGATTCACACCCAGATTGGCGCCCATGAGCATGAGCGAATGGCAGACATTATTGCCATCGCCGATATAGGCCAGCCGAACACCCTGCAACCGTCCAAAGCGCTCCTGAAGCGTTAGCATATCAGCCAGTACCTGGCAGGGGTGTTCGCGGTCGCAGAGTGCGTTGATCACCGGAATTGTTGCGTGGCGAGCCAATTCTTCTACCGTTGAATGGCGAAAGACGCGTGCAGCAATCACCTGCACCCAACGGCTCAGGTTGCGGGCTACATCGGGCACACTCTCGCGTCCGCCCATGTCGATATCATTGGCCGAAAGGTAGCTGCCATGGCCGCCAAGCTGGGTCATACCAGCTTCAAATGCAACACGGGTGCGCAGCGATGGCTTCTCGAACACCAGCGCAAGCGTTTTGCCGCGCATCAGCGGTTCGGGATGCCCACCAGCCCGCCATTCGGCCTTGAGCAACGCTGCCCGATTCAGCAACTCTTCCGTCTCCGTGCGGGTCAGATCTGTGGTGGAAAGATAGTGTCGTGGCATCGAAGATCTCCATGATTCAAAAAAGGTAAACGTTCAGCCATCAGCTTTCGGTATCCAGAAGTCAGAATATACCTTTACTATGCACCAAAAAGCTGATGGCTCGCCGTATTCTGACTTCTGACGCCTGGCTTCTGAATACCGCTCTAAGCAAGCGCAGCGCGGGCCTGAATAATCTGATCGGCGACGGCAGATGGTGCTGTTGCGCCAATAACGGTACGGGCGGCTGGCGAGCGATCCACATCAAACACATCGAGAGTATCCTCGCCAAAGGCCGGATGCAATCCCCGGAATGTATCGAACGTCAATTTGTCGATTGAGGTCGCCTGTGTTTCAGCGGCACGCACCAATTGGCCAACGACTTTGTGGGCTTCCCGGAATGGCACGCCGCGATCCACAAGATAATCGGCGACATCGGTTGCCAGCATGGTAGCATCGAGTGCGGCACGCATCCGTGCATGGTTGAATGTGGCCGTCGCAATGGCTCCGGCTGCAACAGGTAGCGCTAGTTCGAGTGTGTCGGCAGCATCAAACAGCGGTTCCTTATCCTCTTGCAGATCCTTGTCATAGGCCGATGGCAGCCCTTTCAGAACCGTCAGCAGTGTGACCAGGCTACCAACCAGGCGGCCAGATTTGCCGCGCAGGAGTTCGAATGAATCCGGGTTCTTCTTCTGTGGCATCAGGCTTGAGCCAGTGCTATAGGCATCGGCCAGGCTCACAAACCCGAATTCACTGGTACTGTAGATCACAATATCTTCGGCTAATCGGCTGACATGCACGCCAATCAGGGCGGCGCAGAACAGAAATTCGGCCACAAAATCGCGATCACTCACCGCATCGACACTATTTGGGGTTGGCTCACGAAACCCGAGATCGGCAGCCAATGCGGCCCGATCTATCTTGAGTGGTGTTCCGGCAATTGCGCCCGAACCAAGCGGCAGTTGTGCCGCCCGTTTCGCACAATCGGCCAGGCGCTCACGATCACGCTGGAGCGGCCAGAAATGTGAGAGCAGCCAGTGTGCCAACAGAATCGGCTGGGCGCGTTGCATGTGAGTATAACCGGGAATCAAAGTATCGCCAGCCGCTTCGGCCTGAACCAACAGCGCATCCTGCAGCTCGCACAGAGCCGCATTGGCACGCTGGATTGCAGCAAGCACCCACAGGCGCATGTCGGTGGCAACCTGATCATTGCGGCTACGGCCAGTATGCAGCTTGCCAGCGACCGATCCGGCAAGCTCGCCAAGGCGGCGCTCGACGGCAGTATGAATATCCTCATCGCCTGGTTGCGCCTCGAAGCGGCCCTCGGCAAATTCGGAATGCACAGCCACCAGGCCAGCGTCAAGGACATCCAATTCTTCGGCGCTGATCACCCCAGCCAGGGCGATCTGTTTGGCCCAGGCCCGGCTGCCACGGATATCCTCCGCCCACATACGGCGGTCGAACGGAAATGATTCGTTGAACAGCATCATACGCTGATCGAGCGAGCCAGAGAAACGGCCTCCCCACATGGTGTGGCTCCTGTTGCTGGGAATCGAATACTCATCTATCCCAGATCGAGCCATCCCAGATCGGAATAGCCAGATTGGGGATAGATGGGTATGATAAACGATTTTGACAAGGGCGCTGCCGATTACTTCGCTACCGCTCGCATAATCTGTGCGCGCCGGAAGGCAATTGCTGTGCGGCGGTAGCCATAGCGTTCGGCAACGCCATCGAACACCACGCTATCGTAGCCCTGTTGATCAAGCCACCATTCGATTGTCGCATCGGTTTCAAAGGCAAGCCCCAGTTCGGCTGCTTTGGTTTGAACCGTCGATTGCAGCTGTTCCCAGGCAGTCCATGTGCAGATCAATGGGTAGAACAACTGAACATAATAGCGTTGGCGATTGCGCTCGCGGAATTGGGCGATCAGGCCATTGGTTCCGACTGCACCAAGTGGCAAACCGCGCCCAACTGGTGTGCGCTGCTGGCGCTCCTGGAGCAGATGGAATGGCTCGTGGATTTTGCCCTCGCGTGCCCAGGCCAGAGCATCGGTTGCCAGCATATCCTGGATCTCCTCGCGAACATCCGAGATGCGGGGAATGCGTGGCGGAGCCATGATCTGAATGCGTGGCAATGGATGATTGAGGCGTCGGTTCTGCTGATCAACCCACCATGCATCGCGCACCTCCATTGGCGGATCATAATGGCTACGATAGCGAAACCCACGGCGTGAGCGACCCTCCTCGGCTTCTGCTTCGGCCTCAACTTGCACCATCAGGCGCTGGTCAGCCAAACGCCCGGCAGTGGGAAACCATTCACGAATTGCCTGGAAGCGAAAGCGTGGCGATGTGCTATTCGGCTCTGGCGGCAACTGTTCGTTCAGCGTCCAGCCGGCATCCGATAGCCCGCTCCAGCCGCCGACGATTGCTTTCAGCGGCACATACACGGCCACAACATCGCTTATGTTTGGCAATTCATCTGGCAGCCACATACCGGGCGGCACCGCATCGGCAGTTGGCAGGCGCACGGTGCCACCAAGCACGCGCTGATCGACACGCGCATTTGGCAGGTGCACCGCTGGCGCTGCTTCGGCTGGCTGTTGCTCTGGTGGGCCATCGAGATCCAGTTCGGCACCACACTCAATACAGAAACGCGCTTCGCCACTGAGCCGAACCGCACCACAATGTGGGCAATACCTAGCTGGCACGCTATACTCCTTCATGCATTCAGCTGCGACCGCCGCCCCATTCCGCGTTGGCGGTGAACCCGAATCGCCAGATCATAATACTCGATCAATTGGTCCATCGTGGATTGCCAGGTTCGGCTGCGGGCATAGGTTATGGCTCCATCACGCAGATCGGCCAACAACAGCGGGTTATCGCGCAGCGCCAGCACACGCTCCGCGATCTGCTGTGGCTGCTCGTGATTGTACACCAGCGCATTGATCCCATCGCGCAGCGTATCGACCAACCCGCCTGTCATGCTGGCAACCACAGGAAGACCACAGGCCATCGCTTCAAGCGGAGCCATCCCGAATGTCTCGCTGGTTGATGGAAACACCAGCACATCCGCCGAGGCATAGGCAGAGACGAGCTCATCGCCGCGCAGATAGCCGGTGAACACTGTTGATGTGTTGGCAAACCCAGCCTTGATCTGTTCGGATTCTGGGCCACCACCCACAAGTGCCAGCCGAACGCCAGGCAGATCGGCGAGTTGGCGCAATTGGGGAACATTCTTCTCGCGCGAAATACGGCCAACATATAGGGCAAGCAATTCATCTGGATGCCCACCGCTCAACCGTTCACGCATTGTGGTACTGAATCGATCTGGCTGGAAGCGCTGCGAATCGATCCCGCGATGCCACCAGCGCACCCTGCGAAACCCATTCGCCCGCAGCTTCTCCAGCATGGCTGTCGATGGCACCAGATTCAGATCGGCAATATTATGCGCCGTACGAAACAGCCACCATGCCAGCGGCACGCCCCATTCGCCAACATAGTTACGTGTATAGCTGGGGATATCCATATGTGAAGAAGCCACCAGCGGCAGGCTCAGCCGCCGCGCCATCGCTATCCCCGATGGCCCAAGGAACGCGGGATTGACGACATGCACAACATCGGCATTGAATGCCCGCAGCTCGCGCATGATCCGTGGGCGCGGCAGATTGATTCGTATCTCGGGGTAGAGCCAGAAGCGCGGCCCGCCAACCGGCACGCAACGCGCCCCAGCATACGATTCCGGCATGTCCGGTGGGCCAATTACCAAAGCTTGGTGGCCGCACTGTTGAATGCGTTCCAACGCTTGGCACAGAATCGTGACAACCCCATCAATTTTTGGCAGGAAAGTCTCGGTAAAGATCGCAATACGCATTACAGGCCTTCTCACAATCGCGGTGATGATGTCCGAGAGTATACCAGACCCTGAACTGCGGAACTGCGGAACTGCCGAACCGAGTAGTCAGGAGTCAGGAGTCAGAATATCGAGAACCCGCGTAGGGTGCAGACCCATGTGTCTGCCCACCATGATTGCCGTAATTTGATGGATTTCGGGTATATTATTGGGCAGGGTTTGCTTACCCACCGCGCCCCGTAGGCTGAAGCCTGCGACTAGGTGCATCGTCCCCTGGTCACGTCCCTTTGCCGCAGGCTTATGATCTTTTACATTTTAATTGGGTAGAGTTCGGCTGCGTGTATGGAGTGCGGCAGCCATGCTGCCGCAGCGCAAGCATGGCTTGCGCAATCCACATCCGCACCAACGGCGCTAGGTGCAATCTCCCCGAT
>Ga0163144_10010326_pt1 | contig 19922 bp, 15 predicted proteins | sample OliLak19BULKMAT1_FD_123175 | JGI IMG/M metagenome (GOLD analysis project Ga0163144, IMG submission 123175) | Freshwater microbial mat bacterial communities from Lake Vanda, McMurdo Dry Valleys, Antarctica - Oligotrophic Lake LV.19.BULKMAT1 | ecosystem: Environmental > Aquatic > Freshwater >... | reverse complement strand
GGGGGGACGACGGCGGGGGATGTTGCTGGGTGATGAGGGGCGAATTGTTGCCTGAGCGGAGCGGGAGTGGTCCTTGAGCGGAGGGGGAGTGGTCCTTGAATCGACGCGCCTGTTGATTGACGCAAGTCGATGTATGACAACGGGTAAGGGTATGGCTTGGTAACGGCGAACGAGTGTGCGGGCGACGGCGGGACCTTTGGAACTGCGCACCATTAGTCACAAATGGGTGGAACCTCCGGCATGACCGATATTCAGGCGAAGGGTGACTCGCACCGTCGTACCCCTCCCATGGGTCGGCGCGTTGATGACCGACGGACGCCGCGCGATCTTGCGGCCGTTGGCCACGGCGGGAAATACCGTGTGTGCGTCATCGTCGGCACTCGCCCCGAAGCGATCAAGATGGCCCCGGTGATCCTCGAACTTGCGCAGCATGGCGCGACGATCGAGACGCTCATTGTGACCACAGCGCAGCATCGCGAAATGCTGGCGCAGGCACTGGACGCCTTCGGCATCAAGCCGCACGTCGATTTGGGGCTCATGTCCACTCGCCAGGCGCTGGCCGACTTTACCGCCCGCGCCATGCTCGCGCTCTCTTCATGCTTCGCCGAGACGCGGCCCGACATCGTGCTGGTACAGGGTGATACGACGACCGTTCTGTGCGCGGCGCTTGCCGCGCACTACCTGGGCATTCCCGTGGGGCACGTGGAAGCGGGTCTGCGCTCCGGCAACCTGCGGAATCCGTTTCCCGAGGAGTTGAACCGGCGCCTGGCGTCGGTTGTGTCGGACCTCCACTTCGCGCCCACCGAGCACGCCCGCGAGAACCTGCTGCGCGAGTCGGTGCCTAACGACCGGATCGTCGTCACCGGCAACACGATTGTCGACGCGCTGCGACGGATTCCGCGCAAGGCGACCTTCGACGACGCGCGTCTCAATGCCCTCCCGTGGGAGAAGCGTCGCGTCGTGCTGGTGACCGTGCACCGACGCGAGAACTTGGGTGAGCCGCTGGCCAACATCTGCAGAGCGCTGGCCGAGCTGGCGCAAATGCATACCGATGTGCACTTCGTTTTTCCGGTGCATCTCAATCCGCACGTGCGCGACATCGTCATGGATGAGTTGGCCGGAACGCCTCGCGTGGAACTGCTCGACCCGTTAGGCTACTCCGATCTTCTCGAGCTGTTGCGCCGCTCGGAGTTTGCGATGACGGATTCGGGTGGTATTCAGGAAGAGTGCCCCTCGGTGGGGAAGCCGGTGCTGATACTCCGCAAGAATACCGAACGTCCAGAAGTGGTCGAGACGGGGTTCGGTCGAGTGGTCGGAACGGAAACGCTGGCCATCGTTGATGCGGCCACGCTGTTGCTGGATGACTACCGCGAAATCGAGATGATGACCTCGGGGGAGAATCCATTCGGCGACGGAATGGCGGCGCAGCGAATTGTGCAGACGCTGATGCAGCGGGCGCCTCGGCACGCGGGCGGCCTTCCGGTCGCGGAAGGACCGGCCATGCTTCCGACACGGAGAGTCGTCGAGCCATGAGTCATTGGCGCGCCGCTTGGCGGCTGCGCTCCCGTCTGGTCGCTTCGGCAGTCGGACTGGTGTGGACCCTTGGTGCGTTCGCCTCCGAATCAGCAGGTGCGCAGAGCGTGGTCAGCGAGCGACGGGTCGAGCTATTCGGTGACCGGCACGCGGTGTCGGGCGGCTTCGGCGACTGGACCGGCATCGGAGTACGCGTCACGGTACCCTCCGGCGCGCGCGATGTCTGGTTTGTCGAGGCGCTCCAGCGAAACGCCTTTACCGACGCCGGCGCCTATCTGAGCGGGGCCAACCAGCACGAGTGGAACGACCGCTGGTACTCCTTTGTGAGCGTGGCCGCAGGCACAGGTGATTTTGTCCTCCCCGACCTCCGGTTCGATGCCTCGCTCGCGCGGAAATGGGGTGAACGCCGAGCGCTGGTGAGCACGCTTGGCACGACGGTGGTCGACGCCAAACTCGGCTACCGTGACGTGGGCGCCTTTGGCTCGCTGACGGCGTACCTCTCGCCGCTGGTCGTGGTCGACGGGGGAATCCGCGCGACACGCAGCACCCCGGGCGACGTGGACGCCGCCCGCGCGTTCGGTGGGATCACGTTAGGCAGGACGGGCAAGGGGTATCTCGTCTTTCGCGGCTCGTCGGGGCGCGAAGGCTACCAGCTTCTGGGTCCGGGCGCGGTGCCGCGCCGCTTCAGCAGTCACGAAGGCGCCGTGTCGTGGCGCCAGTGGCTTCGGCCGACCGGAGGATTTCTCGTGCAGGGCGAACGCTACATCAATCCGTTCTACCGTCGTACGGGGGTGACAGTTGGCATCTTCGCGCACTGGTAGTCGAACCCCGCGCGAGCTGGCAGTCGCACCCGTCGCCGGGGGACGTTCGCTCCTACTCGGCGAACTGCGCGCGCGCGGATCACGCGGCGGTGTGATTGGGCAACATCGGGCTATGGTGAGCGGGCGCCTGACCCCGTCGCGCATGCTGAGCATGGTGGTGGTGCCCGTTCTCCTCTCATCGATCGTCGCCCTGGGTCTGCGCCCCCTTGGAAGCATCTGGCGGCTGATGCTGGAGTGGATCGTTCCACGACTCGGCCTGCCCGGCGAGGTGGGATTTGCCAGTGTGTCGTTAGGTTCGCTGCTCACCTTCTATATGCCGCATGTCACGACCCACGCACCGCTTCCCGGGGTCTGGCACTACTGGGTAGTCGGAGGCGCCTGCGCGGTGGTGCTGGCGGTATCGCTCCTCCTGCCCCCGCGCTTCACGCCGCTCAGGTATTTCCTTCGCTTCGCGACACTGGTCCAACTCAGCACCTTCCTGTACTTCGCCATTCGGCCGCATGCGTTTCCGTATGCGCTGCCGCAGTACACGTTAGGCTTTTTCGAGGCGGGGTGCGCCCTTCTGGTGCTCATCCCGCTGGTGCTGGGGTTGACCTACTTTCCGTTCGACATCGCGCTCTGGCGGAAGGTGGCCCTGACCGTGATGGCGGTGCTGCACATTGCTATCCTCTTGCCGCTGCAGGTGGCGCTGCATGCCTACGTCGTTTTTCATCTCTCGTTGCTCGCCCTCCCCGCGCTGTTCTTCATTTGGGGACTGCTGCTGGAAGTGTTTGTGTTTGTCGCGTTCTACGGCTGGGGCATGAGTTGGCCCGACGCGCCACTTGAGACTCCCGGGTTCATACCGGGTGAGTCGACCAGCGGTCCCTCGGCGCCATGATCACCGCCATTTTCGTCGCGCTCCTCTGGGTGGTGGTGGCGATCCTCGTGGTCTACACCGTGCGGCACTACATTTTCACCTTCAACCGCCTCTTCGGACGCCATCGGCAACCCTACGTGGACATCACAGCCGCCGAGTGGCCGGTTGTGTCCGTGTTCATCCCCTGCCATAACGAAGAAAAGGTCATCGCCGACTCGCTCGAGGCGTTGCTGGCGGCGGACTATCCCCGCGATCGTCTGTCGATCATCCCGATTGACGATCGTTCCAGCGACGACACGGGACGCATCCTGCGCGACTATGCAGGACGCTATCCAAAGTTAGTACGCCCCGTCTTCCGCACCGGCGGCATACCCGGCAAGGCGGCGGCAATGGCCGAAGCAAGTGCTCGAGTCGGGGGCGAGGTACATCTGGTCTTCGACGCCGACTACGTGCCGGGACCGAAGCTCATCAAGCAACTCGTGGCGCCCTTCTTCGACCCCGAGGTGGGGGCGGTCATGGGGCGCGTCGTGCCGGAGAACGTGTCGCGCAACCTGCTCACGCGCCTTCTCGACCTCGAGCGGGCCGGTGGCTATCAGGTGGACCAACAGGCACGCATGAATCTCGGACTGGTGCCGCAATATGGTGGCACCGTCGGTGGTGTGCGTCGCGAGGCCTTGTCATCGGTGGGTGGTTGGCGCACCGACACGTTGGCCGAAGACACGGACATGACCTTTCGACTGGTGCTGAATGGTTGGCAGGTGGTGTACCAGAATCGTTCGGAATGTTATGAGGAGGTGCCGGAGAACTGGCCCACACGTATTCGGCAGATCCGTCGGTGGACGCATGGTCACAACCAGGCCCTGGGCCGCTACGTCGGACGCATACTGAAGAAGCCGGCCCACCTCTCATGGTTGCAGGCACTGGATGGTGCCCTCTTGTTAGGCGTCTTCGCCGTGGGCCCGATTCTCCTTTTTGGGTGGATGCTGGCCCTGGCGCTCTACTACATGGGCTATCAGCCCCCAGCCACCATTTTCATGGTGTTGCTGGTGTCGGCCTTCAGTACGCTGGGCAACTTCGCTGCCTTCTTCGAGGTAGCGACGGCCACCCGACTGGATGGCTCGCGCAACCGCGTCCGACTGCTCCCCTTTCTCTTCTTCGGCTTCCTGGTGTCGCTGATGGCCGTCTCGCAGGAGTCCATCCTGCAGTTCGTGGGACGCGGCTTCGGGGGACGGACGATCAAGTGGGACAAAACGGAGCGTTATCGCAACGGCGGTACGCAATGAGCGCCGCATTCTTTGCGTTGCTCCTGGCGGCTACCGCGCTCTGGATCATCCTTCCACTCGTCCCGGCGATTGGCGAACTGCTCCGGCCAACCGATGCGGATCCTCTGAACGCCGTGGGCAGCGACTCGGGCGACCTCACGGTCTTCGCCGATGGCTTTCGCGACTACCTCGCGCGTCAGCTTCCCCTCGCCCTCCTCGACACACCGCACGCCGAGTACACGGGTCGGCTGAGCGACGGAACTCCGTTCCTCCAGGTTGGCGAGCGGAGTGCGTTCCTTCGCGAAGCGGCCAACGAGGGGACCATTGCGTCACTGGTGGTCACCACCACCCCCACGACCCTGCCCGGTGGCGAGGTCTTTCTCCTGGAGCTGCTCGCCCGCGAGACGATGCACGGTGGCGCGGACGCCGTGTATCGTGCGGTACTGGCCGAGATGGATCTGTCGCTAGGCGAGCGATCGTCGGTACTACGGTGGGTGCATGCGGCCGGCAACCTGTCCATAGGTCGCGCGAGTGTGCTGTTCGGACGCGCCTCGGCGTTAGGCGACGTGCGATTGCATCAGGGAGTGACGTTCCGACGCGTGCGCGCTGCGCGCGTGATTGCCGGTGCCGCAGAGCCGGGTGCGCCACGTATGTTGCCACCGGTGGTGCAGGGCACAGTGAAGTTTCCGGCTGGCACCACCCGCGAGCGAACCTACACGCGAATTACCGGCGACTTCACCGTACCGAGTGGCGGGGCGGTGCTTGGCTCCCTTGTCGTGACGGGGACGCTCACGGTCGAGCGCGGGGCCCGCATCGGCGGCAGCGTCAAGACACACCGCGACTGTGTACTGGAGGGCGACGTGGTGATCGATGGATCGCTCGTCTCGCGTCGCGACGTCACGACCGGCGATGGCTGTGCCATTGGCGGATCGCTGGTCGCCGAGCGAGCCGCGACATTGGGCGCGGGGACGACGGTGGGGACACCGACGTCGCAGGCGTCGGTGGCGGCCGAGCGGATCGCGCTGCACGACGGGGTTCAGGTGTTCGGGGCGGTGACGGCGGTGGTGGAGGCGCGTACGGTCTAGGTCGTGGCTGTCGTATTGTTCGACATACCGGTGAGTGGAGACTTTAGGTGAACGACGCGGAGACCGAACGGTTGGAGTCCGATGCACGGCGCGATGCCAACTGGAAGCGATGGGGGCCGTATCTCGCCGAGCGGCAGTGGGGCACCGTGCGCGAAGACTACTCGGCCGACGGAACGAGCTGGAGCTACTTCCCGCATGATCATGCGCGCAGTCGTGCCTACCGATGGGGAGAGGACGGACTCCTCGGTATCTCCGACCGGCAGGGGCGACTCTGTTTCTGCGTGGCGTTGTGGAACGAGCAGGATCCCATCCTCAAGGAACGTCTCTTCGGTCTCACCGGTCCGGAAGGGAATCACGGCGAAGATGTGAAGGAGTGCTACTACTACCTCGATTCAACGCCGACCCATTCCTACATGAAGGCGTTGTACAAGTATCCGCAGCGGGCCTACCCGTATGCGACCCTCGTGGCAGAGAACGCCCGTCGTGGTCACCGTGACCCCGAGTTCGAGCTGGCAGACACCGGCGTGTTCGACGACGAGCGTTACTTCGATGTCACGACAGAGTACGCCAAGGCATCGCCCGAAGATCTCGTGATTCGGGTACACGTGGCGAACCGGGGACCCGTTGCTCATCGGTTGCATCTGCTCCCCACCATCTGGTTCCGTAACACCTGGTCGTGGAATCGCCTCGACGGCGCGCGCGCCAGCCGCCCCAGTCTCACGCAGCGCGGCACATCGCTCGTCGACATCGTCCACGACTCGCTCGGCTCGTACCAATTCGAGATTGCCTCGGCATCAGACGGTACCATCGGCGAACTCCTTTTCACGGAGAACGAGACGAACCAACAGATCCTGTATGGTGTCGCTAATCCGTCGCCGTACGTGAAGGATGCATTCCACCGGTATGTCATCGAGGGAGCGCAGGGAGCAGTGAATCCGGCTCGTACCGGGACCAAAGCCGCCGCGCACTTCAGACTCGACGTTCCTGCCGGAGCGACGGTGACCGTGTCGTTGCGTTTGCGCGCGACGCGTGTAGCGCTGTTGCCCGCCTTTGGCGAGACCTTCGGACCAACCTTCGATGACCGATGCGAAGAGGCGGACGCATTTTTCGCGGCACGCATTCCCGTGGCCCTCTCGCCCGACGAGCGAGCGGTGAATCGGCAGGCGTTCGCCGGGCTGCTCTGGTCGAAGCAGTTCTACCATTATGCCGTGAAGGAATGGCTGTCGGGCGATACCGGTAATGCGGCTCCACCTGCGTCGCGGCTCTCGGGACGGAATTCGGAGTGGTCGCACGTCTACAACGCCGACGTCATCTCGATGCCCGACAAGTGGGAATATCCATGGTACGCGGCATGGGACCTCGCCTTTCACACCCTGCCACTGGCCCGCGTCGACCCGACCTTCGCAAAGCAGCAGCTCATCCTGTTCCTGCGTGAGTGGTACATGCATCCGAACGGGCAGATGCCAGCGTACGAGTTCGCACTCGACGACGTGAACCCTCCTGTTCATGCGTGGGCCGTGTGGCGCGTGTACAAAATGACGGGCGCACGCGGGTCGCGAGATCGACTCTTTCTCGAACGCGCCTTTCACAAGCTGCTGCTCAACTTCACGTGGTGGGTCAACCGCAAGGATCCTGAGGGGCGCAACCTGTTCTCCGGCGGATTTCTAGGGCTCGACAACATCGGCGTCTTCGATCGATCGCGGCCCCTCCCGACGGGCGGGCATCTGGAGCAGGCCGACGGGACTGCGTGGATGGCCTTCTACTGCGCGACCATGTTATCCATGGCCCTCGAGTTGGCGAGCGAGGATGCGGCGTACGAAGATGTGGCCTCCAAGTTCTTCGAACACTTCGTCGCTATTTCAGACGCCATGAATTCGCTCGGAGGCACCGGACTCTGGGATGAGCGGGACGGCTTCTACTACGACCAGTTGCACCTGCATGGCGAACTCATTCCGCTCAAGGTCCGATCGATGGTCGGGCTCATCCCGCTCTTCGCGGTGGAAATCATAGACGACGATCTCATCGCCCGCCTTCCGGGATTCGCGAAGCGTTTGCACTGGTTTCTAGAAAACCGTCCCGAATTGGCGCGATATACCGCATACATGACAACGCAGGAAGCCGGCGGTGCCGAACGCTCGCATCGGCTGCTCGCCATTCCGACGCGCGACCGCCTCGAGCGAGTACTGCGCTATTTGCTGGACGAGTCCGAGTTCCTATCGCCCTATGGCATCAGATCCGTATCGCAGGTTCATCGCGAGCATCCGTATGTCTTTACCGTTCGCGGTGAGGAGTTCAGGGTGGACTACGATCCGGCCGAGGGAACGAGCGGCCTCTTTGGCGGCAATTCAAACTGGCGCGGTCCCATCTGGTTCCCGGTGAATTACCTCCTTATCGAAGCGCTCGAGCGCTACGACAATTTTTATGGCGATACGCTGAAGGTCGAATGCCCGGTGGGCTCGGGAAATATGCTGACATTGGGCGAGGTGGCGCAGGAGCTATCGGCGCGTCTCGCCAGCGTTTTCATTGCCGACGCGAGTGGACGACGCCCCTGTCACGGCGATGACACGCGTTATGCGGCGCATCCCAACTGGAAGGATCTGGTACTCTTTCACGAGTACTTCCACGGCGACACCGGGCGCGGTGTGGGGGCGAGTCATCAGACCGGCTGGACGGCGCTGGTGATCCAGTGCCACGAAAATCTCGCGCGTCGACGAGAGCAGCGTGCGAGCGAACGAATCGGATAAATAGGCCAAAGGGGGGGGAGCGTGCCCGCGCTAAGTCGCACGTTTGTATTACGTTACCGCATCGGCACCCCATGCCGACCACGCGCGCGCGCGCTCGTTGTGCGGCGGGTTATAGCGAGTTGAAGCATTTTAATAGTCGCTGGGCATGCGGCTTGCCTTTCACTTCGTCTGATAGAGAAGGCATCTCTCCTGTGTCGGGGAACCATGTCCCGCGTCGACACTTGAGGCAGTGGCACCCTACTTGGCGAACAGCACTCGCCGTCGAACGCGGGAAACCGGTTTTACATGGAGCAGTCGATCATGACACACACTCGCGCCGCACGTGGTGCCGTTGCTCTCTTCGCCCTTTGGCTCATTCCGACCGCGTCGCACGCGCAGCGTAAGGTCTACCCGGGAGGACCGTGGGTGAGCGAGACCCGAGGCTCGGCGGGCAAGGCCAAGATTATCGGCAACAACCCACGTAATGGGAACGGCTCGCTCGAGTTGTCGGTGAGCGGAGATCTGAATGACTGGGGGTTCTTCAACCTCTTCTCGGGCGATCCATTGTCGACGCCGGGGTGGGGTCAGCTCTCGGCCCTCACACAGCTCTCGTTCGATTGGTATCGTGTAGCAATGGGAACGCCGGGCGACGCACCGTGGCAGGCGCAGACGCCGGCACTTCGTCTGTATGTGCGAAGCGGTGGGCCGACCACGCCCCTCTTCAGCGAGTTGGTCTGGGAGCGCTACTACAACCTCGGTACACCTGCGCCGACTAATCAGTGGGTCTCGGAGAATACCACCAACCAGCTATTCTGGCGCTTCGTGAGCGGCTCCGGCTACACCATTGGCGATTGCAGCAATCCGGCAACCATTACCCCCGGCGTTCCGCTCAAGACGGAGTCGCCGAACTCGTGGGGGAACGGCTCCAACTGTTATGCGTTAGGCGACGCGGTGGTGTACGGCATCGGCGTCGGAGTGGGAAGCAGCTGGCCCAATGCGTACAAGGCCTATGCGGACAACATCAAGCTCGGCTTCGACGACGACCCGACCCTGGCCGTGAACGACAACTTCGAATTGCAGACGGTGGTCACGCCGGAGCCGGTCACGATGTTGCTGCTCGGAAGTGGACTGGCGGGTATCGGTGGTGCACTCAGACGTCGCCGGCGTCGCAACCGGGCGTCGGTGGACGCCTAAATCACCGCTTGGAGATCCACCGCGGCAACGTCTGAATTCTCGACTCGGCGATCGGCATGCTGGTCATCACAACCTGCTGCGTAATCGTCGTTCGCCCACCGCGCCGGTCGAGTTCGTTCCCCCACTGCCACGACCGGCGCCCCGGCTCGAGTGCTTCCGAACGCGACAGCTCGCCTCGTCTGGCACCGGCTGCGCATGGTTGGCAAACATGATTTTCCCAGAGAGAATCATCGTTAGGCGCTGACGTCCGGCATGGCATGGTAGTCAAACAATGCGGCACCAAGGTCCCCGGAGACCCTGGTGCCGCATGTGTTGTAGCGGGCGATTGAACTATCCGCTTGCATAAACGTAAGAGTATCCACGCGATTGCGCGAGCCCACTCGACGCAACCGTTTCAGAACAGAAGACGAGAAGACGAGAAGACGGTTGTGGGTGGCGGTGGTTAGTGGGGGAGGTGGTGGGGGAGGTAGTGGGGGGCTAGGGCGTCGACGATGGCCCAGGGGGCGGAGTCGGTGCGGTTGGTGAGGAGGATGATGGTGAGTCCGTCGTCGGGGAAGCGGGCGACGAAATTTGTGAAGCCGCGTGATTCGCCGTGATGTCGCATTCTGGAACGGCCCGCAAACTCATCGATGTACCAGCCGAAGCCGTACTCGGTCTTCGTGCCGTTGCTCAGCACATACGGTGTGGTGGACTCCTTCCAGAGTGAGTCGCGCACCAGCGTCTTCGCGCTGAGGGCGGTGTGCCACCGGAGCTGATCATCGATGGACGAATAGATCCCGCCATCGCCGAGCACTGCGCTTGTGTTACTCTGGTCGGTGCGCGATGCCACGCCGTCCTTTACCGTGTGGCCGTAGGCGCGGTTAGGAATCGTATCGCGCTGCTCCACGTGGGCAACGGTGTTGCGCATACCGAGTGGAGCGAAGATGCGCGTCGAAAGGAAGTCGGGGAATGGCGTCTTGCTCACGCGCTCGACGATGAGCGAGAGCAACGCATAGCCGGTGTTGGAGTATCGCCAATCGGTGCCGGGGGCGAAGTAAAGACTCTCTGCCTTTGTACGCACGAGCTCCAGCGCGTCGCCATCGGTCACCTGGCGAGTCTGCGAATCGGGAACGAAGGCCTCGTAGTCCCACAGTCCCGACGTGTGTGTGAGGAGATGTCGGATGGAGATACGCCGTGCGTATACGGGGAGCTCGGGAAGTATCGAGCGTGCCGGTGCATCGAAGCGGAGGGCCCCGTCCTGCACGAGGAGCACGATGGCGGTGGCCGTGAACTGTTTGGAGAGCGAGGCGAGTCGATAGTTGGTGGCCGGTGTGGCGGGCGTATTCGCATCGACATCGGCCAAGCCAAAGGCCTCGCGTACCAATACCGAGTCGTGTCGCATCACCAACAGCGTGGCGCCCGGCATACCGGGTCTGGTGAAGGGAGCGAAGAGCGAATCCAACCGCATGCGTTCTGGCGAGGGAGACGCCGGCGCCGGGCCATCGCAGGCGGCGGTGACTACGCCGATGGCCGAAGCGACCAGCGCCCGTCGTGCCATCTGCGCAACAACCGACTGCCTAACGCCGCATGGTGATAGCGCGGGACTACCGGTGCCCGGGGCTGACGCATGATTCATGGGAAAGGTTCGTTTGGGAAGACTCCGCTGGACGAGGCGCAGGACAGACGATAGCCCGAATACTCCGCGCGCACCAACAATGGAGTACCACTTCGCCCCGAATGCCACCGCACGATAGGGCAGCTTGGGCGTCGGACAGGCACACCGGATCCGTTCGCGCGCCGGTCATGGCCCAACCTACTTCCTGACGTCGAGTCTCTACGACAAGTTGTATCCATTCGCCTGTACCTCCCCGCAGTCTCACGCCGACCGCCTCCGACATGATCCACTCTCTCCATCTGATGTGCTACGCGCCGCTCGCGCTCTTGCTCGCGCCACTTGGTCAGGCACAGGCGCAACAGCCGCTCTCCGATTCGCTGCGCTCGCGTGTGGACGCCGTCTTCGCGAGATGGGATCACACCAACACGCCGGGCTGCGCGTTGGGCATCTCGCAGAATGGACGCAGCGTGTACGAGCGCGGGTACGGGATGTCGGACCTGCAGCATGGGCTGGCCGTGGTGCCGCAATCCATCTTCCACGTGGCGTCGATCTCCAAACAGTTCGCGGCCTTCTCGGTGGCCCTGCTGGCACAGGACGGCAAGCTCTCGCTCGACGACGACGTGCGGAAATACGTGAAGGAGATTCCCGACTACGGGAAGCCGATCACCATTCGCCAGATGATCTACCACACGAGTGGACTGCGCGATCAGTGGCAACTGCTCGGACTCGCCGGCTGGCGCTTTCCCGAAGACCTGATCACCGAAGACGACGTACTCGGCATCATACGTCGCCAACAGGGGGTCAACTTCGCCCCCGGCGCCGAGTGGGTGTACAGCAACACGGGCTACACTCTGCTGGCCGTTATCGTGAAGAGGGTGTCGGGGCAATCACTGCGGGAGTTTGCCCAGCAGCGCATCTTCGCCCCGTTAGGCATGACCCACACCCACTTCCACGACGATCACAGCATGATCGTGGCCGGGCGTACGTCGGCGTACGAACCGCGAGATGGCGGGGGTTGGCGCATCTCGATCCCCGTGTTCGACACGTACGGTGCCACGTCGCTGTTCACGACAGCGGGCGATCTGTTGAAGTGGATGCAGAATCTCGACGCTCCCACCGTAGGTAGCGCGGCGCTTGTTGCCGATGCACAGACTTCGGCGGTATTGAACAACGGCACCCCCACGGGCTATGGCTACGGCATGACGCTGGGTACCTATCGCGGACTCAGGGCGGTGGGCCATGGTGGGGCCGACGCAGGGTATCGCGCGCAGGTAGAGCGCTATCCCGAGCGCAGCATCGCCGTCGTAGTGCTTTGCAATGCCAGCAATGCCGGGCCCAACGTGCTGCTGCGCCGGACCGCTGACGTGCTGCTGGGGAGCAGTGCGCCGCCGGTGGTCGCTGCGATCGACACCGTGCCACGCCAAGTGGGCGCCGAGTCGCGCGCACGATGGGTGGGCACCTACCGCGACACGGTGAGCCAGCAGGTTGTGCGAGTGCGCCTCAAAGACGACACACTCGTGATGAATGATGGGCGCCGCCTGACAATCACCAGTGACAGCACGGCGCGCGTGGCAGGAGCGGCAAGTGCTTTCGTGCTGCGCGGCGCGGGCGCTGCCCCAAGCGCACTAGTGCAGGTCCCACGTAGCACGCGCGACCTGATATTTCGTCGCGAAACTCACATCACTGCCACAAAGGCGCTACTGGCACAGTACGCCGCGTCGTACTACAGCGAGGAGTTGGATGCGCGGTACGTGTTGGTTGCGGCTGACTCCACGCTCAATGTGCAGCACCGAAAGATTCGGGGAATGGAACTATCGCCGGCCTTTGCCGATGCGTTCACGACCAATCTCGGGGCGACGGTGCTGTTTATGCGCGATAAGGCCAGGCGCGTCTCGGGGTTCACGCTCACCGACGGGCGCGTGCGGGGGGTGCGGTTCGTGAGAGAGCGGTAGCGGGGACGTGGTGCCCAGAAGGAGAGGTCGTGCTAGCGCTTGGTGTCGATATACGTCTCCGCCTCCAACACCTCCGCCCCCTTCCCATCCGCCTTGGCCCAATTGCCACGCACCCGCGCATAATGCGCCAGCGCCTGCTCCCGGTCGCCTAACGCGGCGCAGGCGCGGGCCAAGCCCAGCACAGCACGGGTCCGGTTGGGAGTCTTTCGTAACGCCGCCTCGAATGCTCCCCGCGCCTCACCTGGTCGCTTGGCCGTCAGCAGCAACTCGCCGAGGTACTCGCGCGGCGGCTTGATCGTTTCGGGGGGGCCGAACTCGAACGGGTATGACTCGTCCTTCTCGGCTGCCGTACGCGCGCCTTCGATGGCCTGGTCGAGCCGACCCTCGTGTGCCTTGAGTGCCGCCGCGAGCGTGGTGGTCATCACGTCGGACGCGCCGAGCCCCTCGACGTACTTGCCGCCAGCGGCGCGCTGCGCTGCCGCTACGCGCTCGCGCATGGCAGGTAGCACACGCCCCGCCACCGATGCATCGCCGCGCTGTAGCGCCGTCCACCCCGCCACGAAGTCGAGGGTGACGCTTTCTGCCAACAGTCCATCCCCTGCGGTAACAAAGTTGGCGACCGAGTCCGTCGCGTACCGACCCACGCTCCCATTCCAATCCTGCGTGTCGATGAGGTACGCACCGAGCATTCGCCCCAGGTAGCCGCGATTGTAGGGCGTCCCCGCATCGCGCTCGGCGGCGCGCTGCATGGCCTGCACGAAGGTCAGCGCCTCGCGCTGTCTTCCTTCCTGCAAATAGCCATAGGCAAGCCACTGCGTGTAGTGCCCGTTGCGCCGACTGCTCGCGTTCCACGCCGCCACGTTGGCCGATATGACGTCATCCCACATGCCCATGGATACAAAGATGTGCGACGTCATGTGCAGCGCGTGGCCCGCGCTGGGCGCCACCTTGCCGTAGACGTTGGCCGCGCGCAGCCCGAGTGGCGCGTGGGCCGGGTCGTCATACGCATGAATGAGATAGTGCACCGCCCCGGGATGCAGTGGATTGCGGGCGAAGATCTCTTCCATCATCGCCGCTGCCCGCATGTAGTTGCGGATATCTCGCCCGTTCTGCTGCAAGCCCAGCAGCGAGAGCGCATAGAACGACCGCGCTTCGTCGTCGGCGGGATATTGGGCCGACAGCTGCTCCATCGCCCGGGAATACAGCGTGTCGCGGCGCTCCTTTCCTCCGTCGCCGTACAAGGTTTCCACAGCGCTCAAGTACCGCTTCTCTCGCTCGGTGGGCGCCTTGGCGTGGCGTGCCTCTCGTGTGACCGCCAAACGATTGAGCACGGCACGGGCGGCGCTCAGGTCCTGCTGCATCCAGACCGGATGCGTGTACGTCATGGCTTCGCCCCAGTATGCCATGGCGAAGTTCTGGTCGAGTCGCTGCGCCGCCCGAAATGCGCTAGCTGCCTGGTCGTATTCAAAGCTGTGCATGAAGAGCACGCCCCGAACAAACATCTCCTGCGCCGGACCAGACGCAGAAGTGGGGAAGTCCACCCGTCCGAGCGTGGGAGTCTGCGCGACGGTCGGTCCCAGCGGCGCGCTTGCCAAGGCTATCGCCAGTACAACAGCGCGCGCGCGGCCTCGAACCACTGCAAGTGACTGCGACATGGGCGCCTCTCGGCTACATTTTCGGACCCTTTCCATCGAGCTGCTCGATAGTCTTGTTAGACGGCTTGCGCTGCTTCTGAAGGCGAGCGGCCACCCGCTCCGATTGCAGCATGGCGCGCAACACATTCTCGCCCGCCACCTTGCGCAAATCAGCGTCGCTCCAGCCTCGGCGCGCCAGCTCGACTAACAATGCGGGGAAGGTGGACACATCCTGAAGTCCGTCAGGGAGGTCGTTTCCGGTGCCATCAAAGTCACTGCCGAGTCCGACATTGTCCGCACCGGCTACTTTGCGAATGTGTTCGATGTGATCGGCGACATCGGCAATGGTTGCATGTACGGGCAGGTGCGACTTGTCCCACACCGCCATGTCCTTGTTGATCAACACGCTGTCGCCCGAAAACTGGCTCCGGACGCGGATGAGCTGCGCGCGCCGCATCGCGCTATGCTCGGCCACCCTGCGCGAGACGAAGCCGGGCACGAAGGCGACCATGACCACGCCGCCATTCTTGGGCAGGCGCTTGAGAATGGAATCGGGCACGTTGCGCGGCACATCGGTGAGTTCGCGCGCCGCAGAGTGCGAGAAAATGACTGGCGCTTCGGTAACGTCCAGCGCGTCGCTCATGGTGCCCGGAGATACGTGCGAGAGATCGACCAGCATCCCCATCCGGTTCATCTCGCGAATGACTTCTTCGCCGAACTTGGTGAGTCCCTGATGCTTGGGCTCGTCGTTGGCTGCGTCGGCCCAGTCGAGCGTGACGTTATGGGTGATGGTCATGTAGCGCACGCCGAGGTCGAAGTACGCGCGCAGCGCACCTAACGAGTTCTCGATGGCGTGGCCCCCTTCCATGCCGATCATCGACCCGATCTTGCCGGCCGCCTTGGCCCGGCGCACGTCGGCGGCCGTATAGGCGGGCTGAAAGACATCGGGGTACTTGGCGAAGATGCGCCGCGCGATGTCGATCTGTTCGAGCTGTACACGAGCGAAGCCCGAATCGCGAATGTCGCCCGGAATGTAGACCGACCAGAACTGCCCCCCCACCATTCCCTTCCGGAGTCTGGCAACGTCGGTGTTGCCCGAGGTCGGCTTGCGCAGATCGTAGGCGTCCACATCGCGCGGCGCCTGCTTGATATCCTCGCGAATGTACCAGGGGAGGTCGTTGTGTCCGTCTACGAGGGGAGTGGTGCGCAGAATGCGCTTGACCCGGGCGAGATGCGTTTCGTCGCCTTGCGCCCAAACGTTCGGCGCGCGGGACGCCGCCGATGCGACAACGGCCAACGACAGCAACGTGACGCGAACAGTACGAGAGGGCATCATGCCTGGATGGGAAAGGGAAGACACAGCAACGTGTTAGGCGGACTCAGGGGGTGTTGCGCACGAGATCGACCTTCACGGCAGGTGCGAAGGTGGAATAGTTGGTTCCGTTGATGGACGCCGAGACGAAGTACGTTCCCGGTGGAAGGGGGGTGACCGACCCCGGTGGCATGAAATTCGTCGCCCCGTTCCACACGAATCGCCTGATGACGCTGTCACCCGACGCGATAGTCAGCGTGGAGACAACGTTGACGCATACGGGCTTACCGCCAGGCGGCACCACCGGATCGCCCGCCACGTTGCGGATGGTCAGCACGATCTGGCAATTACTCGCGAAACGGATGGTGGCCGATTGGGAGAACGAATTGATCGCCGTGACCCGGATCGTGTCCGCTTTCCCCAGCCGGAAAGTCTTGGTCGAGAAGGTCATGGCGAGGGCGATGGGCGGCACGGCCAGCTTTGGCACGGTGGGGTCCTGCACACACCCCGCCAGCCCTGCTGCGAAGCCTGCAGCGCGCGTGGTCGTCAGCGCGCCGACCAGAACGCGCCTGACCAATGATGACTTGCTTCCGCTGTGCGTGAGCATGCTTCCATAGTAGAGCGAGAGAAGCTGTTTCGACACCCGCACCTCGGGGAACTCGGGGGAACTCGGGGGAACGGGGCGAGGTCTAGGACCCTTCAGCAGGCACGTGAGTTCCGGCCTGCCTCAGGTTGTAGCGCATGATGCGCCCGTGCGCCCCGTCGCGGTCGCGCTCCAGATCGTACACCTCACCTCCCGGACCGCGCGCCAGGGCCAGCACAGCGCCCAATTCAGTCGCGTCTCGCTCCGTCAGCTGCAGCGTTTGCACTGCCACGGTATCAGCCAGATGGCCGACGTGCCGAGCCCCCACAATCGCCGCCGCTACCGCAGGCTGGTCGAGCGTCCATCGAATGGCGACGCTCCCGATGCCGACACCATGCCGCGCCGCAACCAGTGACAACGCCTGCAAGAGCTCCTGAAAGATGGTCCACCCGCCAAACTCGTCGATGATGAGCTTGTACTTCACCAACGACCGGTTCTCCAACGGTTCCGCAGGCTCCGGAACTCCCAGCCATCGTTCCGAGATGAACCCCCCCGCCAGCGCGCCGAAGGCGAGCAGCCCCACCCCTCGCTCGGCACATAACGAGGCCATCGCGCCGCTGGCCCGCCGGTCCAGCAGCGAGTACTGCACCTGGTGCGACACGATGGGCACGCCGACGTCCAGCATTTCGCGCAGATGTGGGGTGTCGAAGTTGGTTGCACCCACCTGTCGGATCTTCCCCATGCGCTTGAGTTCGCGCAGCACCAGCGCCGCGTTCAAGTACCCCGGCGTTCCGTAGTCCCACCAATGGAATTGCACCAAGTCAACGGAGTCGACCCCCAAGCGCATGCGCGACCGATCGATTGCGTGCGCAACGTCGACTGGCGTGAGTGACGCCAACAAACCGAGGTCGGGGACGAACTTGGTGTGTACACGCACCTTCTCCGCCGCCAGGGCGCCGTAGCGCTCGAGATACGTGCGGCGGAAGTCGCCGATGAGTGCTTCCACGCCGGCGTAGATGTCGGCGCAGTCGAAAGTCGTGACGCCTGCCTGGGCGAAGGCGATCATGTCGTCGATGGCGCTGGCCCGGTCAACCGTGCCGTGCCCCCCCGCCAGCTGCCATCCCCCCTTGATGATTCGCGAGATGCGATAACCGGGAGCGAGCTCGACGTGGGTGGACAGTCGTTGCGTATCTGAAGTCGTCATGTGCAAGGTGGACGCGTCGGGTGCTACGCGCGCCTGGCCGGCATGGGAACCACCGTTACGTCACCATGGCGAACGGTTCGCGTTCCGGTGCGCGTAATGCGAAAGCGCCCACCACAGTGGGGATCGACGCAGGCAATGTCTGTGTCGGTCGTCATCCAATCGGCGGGATGCGTGTCGCGCTGTTTGGCCGGGAGAATGGGCAGGATGCCGGCCAGGGAGTACAGGGGAAAGGACTGTCCGTCGGGGAATCGCAGGTTCTCACCCATGAGCTCGAAGTAATCGCCCGCCGAATGGTTGCAGACCATCGGTCTGTCGGTGGATATGACTTCGACGCGAAGGTCGTAGAGTGTGAACGAATCGTCAGGCATGTGCTGCGGCTCCTGGTGGCTCCTTCCCGAGATTGGGGCGCGCTGTATGATAACGGCCGTGCGCACCCCACTCGAATTTCATGGCCGCCTCGCTGGCGCCCTCGCTCCGTTTGTCCTCTTTCTGGTAGGCGTCGTCTGGCTCGCGCTCTCGGGCGCGCCTGACGAGAAGGGGTTCTGGCCCGTATTGTTGGCCGCGCTCGCGCTTGGACTCGCGCTGGCGCGCGACCGTACCCAGTACTGCGACGTGGTGATCGAGGCGATGGGCCAACCCATCGTCATGCTCATGATCATGGCATGGCTCCTCTCGGGCGTACTGGGCGTCCTGCTCAATGCATCGGGCTTCGTGGAGGCGTTGGTGTGGGTTGCGCGAAAGGCGCACGTCACGGGGGCGGCGTATGTGGGGGCGGCCTTTCTCATTTGCGCCGTGGTTTCGACGTCAACGGGCACCTCGTTCGGCACCATCATGTTGGCCGGGCCGCTGCTCTATCCGGCTGGCGGAGGACTCGGCGCTCCTCCGGCAATATTGATGGGGGCAATCCTGGCCGGGTCGACCTTTGGTGATTCCATCTCCCCGGTGTCCGACACCAGCATCGCCAGCGCCGGCTCGCAGCTCACCGACATTCCGGGAACCGTGCGGGCCCGTCTCAAGTATGTGATTCCCGCCGGATTCGTGGCGCTCCTTGCCAGCATGGTGGTTGCCGGCCTGGTACCTGGCAGCAGCGCTCCGGCTGCGGCGTTAGGCGCGCGGGAAACGGCGGCGGCGTCGATCACCGGTTCTCCTGGCGCCCTCCCCATGCTGCTCGTCCCCCTAACGGTTATCACAATTCTGATACGGAAGCGTCATCTGTTGGAAGGGCTCTTCGCCGGTATCGCCCTTACCCTGGCGTTAGGCGTGGGACTTGGGCTCATAACGCCGGCGACGGTTCTGTACATCGATTCCGCAGCCTTTGGCGCGAAGGGATTGATCATCGACGGTTTTTCGCGCGGCGTCGGGGTGTCCATCTTCACCATCTTGCTCGTTGGATTGGTGGGAGCGCTGCAGGCGTCGAGTTCGGTAGAGCGGGTGCTTCGATGGGCGCGCAGCACCACCGTCTCGCCACGCCGGGCCGAAGTGTGGATCGTGGCCGCAGTCTCGATGGCGGTCCTCCTCACCACACACTCCGTGGTGGCCATGCTCACTGTCGGGGCATTCACCCGGGAGTTGGGGGAGCGGGCGGGACTCAGCGCCTACAGACGGGCCAATCTGCTCGACATGACCGTGTGTACGTGGCCTTTTCTGCTCCCGTATTTCCTGCCCACTATACTTGCGTCGAGCGCCAGTGCGTCGGGATCCGCGTTCGGCATGCCCCGGGTGTCGCCATGGGAAGTCGGGATGGCGAACACCTATGCGTGGGCGCTGGCGGTGACCGTGGCGGTGATCATCGTAACCGGTTTCGGACGATCGGAGGGACCTGACTGACGCCGCCACCGCCGTCGACGCTTCTGCTGCTACCGCTGCCGCCACCGCCGTAGACGTTCCTGCTGCTAGCGCTGCGGCTGTACCATGTCCCACGCGCCTAACGCGGCCTGGTGGTCGGCGTCGACCGCCGCGTCGCCGCCGCGCGACCGGGCCTCTCGAAATAATTGCACGGTATCCGTCTCCCACTCCTTCTCCCTGCTCCACGCCTCCAACATCAGTTCGACGATGCGCCTGTCGGTGGCTGCCGCCTGGACGCTGTGCCCGCTCTGGCGCAGGAGGTCGCTCTCTTCAGACAGGAGTTGGCACCAGAGGACAATGCGCCTCGGGTCGCTGACCAGGTTG
>Ga0163144_10010325_pt1 | contig 19923 bp, 13 predicted proteins | sample OliLak19BULKMAT1_FD_123175 | JGI IMG/M metagenome (GOLD analysis project Ga0163144, IMG submission 123175) | Freshwater microbial mat bacterial communities from Lake Vanda, McMurdo Dry Valleys, Antarctica - Oligotrophic Lake LV.19.BULKMAT1 | ecosystem: Environmental > Aquatic > Freshwater >... | reverse complement strand
TTATGACCTCATCGGCCTGCCCCCCGATCCGCGGGAACTAGAGGCGTTTCTCAACGATTCTTCGCCAGATGCTTATGCCAACGCCGTTGATCGCTTGCTCAGTAGCCCGCGGTATGGCGAACGTTGGGGACGGCATTGGCTGGACTTGGTCCGTTACGCCGAGTCCGACGGTTACAAGATCGACGAACTTCGCCCGGCCGGCTATCGCTATCGCGATTATGTGATCGCTGCGTTCAACAGCGACCAGCCTTATGACCAATTCGTTCGCGAGCAACTGGCCGGCGACGAAATCGCCCCCGGCGATCCCAACGCGTTAACCGCGACCGGTTTTTTGCGGCTGGGGATTTATGAATACAATAATCGCGACGTCCGCGGCCAGTGGGATGCGATCCTCAACGAAATCACCGACGTGACGGGCGACGTATTTCTGGGGCTGGGCGTCGGCTGCGCGCGGTGCCACGATCACAAATTCGACCCGATCCTGCAAAAGGATTACTACCGCTTGCGTTCGTTCTTCGCCGCGCTCGATTTGCGCGAAGATGTCCCCCTGGCGACCGCCGAGCAAATTGCAAAATACGAGACCCAGCAAAAAATATGGGCGGAAAAAACGGCCGTGATCCGGGCCCAAATTGAGGAACTCGAAGCCCCCGCGCGAAAAGAAGCGGCCGCCGGCGCGATCTCCAAGCTTCCGCCCGACTTGAAATTGCTACTCGCACAAGACCGCGCGGCGCTTCCGCCGCTGGATCAGCAGCTCGCCGCGCTCGCCTTTCGCCAGGTGCAATACGAATACGATCACTTGGATAGCAAATTCAAAGACGATCAAAAGAAACGGCTGGTCGAACTCCGCCGCGAACTCGACAAATTCAACGCCGAAAAACCGTCGCCGCTTCCTACCACGCTGACCGCCGGCGATCTGGGTCGCGATGCGCCCCCCACGGTGATCCCCAAAAAAGGACCGGACCTCATCGAACCTGGCTTGCTGCATGTTATTGACGAACAGCCGCTGGCTATTCCGCTCCCCGAAAAGACCAACACCACCGGACGCCGCGCCGCCCTGGCTGATTGGATCACTCGGCCCGACAACGGCCTGACCACGCGCGTCATCGTCAACCGGATCTGGCAGCACCATTTTGGCCGCGGACTGGTGGCGACCAGCAGTGATTTCGGCAATCTCGGCCAAGGCCCGTCGCATCCCGAACTGCTCGATTGGCTAGCCGAGGAATTCGTCAAAAACGGCTGGCGGATGAAACCGCTGCACCGGTTGATCGTCACCTCCGAAGCGTATTGCCAAGCGGCCTATGCGCCGCCGCAAGCCGCGGCCGCCGCGCTGAAAATCGATCCCGAGAACCGCCTCCTCTGGCACGGTCCAACGCGGCGGCTCGACGCCGAGCAAATCCGCGATTCGATCCTTGCCGCAACCGGCAAGCTGGATCACAAGCTAGGCGGGCCGAGCGTTGAGGCGAACGAGCCGCGGCGGTCGATCTACGTCAAAGCCCGCCGCAATACAAAAGATCCGCTGTTGGAAGTCTTCGATTGGCCCGAGTCCTATGCCAGCGTGAGCGAGCGGACGAGTACCACCTCTCCTTCGCAGGCGTTGCTGCTGCTCAATAGCCCGCTGCTGTTGAAGCATGCCCGCGAACTGGCAACGCGGCTGGAACGCGATCATCCCACCGACGAAGCGGCGCGGATCGAGGCCGCGCATCGCCTGCTCTTCGGCCGCGCGGCGACTCCTGACGAACTCCGCCTGGGAGGGGAATTCTTAGCCGCGCAGCAAAAGCGGCTCAGTCCCACCGCCGATCCGGGCAGCAATTTTCAATACGCCAAAATGCCCTACCGCGAAGGGCGTGCGGCGATTGTTCAGCCCGACGCGGCCGGCCCGCGGTTGCTGATCCCCGAGAGCGACAAATTCCCCGCCGGCGACTTTACGTTCGAGGCGTTCGTCAGCCTTCGGTCGCTCAACGACGACGCGACCGTCCGCGTCATCGCCTCGCAAGGGCCGGGCGAAGCGAACAACACCGACAAACCCGGCTGGGCCTTCGGCGTGACTGGGCAAAAATCGTCCTACAAGCCGCAAGTGTTGGTCCTGCAGCTTTGGGGCCGCAATGCCGACGATAAACCCGCCTATGAAGCGGTCTTTTCAAACCTCCATCTCGAATTGAACAAGCCGTACTTCGTCGCCGTTACGGTGAAGCTGGCCGAAACGGGTCCGCAGGGGATCACGTTTTATGCCAAAGACCTGAGCAACGACGATCAACCACTGCAGCTCTCGCAGCTACCGCACAAAGTGACCGCGCTTCCCGCCGGTCGAGGACCGATGTCGCTTGGTTCGGTGCAGGGGAACAAAAACGAGCGGACTTGGGACGGCCTGATCGACGATCTGCGGCTCTCACGCGGCGCGCTCGCCGCCGAGCAATTGCTCCTCACCCAGGAAAATCCCACCGACAAAACAGCCGGGTTCTGGCAATTCGAAATGCAGCCCGGCATGTTTCACGATAGTTCCGGCAACGGGCTGCACATGAAATTGGCCGAGATGGCGAACGTAAGCGATACCGGTAGTGACAAGAAACCGCTCAACGACAAGCCCGCCGAACCTAAACCGCAACCGAGTGCGTGGGTGGATTACTGCCATGTTTTGCTTAACGCGAGCGAGTTTTTGTACGTCGATTGATTTGCGCAACTCCTGAGCGGGGGGCGTCAACCCATAGTTTTGAAGCAAGCAATTAAGCATGTCACATCTGCGACGGACTTAAGATAAGAATCCTTCCGGCTCCCTCCCCCTTGCGGAGAGGGCTGGGGAGGGGGTGGATCCGCCACCTGTACCGCGATCAAGACCAACGCAATTTTGCCCGGCGACTGCGCAACGAACCGACCGCGGCCGAGAAGCTGCTCTGGCACTTCCTCCGCGGCGGCAAGTTGAGCGCGAAGTTCCGTCGCCAAGCGGCGATCGGCGCATCCATCGTTGACTTTGTTTGCTTCGCGCGGCAACTGATTGTGGAATTGGACGGGCCGCAGCATTTGGATCCGGCGGCAAGAGATTACGATGCCCGACGCAACGCGTGGCTGGAGTCGCGCGGATTTCGAGTGATCCGGTTCCGGAATCAGACCTTGGATGAAAATCTTGGGGAGGTGGTGGAGGAGAAGATTCAGCGCGCTTTGGCCAGTTGATGAATGGCCCCCCCTCCTCAACCCTCCCCGCGAGGGGGAGGGAGCCGGAAGGACTGTTGACGAATTGACTTCGGTATCACTTCGCTAATAGAGCAATCCCACGACCTATTCATGCTAGCTTCAAAACACTGGGCGTCAGCCCTCTGAGGATTTTCGTGTTTCGACAGTCAAATTAACAGATCACATTTGCTACTCAAATCATCCCTTTGGACTTCCGTCGATCCCCCATGCACGATCCCCGCTGCCATCGTTACGAACCCGTTCATAGCCGCCGCGATTGGCTGCTCCAAAGCGGCGCGGGCTTTGGCGCGCTAGCTCTCACCGGCCTGTTGAATGGTGCCCGCTCCCGCGCGGCTGAGCCAAACGCTGCCAAGCCTGCGGCCTCATCCGGCAACACCAAGGAAAACTCCTCCGCACGCCCCTTCGCCCCAAAGCCGCCGCACTTTCCCGCCAAGGCCAAAAGCGTCATCTTCCTCTTCATGGAAGGGGGTCCCAGCCACCTCGATCTGTTCGATCCCAAGCCGCTCCTCAATGAACTTGACGGCAAGCCCATCCCCGAAAGCGTTCCCGACATCATCACCGCGATGGGCGAGTTCCGTTCGCCGATCCTCGGCTCCAAACGGACCTGGAAGCAGCACGGGCAAAGCGGCCTCTGGATTAGCGATTGGCTGCCGGAAATGGCGACCTGCGCCGACGACCTTGCCGTGATCCGCTCGTGCTGGGGCGACGGTATCAACCATTCGACCGGCGTCTGCCAGATGAACACCGGCTCGATCCTCGCCGGGCGGCCATGTCTCGGATCGTGGGTCACTTACGGACTCGGGACCGAAAACGAGAACCTGCCCGCCTTTGTGGTCATGCAGGACAATCAAGCCACCGTGGTCAACGGCCCGCGCAATTGGGGCGCCGGCTTCATGCCCGCCCTTTATCAAGGCGTGCGGCTGCAAGCGGGGGCCGAGCCGTTTCCCAACCTCAACTCGCCGCCGGGCGTCAACGCGGCGCAGCAAGAGGGGAAGCTCGAACTGCTTAGCCGGCTCAACGCGCGGCACGCCGCCGAACGACCCGGCCAGAGCGAGCTGGAAGCCCGGATCGCCGCTTATGAGTTGGCCTTCAAAATGCAAGCCGCCGCCCCCGACGCGGTCGATCTGCGCGACGAAACGGCCGAGACCGAACAGCTTTACGGGATCGACAAAAAGGAAACCGCCGTCTTCGGCAAGCAATGCCTGTTGGCGCGGCGATTGGTCGAGCGGGGCGTCCGCTTCGTGCAGCTCTATCACGGCGCCGGCAGCAAGTGGGATGCCCACGCCAACATCGAGAAGAACCACACCGAACTCTGCCGCGCTAGCGACCGCCCCGTCGCCGGGCTGCTCAAAGACCTCAAGCGCCGCGGCCTGCTCGACAACACGTTGGTCGTCTGGGGGGGCGAATTCGGCCGCACGCCCATGTCCGAAAAAGGGAACGGCCGCGACCATAACCCGACCGGCTTCACCATGGTGCTGGCCGGCGGCGGCACGCGCGGCGGTCAAACGATCGGCGCGACCGACGATTTCGGGCTGCACGCGGTGAGCGACCGGCTACACGTCCACGACCTGCACGCGACGCTGTTGATGCTAATGGGCCTGGACAACATGGGCCTGATCTACAACTTCAAAGGCCGCCCCGAACGCCCCACACTCAACGAAGGCGAAGCCTGTCGCAAGATCACGGGCTAGCTTGTTATGCCGACTTCCGCCGCAATAGCCAAATACATCCCCAACCTGCCGCGCCCATTCCCAACAGCATCGCGCTCGCCGGTTCCGGCACGACTTTCGGTTCGGCATACAGAAAATCGTCCATCACCACGACATCGTCGAACGAGTTGCCGAGGTTGCCGTTGGAGACGATGGAGTTCAAGCCCGAGGTAAGGCGGACGCGGCTGATTTCTTCGCCCGCGTTGGCGACCCCGCCCACAAAGCTCAGTCCCTGATTCCCCGCGACGAGCGCATCACGGGAAAAAATCAGCGTGTTCGTTTGATCGAAAAACTCGAGCTTGGTCAGATTTGCGACTCCCACGTCCACAAAGATCAAGCCAAAGGCGCTGGTGGTCGCCGGGGTGGCCGTGCCCGGCTGAAAGAACGAGATGTCCGTGACGTTGCTGCTGACCGCGGTGAAGAGCCGTTGCGGGCTAAAGGTTTGGAAATCGTTGGGGAAGCCGAACAGCGTTGGCGTGGCGCCGCCGGCGTTGGCACTCACCAAAAACCCGGTCCCCGGAGTGCTAAAGACCGCGCCGCGCGGCGAGTTCACGTTGAAAAAGTTGGCGGGCAAGGCGTTGGAGTCGGCGAACGTATCGGGAACGCCGTCCCAATTGATTTCGCGGCGGAGGCCGCCGAACGAACCATTGGGTGCGGCGACCGCTCCGCCACCAACCGCAGCGCGGAATGCGTCGCGCGTGGGCGTGACCGCGGCCGGGTTCGCGCCGGCTGATTCAAAAATCGTAAAACCGGCCTGGCTGATCGTCGCGGTCAACGCGACCAGCAAGCAACAAGATGTCAGTCGTAATCCAAGCACAATGCCGTGCGGAATCTGGCTCATGGCGAAGTTCCTTCAGTGGTGGTTTTCAAATCGTGTGGTGTCTGGGAATTCAGCAACTCCAGCGCGCCACGCTCACAAGCGGTAACAAGGAGCGCGCGAAGCAGTGCGAAGTCAGCAATTTTCGAGGCTAAGCGAGCTGCAAGACGACGCGGAGCAGTTGTACCATGACGCGGTGGCATTATAGCGTAAGTTGTCCGCCAATACCACAAAAAAAGCGGACCTGCTCAGTTTTCCTTGGGGAAGGAAGGAAACCAGGGAATTCCCATGCAAAATGGGGGATTGGCAACTTGGCTTGAAATGCGCGCTGTCTGGCCGGCCGACGCCGACCGGGAAATTTGCGACAATCTCCCCCAAATCGTTGTGTAAAACCGCTTTGGCAATTAATATGCCATGCAGGGGCTTTCTATTTTTTCTTGTCCGTCTTCTGGGAGGTAACGCTTCATGCACGCTTCACTTTTCGCGGCCTTACGCCGCCGCCTTACGCTCGGCCTGGCCGCGGCCGCGGCTTTCCTAGGCCTCAATTCTTCCGCCCACGCTTATCTCGGCAGCTTCAACGCCAACGACGGCTACTATCTGCAGAGCGGCACCATCTTAGGCGATGTCTCGATCTATAACGCCGGCGCCTCGGGCATCAATGCCGGCGGCGGCGGGTTCAATTCCATCAACGCCGATACGGGCTTGTGGAAAGTCGTCGGTCCCGTCGGCGGTTACTTCACGACCGCGGCCAATCGCGCGGCTGCTGTGGGTGCGGGTCCCGCCTATAATCCCAATCCGGCCAACGCGGCCGCCGCTTACATCGTGGGCTCACATTTCAACGGCCGCGCGCCCGACGGCGTCTGTCTTGCGCTACGCAACGACACGCCGGTCGGCACCGGGCCGATGATTTATGATTATTCCTTCGACACGTACGACTTTGGCGGTCCCGCGCCGGCGAGCATCACCAGCGGCCCGGTCGTGACGCAGTTCTATTACTGCCCCAATCCGGGCGACAGCCCCAATCCGGGGTCTAAGATCGGCGAAAAATTCACGATGACGTTCGCCGACAGCGCCGGCAATGTCGGCCTGCAATGGGGCTACGCGCGCGACAATTCGGTCTATTGGCGGACCAGCTCGTCGAACCCATGGACGCCGACGGCGTTCATCGCCGATCAAACGAATTACGACGGCATGAAAGTGAGCATCGACCTGACGGCTGACACGTTTGCCATCGACTATTTTGACGTCTCGGCGAATACCTGGCTCAATATGGTTCCCGCCGGCACCGGCTTGGGAATGCCGATGACCAACCTGACCAAGCTACAATGGCAATTGGAAGACGGTCTCTTCGCCGGCATCGGCGGCAAGAACTTCTTTGATGACTTCAGCGTGACCGCCATTCCCGAACCTTCGACGTGGCTGCTGGCCGCGCTAGCGGTGGGGGCGGGCTTGGCGTATCGCCGCCGCGCCGTAAAGTAAGGCCGCGTGGCCCCGAGTTCAATCCGTTTACATCGCAGGGTGTCATTGGTAGTTTGCTGCCGGTGACGCCCTGCATTGCATTGATATCGTCGCCATCGTTGTTCGAAATCCGGTTTCCCTTAGCTCTGGTACCCCGTTCGTCCCGTTCATGCTTCGTACGCTCGTCAACTTTGGCCAGAATCTGACGCTCCGCGCGGAACCGCTGCTCCAGCCGCGCAGCGAAGCCCACGTCCTCACCGCTTTAGCCGAACACCGGGGTAAGCGGATCCTCGCGATCGGCAGCCTCCATTGTTGGGGTCGCGCGGTTGCGATAGCCCAAGACTTTCGGATACCAGCGGAAGGCGGGTAGCGACGCACTGCGTCGTCCCACCTTACTTGCAGCAGCACCCGCACTGCACGCAGATCGTTTCCACCACGCATTTCATGATCGGCTTCTCGACCGTTTCGCTTATCGCTTTGAGCTTCTTCTTGGTGACGATCATCCCGCAGTTCGGTTCCCAGATATTCTCTTTCCGCGTGCCGCCGTGCGCTTCGCAGTCGGGTACGCATCGCTCGCCCACTTTGCAGCTTGGCCCCGGCAGGCAGACGTCTTCGCACTCGACGACCCATTTGGTCTTGGTCTCTTTCTTCACGCCGGGGACCATTTTGCAGACCTTTTTCAATTGTCCGCAGCCGCAGTGATGGCAACAGGTCGGCGGCGCGGCGGGAACGGCGGCTTCCTCGGCGGCCGACAACGACGCGGCCGCCACGCCGCCCAGGATCGCCAGTAATGCCAAGAGGGAACGCATGGGAAGCTCCGGTGGGGGAAACGATGAACGATGAGGGATGAAAGGAATGCAAGGGAAAAAGGAAAAGGAAAAAGGCGGGGAATGATGGATTTATTTCGCACTTCTCGCTTTGCCGACCCTACCCCAATGGTGGACCGGCGCCGGCGGACTTTGCTCGCCAAACGAGATGGTTGGCGGCTGGCTCGACCCTACGAAATTCTCTCCAACGCCCAACTAAAAATCCACCTGCACCCGCATCACGTACAAATCCGCGTCGCTCACGCCGCGTGCCGTATTGTCTAAAAACGCGTGGATCCAATTGAATTGCACCTTGGTGTGAACGTTCAAAAACCAAGTCAAGCCCAGCGTGCTGTCGTTGAGCACGCCGTTCCCCGCATTGCTCGTGCCGGTGAACGTGTTGGTCGCGCTGTTGTAGTAATGCCCGTCGAGCTCGGTCGGGTTCGTCAGATCGACATACGACCACCGCCCCGCCACTTCCCACGCTCCCCAACCGCGAATTCCCTCGCTCTTGAGCGGAATGAAATCGGCGAACGGAACGAGCTTGCCCAAAGTGGCGGACTTTTTGTCATAGGCTCGGTTCTCGCCGGTCAGCCGATACGCCAGTTGCGCATAGGCGCCGGTGTAGGTCACCGGCCCGGCCGCGCTCTCGACCACCGTGGCCATGAATTCACTGGTGAAGCCCCACGGCCCGGTTTGCGCCACCGTTTCGACGCCGAACAGATTAAAATACTCGGCCTCGTAACGCCCCGTATCGACAAAGTTCGGCGTCCCGTTCACCGCGCTGCCAAACGTACTGCCGTTTTCGGGATAGCCCAAGGTGCCGAACTCGGGCGTGGTGCGCGCTTGATAGAACGGCCGGGGGCTGCCGGCATTGCCGGGGGTGCCGCTGCCGAACGCGTCGTTGGCGCTGAGTTGGCTGAAATTGTAACTGCCGCCGACGTGCCACAGGTAGCGATCCTCGGCCAGATCGTCATAGTGCAGCAAGTGCGTGAGCCGCGCGGAGAACGCATAGCCGCCGATATCGCCGATATTGGTGGCGAAGCGGTCGTCGCCGAGCGGCGCGTTGTTGAACCCGCCGCTGCTATACATGCTGTAGGTCAGCGAGGTCAGTTGGTCGGCCGAGAGATTCGCCGACGACGCGCCCACGCGGCGAAACGGCACGAACGCCAGAAACGGCAGCGAGCGTTCGAGGAATGTCAGATTGCGGAAACCGGTCAGCGAGTCAACGCTAAACGGCTGGCAAAATTGCCCGACGCGAACGGCGTTAAACCACGGCAAATTTCCCTGCTCGACATAAGTATCAAAGAAACTCGGCCGCCCGGCGGTGGCGAAATCCATTTCCAATTGATAGGAGGTGAACGCGGCGACGTTGCCTTGCACCGCCAATCGCGCCCGGCGGAAGCCGATGCCGTCTTGGGCGTCGCCGACGGTGAGCATGTTGAGCGGATCCTGCGAATAGAGAGCACCGTCGAGCTGCGTGAAGCCGGTGATTTTCCAGGTGGGAAAGGCGGCCGCTTTTTCCTTCGCGGCGTCGGCCGCTTTCTTGTCGGCATCGTCGTTCTTCTTGATCTGCTGTTCCAGGTCGGCCACCTTTTTGGCCAGCGCGGCGAGCGGATCGCCCTTGCCGCCGGCGGCGTCGCCAGAGGCCGCGCCAGAGGCGAATGAGGCATTCTCGGCGGGGAGTTCGCCAAAATTTGCGGGGGAATTTTCCGGCAGCGGGAGGAATTCGACCGCGCCGTTATAGGCGGCGGATTGGACCTCGCCGTGCGTTGGACCGTTGATTGCCGCCGCGGCTCCGGGGAGCGGTGCTGCGCCGCCATGATCCGCCGCAGGCCCGAGCAGCCCCGATTGCGCGGGCCAGATGCCGGGTAGCGGTACATTGTCAGGACTGTTGACGGCTGTCGCTTCGGGCGGCGGCTGGAAAATCGTCTGGCCGCTAGCGCGCGGCGCGGCGAACGTCGCTAGTGCCAATGCGCAGCCCAGCGCGGAGAGAACATTCGCCTGAATTCGCCGAGTTATAGAGATGGCCAAACGCATCAATCCCCCCGCGAAGTGCGGCGCGCGGCGTGCGAAAAGGTTTCGATCGCCGGCGCGGAGTCGTGATGCCTCCTGGAACTCAGGTTGGCCGGAAAAATCGGTACATTTGGTACTATCGGCAGAGTTTGCCAAGAAAGCCAATTTATTCGGATTTTGAGATGCTAGCGGAAAGGTGACTCGAATGAGGCGGTTTGTCACGAATCCTCGTCAGCGATACGTCAAGCTGAGATGTCGCTTTTTTCGATTTCAGCGACATATTTCGCTGATCTGTCGTAACCGGCGACATGAGGGGTCGGGAGTCTTTGGCGGGAGACGGTGATCCATTTACAAAGTCCCCGGCCGCTAAAGACTCCCGACCCCCTCGCGCTCCATTGTAGGATTTTGACAACACCTCGCGCACCTCAATCCCACCACCACCGCTCCGCTTCCAGCGGCGCTTTCCCGCCGTGATAATTCCGCAGCCTGGTGAGCTTTCCTTGCTCGTCAACTTGCCGCGTCTCGGGCTGGGCAAATTTCCAGGGGTTCGCGCTCACGCCGCCGCTCACGCCGACCAGGATCTGCGTCTTGTTGACGATCCGGTGGTTCATTACCGAATCGACCCATCGCGGCGCAAAATCTTGCTGGGGATGATAATTCCCCTCCGGGCCGAAGCAGGTCAAATGCCACTCGATTCGTTCCGGTAATTTTTCCATCCGCACGATCGCCCCGACCATCGCCAGATCGAACAGGTTCCGCAGATCGGCATAGACCGGGTACTTTTTGCACAGCTCGCCAAAGTGCTTCGTAAAGCTTTGCGTGAAGGCCAGATTGCCGTCGCTCGATTGGCCCGTGTGTTGCCGTTCGCCTTGCAGGTCTAGCAGTTCGTTTTCGCTCAGCACCTGCACTCCTTGTCCGCGGAGTTCAAAGATCATTCCGTCGGGCGAGACGGCCAGCGCGTCGTAGTTCATGGCGAACCACCAGCGAAGCACGTCGAGCGGCGGGGGGGCTTGCCCCGGCGGCACGACCAGCGAATCCAAATAATTCGTCACCCCCAACACGCTCGGCTCGAGGCCGATGCCGACCAGCTTCATCCGATAGTCGGCTTCGACCAACACCCGCGCGGCGCGGGTTTGGGGATCGAGTCCATAGATGTCGATTCGCTGTTGACCAAGTTGCTCGCGCAAACCTTTGAGCCACGCTTCGCGCGGGGCGTTTCCCGGTTTGAGCGGCTTTTGCGTCGAGGCGGCGAGAAATTCCTGCGTCGCGGCGAGCCGCTCTTTGGTCGGCGTGATCGAGCAGCCGAACGTCGCGTTGTCTTTACTCAGCATGTGCCGCATGACGACGACCAGATCATCCAGCCGCAGCACGGGCGTTTGGCTGCGGTCGCCCACGACCCGCCCCTCCAGGTCGGTGTGCCATCCGGCGGCCGGGCCGGCGATAACCACGTCGCGCTTGTCGGGCGAAATGAAGACGTATTGAATCCGCTCCAGCCCGGCGAGCAGTTGCTGCTCTTCGCTGATCGGCCGCCCTTCGGCCAGCGCGCGTTGCACGGCCGCTTCGAGCCGCGCGAGCGAAATTTTGCGCAGCGCGTTCTGTTGCTTCGCGCCGCCGGGGGCGGCAGGTTGCGCGGCCCGCTGCAGTTCGGCCATCCGCAATTTTGGATCGACGGTGAGCCGGCGTTTGAGCGTGCCGGCCGGATCGCAATAGACGCCCCCTTCAAACCCCTTCACGTCACCCGCCCCGCCGTTGTCTTTCCAACTGGTCGGTTGGACGGTAGTAATAATCAGTTCGATGAGCGAATCGAAATCGGCTTGGCTCCCGCCGCCATTGCCGGGGGGCGCGGCATTCTCCGCTGAGCTGGCGCCGAACCGCGCGGCGATGGGGACCGGCAGTTGCTTTAACGCGGCGGAGCGGGCCAGGTCGCTCGACATTTCAAACGTGGTCGCCACCGCGGGAACCCGCGCGCCGGCGCCGGCTTGCGCGGCGGCGACCTGGCGGAGCGCCTCGTCGCGCGCGGCGGCGCTGGGCAACGACTTGGCCCACGCCAGCGCGGGACCGAATTCGCCCGCGCGGAGTTGCTCGGCAAACGCCTTGGCCTCGGCCGCGGCGTTCGCGCGGGTTTCGTTCTTGAGCGTTTGGGCCTGAGTCAAGTCCCCGTTCGACCAGCCTCCCAACTTGCTCCCCAAGATCGTCAATACGCAAACTGCCAACCACAGTCGCGGCGACCGCGCGCCGCGCCAACCCGGAAAGCGACTTCTGTTCCGCATAAGTCACCGACTCCAGAAAAGAAATAGGATGGGTTTTCGGAAGTCTGCTGACTTCCGATACGATGAACAGTGACCATGTGGGGGGAGAACTTCCCGACAAGAGCTTCAGCATCGCGCGCGGAGTACCCCGCAGTCAAGAGAAATCCGGGCGGAGGGGAGATTTTTCCAAGTACGTCCCAACGTCCCGTTGGGACCGTCTCGAAGTTCTTGGCGGCAATGATCGTCGAACTGGGGAGGATGATTCGCTTCAAAGACTCCTGATCCACCTAGATTCGCATCCGCCACGGACTTGAAGCGAAGGTCGTTGATAGCCGCTTCTAATTCATCCACGGCTGCGGCGGAACCTGCTTTATCCCCAGCCAATCCGCCAGCGACGAACTGCCCCGCACCGTATGCAGAAGTTCGTCCCACAATTCATCGGGCGGGCCGAAGAGCTGCTCCTCGCTGGCATCGACCGCATACCAGCCCCCGGCGGCCAATTCACCTTCAAGCTGACCCGGTCCCCAGCCCGCGTAACCCCCAAACAGCCTGACCGGATCGGCCGCATGTTCGAGTAGCGAGCGGATCTGTTGGATGTCGGCGGTAAAGTGAATGCCGGGCAAGATGCCGATTTCGCTTTGCATCGGTTCGGAATGGAGCGCCATGAGCGGCCCGCCGCACGGTCCGCCGACAAAGAGGGGCGCTTCGATCGGGCAAGGCTCGGAGCTGATCTTTTCCCAGACCTTGTGAAACGGCAAGGGGGCGGGGCGATTCACGATCAACCCCAGCGCGCCGTCGTCGTCGTGGCGCACTACCAGCACCACGGACTGCCGAAAGTTCGGGTCAGCCAGTTGCGGCACGGCGATCAAAAATTGCCCGACGAGCGAATCCATAGCTTCTATTCTGCCTCAGCGGACCGCGGCGTGCAAAGCGGGGGGCCAAAGATCGCCCCGCCCGACATTTCGATTCCCCTCTGGGAGAGCCGATTATCGCACAAATTTGCCAAATGCGGCGAGAAAATAAAAATACGCCGCCGACACCAGCCAAGGAACATGCGGCCGAGGGGAGGCAGCGCGGATCGAGAAATCGTTGGTTGCACTGGTTAGCATGCTACCAGCGGCGCCCATTTTCCAGTTGCGCTTATGCAAATAACGTCGCTTGTTCGCAAATCCAAAGATGCGCCAGATCGACCGCTTCGGCCATCACCGGCAAATCTTCCTGCTCGAACCGCTCGGTCGGCAACCAACGGTCGCCGATTCTTTCCAGCCGATGCACCGTCACGGTGTGGCGGATGCCTTCGTCAATCGTTTCTTCCCAAATCGTCGCCTGGACTTGGCCTAGGCGAATTTCGTGCGCGGGCTGCGAACGATTCATACGAACCTCGATGCGTGGTAAAAGAAGTCCATTCTCAACGGCGTGGGAATACTTCGCCTCGCCTGCTAGCAAATCAGTTTGCTAGCAGAAACCGCTTTCCCACAACCAACCGACCAATCCGAAGCGGTCCAGGCCGACCAGCCGTCATGAGCCTCACTGGGCACAGTCCGCCAAACCGCTTCGTCACTAAAATTTCACACCACGGGCACGCCAATTGCAACCCCCCAACGGAGTCGGACATCGCGCACGGAGTTCAAGCGCGCCAAGAGATATGAGCGGAACGAATTCGGTGGATGAAATAAAAAATCCAACTCGCAATGAGTAAGTCCATACGGCGAATAGCTCTATGTCGAATGTGCGTGAGCGTTTGTCAATCAAGCGTAACGAAACGGCGGCTCGTAACATTTCGCAAGAGAGATCATGCTAGTCCCGATTTGGCCGGAATTGACATGCATTTTTTTTAGGTATTCACGGGACGTTTGGGGAAAGTTTGTTAGCTCCGCGTGCCACTGGCATCCCGCCGCCAGTGCTTAGTAGGTTCCAACGTCCCGTTGGGACCTCTGCATTGCAAATTGCAAAATGCAAAACAGGAATTGTAAATTCAAAAAATGAAATCCGCCGCGTGCCGGTGGCAAGCGCATCGCGCTTGACCGGGGGGGCGATATCTCCTATCTTCCGCCGCCGAATGTCGACTTTCGCTCCGAGAAAGCAGGTGTACTTTCGCGGAGTGAATGGCGACTCTGGTCGTCACCCTGTCTCGCAGCTTACTCGTCAATCCCGCCGCTGGATTTTGACCTTATGGCAACACGCTCGCTCTGGTGGAACCGACTCGCTCGTTTGCCCTGGTCCGCCCCGTGGGGCGTGGCCTTGGTAGCGGCCGTAGTCGCATTCGCCAATTTGGGGGGAGCCGGTCTGTGGGACGAAGACGAATCGCGCAACGCCGCCTGCGCCGCCGAAATGCTCGCCCGCAACGACTGGGTCGTACCGATGTTCAACGGTGAACTCCGAACCGCCAAGCCGGCGTTGCTTTATTGGTGGCAGATCGCCTCGTATCAGATTTTTGGCATCAACGAATTCGCCGCGCGCGTCCCTTCGGCGCTCTTTAGCGTGCTGACTTGCCTGGCGGTCTGGTGGATCGGGCGGCAGCTCTATTCGGCGCGCGTGGGGTTGCTGGCCGGGATCATGCTGGCGACCAGTTTGATGTTCACCGTCGCCGCGCGCGCCGCGACCCCGGACGGCGGATTGATCCTCGGTGTAACACTGACGCTCGCACTCTATGTAGCGAGTTGTAGCGGCCGCGAGCCGGGGAGCTTTGGAAAATCGACTGTGATCCCGTCAACGTGGTGGCAGATGGCCCTGGTCTTTGCCGCGATGGGCTGGTCGATGCTGGCCAAAGGCCCGGTCGGCGTGATGCTTCCCAGTGCGATCATGGGGCTTTTTGCGGCGCTGGTAAGATCGCGCGCCGCCGTGGAGTTGAATGCGAAGCAAGAATCGCGCGTTGACGACTCCGTTGACGCGGCAGTGGCTGAAATCACGCCTGAGCCATCGCCCGCGCGCAGCGCTTGGAACGGCCTCGCACAAAGAACATCGCAATTCCTGCTCGCCATCGGCCCAGTGGCATGGGCGTTTCGTCCGCTATTCGGTTTAGCCGTGATCGCGCTGGTGGCCGCGCCTTGGTATGTCTGGGTCCACGCGCGGACCAATGGCGAATGGACCCAAGCCTTTTTCTGGAACGAAAATCTCAATCGTTTTCAACAACCGATGGAGCGGCACGGCGGGGCGATCATTTATTATCTGCCGGCGATCTTGATCGGGTTTTTTCCCTGGTCGCTGTTTGTGGTCTGGGCCGTGGTCACGGCCGCGCGGCAGGCTTGGCGGGGCGGAGCGTTAGCCAAGAGTCAGCTCTTCTTGCTCTGTTGGATCGGCGTTTGGATCGGCCTCTTTTCGCTCGCCGGCACCAAGCTCCCCAGCTATGTCTTGCCCGCGTATCCGGCGTTGGCGCTGCTGACCGCGGCGTTGCTCGACGGCTGGCTAACGCAGCCGGGGCTTATTCCGCCGCGGTTGCTCCGCGCCAGTTGGCTCGTGCTGGGCGCGGTGGGTGTTACGTTCGCCGTGGGCCTGCCGATGCTCGCCAGCAGGTTCTTTCCGAGCGAAGGCATCCTCGGCTTATTGGGCGTGATCCCGCTGCTGGCCGCGCCGGCCGCCTGGATGGCGCAGTCCGCCGGTTACCGCACGCGTGTCATGGGGATCATGATCGCCGGGGCGATTTCGCTCTCGCTGGGGATGTTCGCCTGGGGCGCCGCCCGCGTGGGGCAACATCAGAACAGTCAACGCCTGCTGGCGGTCGTCGAGCGCCATGTGCGGGAATATGTTCAGGTCACGCCGCGGATCGGCACCTACCGTCACCCGGCGTCGAGCGTGGTCTATTACGCGCGGCAAAAGGTCGAGGCGTGTCCCAACGCGGCGGCCGTGGCGCAGCTCTTCGCCGACGCCGAGCAAGCCTTCGTCATTACGCCGCTTGAACGCTATCAACAAGAACTCCGCGACAAGCTCCCGCCCGATGTCGAAATCCTCAGCCGCGAGCCGCTGTTTTTGCACAACGACGGCCAGACCGAGATCGTGCTGCTCGGCCGCGTCCCGCGGATCGCCGAAAAATTTCAGGGCTTGCGACGGTGATGGTTAGCCGCGACGCGCAGCGGAGCGCGAATGGCAGAATACACAAAATGCAAAATACGGAAAACGCGGAGGACACGGAGAGTTACGCAGAGCAGTGATTCGGTTTTGGTCGTTAGTCAGCAAACATATGGTGACCTCTTCCCCCTTTTCCCTTCGCATTACTTCATCGTTCCTCATTCATCGTTTGCCTTCCATGTGCCACCTCACCAACTCTCTCAACCGCTACCTCCCCGCCTGGCCGTTGCTGTTGCGCATCGGGCTGAGCTGCGGGTTGATGGGGGCGTTGCTCTGGCGGCAGGATTGGGCCGTGCTCCGCGCGACGTTTGCCGGGATGGAACTAAGCGGCTGGTTCATGGGGTTGGCGGTATTCCTGATGTCGCAGGTCGTCAGCGCGGTCCGCTGGTGGTCGTTTGCCCAGCCGTTGGGGTTGGGCCAACGCTTCACGCGGATCTGGCGGCTGTACTTTGAAGGAATGTTTTTCAGCCTCTGCCTGCCGTCGTCGATCGGCGGCGACGTGATCAAAGCCCTCCGCATTAGCCCGACCGCCGCGGGACGAATGCTCGGGGCGTGCAGCGTGGTGGCCGACCGCCTGGCCGGATTGTGCGCCGTGCTCATCATCGGGTTAGCCGCACTGACAGGACGCGAGTTGGGACTTTCCGGCGGAGCAGCATTCGCCGTCGGGGGTGTCTATTATCTGATCGCCTGCTTGGTTTCGGGCTTGGGTCTCGCCGGCTCGAACTGGCTGGCGCGGCGACTTTCGCCCGAATCTCGCCTCGGCCGCGCGCTGACGCAACTTGCCCCCTACCATCACCGCCCCGCGGTCTTTTGGCGGGGAATTTTCCTCGGTGTGATCGTCCAGGGCCTCAACGTGGCGGGCGTGATCTGCTTGGGGGCCGCGTTAGGAATCGACTTACCCCCCGCGGCCTATTGCGCCGTAGTGCCGTTGGTGGCGCTGGCCACAACGCTGCCGATCAGCCTCAACGGCGTCGGCGTGCGCGAAGGAGCGATGGTACTGCTGTTGCGCGAATACGGCATCGCCACCGAAGTCAGCACCACGCTGGCACTGGTCTGGTTCACTGTCCAAGTCGCCGCCGGCTTGATCGGCGGCGTGGTCTATGCTGTTGCTCCGAAGCTGACGTATGCCGAGCGCGGCGACGCGATAGAGTCCGAAAACGCGGCCCTGCAACGGGCAGCGTGAAAGGAAGGGCGTTGGGAAATTGGTTAGCCGCGACGCGCGGCGGAGCGCGAAGTTAGTCGTTTGTCGTAGGGGGGAATTTCGTAGGGTGGAGCCAGCCGCCAACTCTCTCGTTTGGCGAACAAAGTCCGCTGGCGCCGGTCCACCATTGGGGTAATGGTCGGCGGAGCGAGTAGCGAGAAAGAAATCCACCATTTTCCACCTTTTCCCTTTTCCCTTCGACATACTTCATCGTTTATCGTTCATCGTTTACCTACACACCTTCAACTTCCCTCATGACTTCCACCCACCTCTCCGTCGTCATCCCCGTCTATAACGAAGTCGAAACATTGCCGCGGCTCTTCGACGCGCTTCAACCGGTCCTCTGCGGGCTGGACCGCACGTTTGAAGTGCTGCTCATCGACGACGGCTCGCGCGACGGCTCGTGGGAAGTCCTCGCACAACTCGCCGCCCGCGATCCGCGTTGGAAGGTCATCCGCTTTCGCCGCAACTACGGCCAAACGGCCGCGATGAACGCCGGGCTGCACGAAGCGACCGGCGAGATCGTCGTCACGATGGATGCCGACCTGCAAAATGATCCGCAAGATATTCCGCTGTTGATCGCCAAGCTGGAAGAGGGCTACGACCTGGTCCACGGCTGGCGCAAGAATCGCCAAGACACGCTCGTGACCCGCAAGATCCCGTCGCGGATCGCCAATTGGGTGATCTCGCGCGTGACGGGCTTTCCGATTAACGACCTGGGCTGCACGCTCAAAGCGATGCGCCGCGAGATCGCCCACGATATCGAACTCTATGGCGAGATGCACCGCTTTATCCCGATCCTGGCCCACTGGCGCGGCGCCCGCTGCGCCGAGATCGTCACGCGGCACCATCCGCGCCGCTTCGGCACCAGCAAATACGGCCTCTCGCGCACCGTCCGCGTGATCCTCGACCTCATCACCGTCAAATACCTGACCAGTTACATGACCAGCCCGATGAAACTCTTCGGGCGGATGGGGTTGTTCAGCTTCGCGGTGACGGCGCTCGCCGGCATAGCAACCGCCGCGATGAAGTTCTTCGGCGGCTTGGACATGACCGGCAACCCGCTGTTGTTGCTGACGGTCTTCGCCGGGTTTGTGGGGATGCAGTTTCTGGTGCTCGGAATGCTTGGCGAATTGGGCGTGCGAACGTATTACGAAAGCCAAGGGAAGACGTACTATACAATTCGCACGCGGCTCAATTGCAACGACGCGGCGACGACGCTCCGCATGTTGCCCGAGACGGTTGGGGTTGGTGCAGCGGAAGTATATCTAGACGCGTCGGACGCCGAGTTAAAGCGGGCGTTGGACGTGATTATGCGGCATCTGAAGAAGGCGGCGTAATCGGTTAGCCGCGACGCGCAGCGGAACGCGGATGTCGGTCTCCTGGGACCGACCGGAGGGAGAGGGAGTGTAATGAACAGGGAATGATACTGGAGCAGGCGGGAGTGAAAAGTGGAAAGTGAAACGTGATAAGTACAAAGTGAAGCAACAACAAACGAAGTGCGGGACAAGCCGCCAATTCACGAAATCATCAGACGAAACGATACCGGCACTGTCCCTACATTAAGAAAATGCTCACATTCTTACAAGGTTTGCAGGCTCACCGTGAAACTTGACAAGCCCATACTCGACCGCGAAACTAGAGCTATGCTCGACCGCATTTTCGCGGTCTAATACCTGTTCGGCCACAGAAGGCCCGACCCGTCCGGCACTCCTTTTGCGGCGAACAACCCGGACTCTTCCGATTACCAAAGGGGATGCAACATGCAAGTTCAGATCAACACGGACAAGAATATCGAGGGCAGCGAGCAACTCACCCAGGAAGTTCAAGCCACGGTGAAGGCAACGTTGGGTCGTTTCGGCGAGCAGCTCACCCGCGTCGAGGTTCACCTCAGCGACGAGAACAGCCACAAATCCCGCGGCGATGACAAGAAGTGCGTCATGGAGGCCCGACCCGCGGGGATGCAGCCCGTCGCCGTGACCCATGTGGCGGCGACTCTCGATCAGGCCGTCGATGGCGCGGCTGGAAAGCTGGAACGCCTCCTCGATAGCACCTTCGGGCGGCTTAACAACCCGAAGGGACGTACTTCGTACGGCGGAGATCAGAACGTCTAAAATGTCCCGATCCAAAACAACAGGAATTACCTATGCGTCAGATTACCACGAGTCAGATCACCGACCTGCTGAGCGACCAGGAGCCGCCGTGCGTGTCCCTGTACCAACCGACTCACAGACATCACCCCGACAATCAGCAAGACCCGATCCGCTACCGGAATCTCGTCCGGGAGATGGAGGCTTCCCTCCGGCAGAAGTATCCCACGCGGGAGGTCGGCCCGCTACTGGAGAAGTTTCAGGTGCTGGCCCGCGACGACCGCTTCTGGAACCATCGCACGGACGGGTTGGCCATCCTCGCCACG
>Ga0163144_10010323_pt1 | contig 19923 bp, 16 predicted proteins | sample OliLak19BULKMAT1_FD_123175 | JGI IMG/M metagenome (GOLD analysis project Ga0163144, IMG submission 123175) | Freshwater microbial mat bacterial communities from Lake Vanda, McMurdo Dry Valleys, Antarctica - Oligotrophic Lake LV.19.BULKMAT1 | ecosystem: Environmental > Aquatic > Freshwater >... | reverse complement strand
CGTCGACCACTCCGTGCTATCGCGAGTAAGCAATGCCACCATCACCTGGGCCGATTGCGCGTCACCTGCTCTCCGCAGCTCGCGCCTCGAACGACGCGCTGTTGCGCTTCGTCGCTCGTGTCACCCCGACCGAACAGCAACGGCTACTGGCGCTGACCCTCGTCGTCGGTGGCGTGTGCGGTTTGGTGGCCGTCAGCTTCCACCTGGCCATCACCTGGATCTCAAAGCACGTGATCGAGCGCGCAATGGCGCTCCCGAGCTGGCATTGGATCGCCGCATCGCTGGCAGTGCCAGTCGTTGGCGCGCTGGTAGTAGGCGTCGTGACGACCATCGTGCCGCAGGTGCGAGGGAGCGGCATCCCCCAGGTGAAGGCGGTGTATTCGCTGAACAGCAGTCGGCAGCGGTTGCGGCTCCGCGACGCCGCTGCGAAGTTCGCGCTCTCGGCGCTGATGATCGGGACGGGTGCATCACTCGGTCGTGAAGGCCCAACCGTGCAAATCTGCGCAACCGTCGCGAGTGGCATCGGTCGCGTCTTCGCGCTGTCTCCCAGCAATCAGCGCCGTCTGATTCCGGTGGGTGCGGCCGCTGGCATTGCCGCGGCCTTCAACGCGCCGATCGCGGCGGTGACTTTCGTCATCGAAGAGCTCGTGGGGGCCCTCGATACGACCGTGCTCAGTGGCGTCGTCGTTGCTGCGGCGCTCGCCGCCGTCGTCGAGCACAGCGTGCTCGGCGAGCACCCCGTCTTCTCCGTGCCTCACGACTACGCGTTGACGCACCCGTCTTCGTTGCTGGTGTATGCCATGCTGGGTGTCGGTGCTGGCATCAGCGCGGCCGCCTTCACTCGCGGGCTGCTGGGCCTGCGCGGCTGGTTCAGCGCGGCGTCGGCCATTCCGCAGTTCGCCAAGCCTGCCATCGGCGCGTTGGTCACTGCCACCTTGGCCGTCGGCGTAGCGTTCTTCTTCCACGCGCGCGGCATTGCCGGCAGCGGCTACGAAACCATCGGCCTAGCGCTGGGTGGCGAGCTTGCCGTGAGCGTGATGCTGGCCCTGTTCGTAGCCAAGGCTGCCGCCACCGTTGCCGGCTATTCGAGCGGGGGTGTGGGCGGCATCTTCGCCCCGACGTTGTTCGTGGGCGCCATGCTGGGCGGGCTGTTCGGCAGCCTCGATACGCTGCTGCTGGGCCACGACGGCGCGCAGATCGGGGCCTTCGCGCTGGTCGGTATGGGTGCCTTCTTCGCGGGCGTGATTCGCGCGCCGATCACCTCCATCCTCATCATCTTCGAGATGACCGGCAGCTACCGGCTGGTGCTCCCGCTGATGATCGCCAACATGGCTGCCTACGCAGTCGCTCGCCGGCTGTCACGTCACCCCATCTACGAAGCGCTGCTATTGCAGGATGGGATCAGGCTGCCGCATGCGGGCGGCTCGGGTCAAACGCTCACCGCCTTGCCCGTCCGCGCGGCGATGACGCGCGAGGTCGTCACCATCGAAGGTGATACGTCGATCGCGAACGCGCTCGAGCGAATGGAGGCGACGACGTACTCCTCGTTCCCCGTGGTCGGTGGTGACGGCACACTTCAAGGCGTGGTGACTGAGGGCCTGCTGCGCCGGTTGCACGCCGAGGGACAAGCGGCCACCTCCGTCGGCGAGCACGCGCGGCTCCGCGAGTATCTCCACACGGGGCAGACCCTACGCGACGCGCTGAGCGCGATGAACCGTGTGGGCGCTCGACAGATGGTCGTGGTCGAGGAGAGCGATCGCACGCGTATCGCCGGCATTCTCTCGATGAGCGACGTGATGCGCGCTGCGCTGGTGGCTGAGCCGCCCGCATCGCGCAATGGTGCCCTCGCGACACCGCTGCCGCGAGTGGATCCGGGACGTCAGGGCACCGGCGTATGAAACTGATCGTGCCCACCGACCCAAGGCATATGCGCCGCGTCGGCGACCTCTTGGCTACTCGGCGTACACGTCGTTCACGCGAGTGCTGCCCTCTACGCGGCCGGGCGAGCCGGGCTTCGCCTGCACGACTTCACCCGCTCGAAATGCCTTATGCGACTGCCCCGTCGCAATCGCAACGCGAGGCACGCGCCCAGCGACGAGGTCGCTTCCGTTTCACGCTGACGGTTCCCGTCGGTAAAAAAACGCAGTTCGTGTTGGCGGTCGCGACCGCCGCGCGCTCAGTTGTGAGGGACGAGACCCCTCGCATCTGAGCCGCCATCGCTTCCGGCCACCAGTTACCTCAATTCCAGCAATTGGCCCCAGTGTTGGCCGCCCAATGTTGCCGGCAGAGGCTGGCCTCGGCGCTGTCGTCGCAACAGGCACCCGAAAGCGAGGCAAAATGACCCGCGCTAGCGCGTCGAAGGGCGCGTGCCACCGTTCGTCGGCAACGCGGAGCTGACTTGCGGCCAACGCTGGGAGCAATTGATTGTATTGGCCCCAGCGTTGGCCACCTGCAGGGAGGCGAGGCTGCAGCAATCCCCCCGCTGAGCAAATCGTGAGGCACGCGCTCAGTGATGAGTCGGGGTGACAACTGTATCGCCTTCTTTTGCCCCTCGGAACCGCCGGCGCGAAGGGAGTCGACCTCGTCGCTGTGCGCGTGCCTCGCGGCGCGCCAGCTGCTCGGCCCGGTGGATGATCCGTTGAGGACCGGTTCGTGGCGTTGTCCGCACAGGTCATCCGCTGACCAAGGGTCACGTCGGGCCAAAGCCGTTGCGTGCACCGGCCAAGATCGGTAGCTGACCAGCGATGACCGACGCCCGGTTCCTTTTTTGCCGCGCCAGGCAACGACTTGTCGTGGCCCGTCTCCTCGCCGAGCCATTGGACAAGTTCGGTCATCTCCTTGGTGATACGAGTCCCTGGTATGGCAACAGGCTGTTGAATGCCCGACCGCGAAAGTATCGATGGTATCGCGCGACCTATTCATTCACTAGCGCTGGCGGCCTCGTCACTCCGCTCCTCAGCCTGCAAGAGCAGGCTTCCGGTGCTCGTTCCTCAGGCTGGCGCCTGAGGAGTGAGCAGCACAGGAATACTCCGTGTATTTTTCAGTAGCGGAGCCACGAGGCCGCCCGTCGTTGCGATGGTATCGGGGACTATTGCGCAAGTTATTTCTGGACAGCCCTTACATATTGATTGGCTCGAGGAAGTGGCCTCGAGCGGTCGCACCAATCAGCTGCCGTCGGCGCCGTCGACTGGTGCGCCGCCGCCTCCACCAACCGGTGCGCCACCATTGCCGCCCACAGGTGCACCACCATTGCCGCCGACAGCTACGCCGCCCCCACCGCCAGCACCACCCAGCGGCGCGCCGCCGTCGCCGCCCACTGGCGCGCCACCATCACCGCCGACCGGACCCGACCCACCGTTGTTGGAGCCGCCCTCATCGATGGACTTGTTGTGCACCAACATGCCTTCAGCGAAGTAGTTGTGCTCCTCGCCGTCGATTTCCAGATTGAAGACTTCGACAGGGGCCTTCGACGGCAAGAGGCTCAGCTCAGTCAGCGCGAGGGTGCGCGGCGAGCCCCCCGGCAGCAGCGCGACGACCGAGGTAGCGAGAGAGAGCTCTGCGACTTTGCTCCATCGTTGTGAGGTCTCGTCCCACACTGGGTGAGTCAACGACACACCGGCGATGCTGAGCTCGCCTGCCTTTAGCCGCGCGACCTGCGCAGTTTGCGAGCTGATCAACCGAGCAACTTTGCGAGTGACCACCGCCTTCGTGAGGGTGTCGTAGCTCTGTACTTCATCGCCGGGAGCGAGCGACTCGATGGCTCGCCAACCACGGGGGGTGAGCACACGTGTGCCACGCACGAAGCAGCTGTTCTCATCGCAGGCGACGAGCATCGAGGTAAGCAAAGGTAGAACGGCAAGAATTCGCTTCATGGCCCCCGCTCAAGCAGGTGCCGTGCCATAAGCGAAAAAGCGCTAGCTGTCATCGGTGTGCGGCGCAGGCTCGATCTTGAGCCTTCGAATCACGACGCCGTGAATGGCGTACACCACGGGCGTGAGCGCGACCGCGACGACGACTTTGATCAGGTACTCGCGCACGATCTTCGCGCCGATCCATGGCCAGCCTTGCTCGGCGACACCCGCCCAGAAGATCGAGTTGATCACGGCGGTGTCGACGAGCTGGCTGATCAACGTCGACCCTGTTGCGCGCAGCCAAAGATGTTTGCCGCGCGTGAGTCGCTTCCAGAACAGAAAAATCTGGATGTCGAGCAGCTGGCCGATGACATAAGCGATGATCGAAGCGATGAAGAGCTTGGAGCTGCCTCCGAAGATCTTGGCGTATTCGTCAGCCTTGAAATAACTGTCTACATCCGTCGGCAGCGCGGTGGTGATCACCAGCGCGACGTACGCCAATGTGGCCATCGCAGCACCCACGCCGGTCACGAAGCGAGCGCCCCGCTTGCCATAAAAATCATTGATCACATCGGTGAGCAAAAACGTCACCGGGAACAGGATCATGCCGACGCTGACGGGGCCCACACTGGTCGCGAAGGCCTTGCCCCCGGTGACGTCACCGAGCACCAGACAGGTGACGAAGATCGCCGCCAATACGACGAACAGCTTCTGCTCGACGCCGAGGCCTCTGGGCGGGTCCGCGTGGCCGTCTTTCAACGACGTGAGCACGGACTTCATCGTCTCGTCGGCTGCCACGGCAGGGTCGTATCAGACTCAGAGATCGACTTGCATGCCGATCTCGACGACCCGATCGGGCGGGATGCCGAAGAACGCGGTGGCCTGTTGGGAGTTACGCGTCAGAAAGCCGAACACCTTCTCCGAACGCCGACCCATCTTGCCGCGATCGGTGGCCAGAACATTCTCGCGACCGAGGTAATAAGTCACGTCGTCCAGCGCGAACGGCAGCTTGTACATGCGTATCGCTTCGCCGAGCGCCTTCGGTACGTCCGCCGTCTCCATGAAGCCAACACGGATGCGCACGCGGCAGAAGCCCTGCTCGAGCTGGTCGACCGTGACGCGATCTTCGAGTACGCGCGGCACGTGCTCGGTGATGACAGTGAGCAGCAGCACCGTTTCGTGGATCGCCTTGTTGTGCTTGGCGTGATGCATCAAAAGCGGCGGTGTTCCCTTGGGGTTACCGGTCAAGAACGCAGCAGCACCTGGCACGCGCACGATCGGAACCTCGCCAGGCACACCCCTCGTGCGAAAGCGATAGACACCCTCTCCCAGGGCCGCCAGAAATTCGTCCAGCGGCGTCGATGCGCGGACGAAGTAGTCGGCCAGCAGCGCGCGCCCGCGCTTCCACACCCGCATCATGGCAAATATGCCGAGCGCGATGATGAGCGGGACGAAGCCGCCGTCGACGAACTTGATCAAGGTCGCGCCCAAGAACGAGAGGTCGACCACCATGAACAGCGCGTAGAGCGGCACTGCTTTGTAGAGCGGCCACTTCCAGACTTTGATCGTCAGCAGAAAGAACGCCGTCGAAGTGATGGCCATCGTGCCCATGACGGAGATGCCGTAGGCAGCAGCCAGGCGCGACGACGAGCCGAACGCAAACACGAGCGCGATACAGCCGACCGCGAGCGCTGCGTTCACCTCTGGAATGTAAATCTGCCCCTCCGTGTGATGCGAGGTGTGCATGATGCGAACACGGGGCAAGAAGCCGAGCTGCACCGCTTGCTGGGTCAGTGAGTACGCGCCGGAGATCAGCGCTTGCGACGCAATCACGGTGGCCGCCGTCGCGATGGCGACCAGCGGGTAGATGGCGGGTCCCTCGGGTACCAATGCATAGAACGGGTTCTTTGCGATGGCTTCTAGACGAGCGCCGTCGGCCGCCAAGAGGAGCGCGCCTTGCCCGAAGTAGTTGATCACCAGCGCCGGCATCGCCAGCGTGAACCACGCGAGCTGGATAGGCTTTCGGCCGAAGTGACCCATGTCGGCGTACAGCGCCTCGCCGCCCGTGATGCAGAGCACCACCGAGCCGAGCACCAAGTAGCCGTGCCAGCCATTGTTGATGAAGAAGTGCACCGCGTAGCGCGGGTCGACGGCCCAGAGCACAGCTGGATGTTTGGCGATCGCGATCAGGCCCAACACCGCAAGCGTGGTGAACCACACCACCATGATGGGCCCGAATACGCGACCGATGCTGGTAGTGCCGCGCTTCTGTACCCAGAACAGACCGATCAAGATCGCGACTGTCAACGGGATGATCGCCGGGTCGAGCGTGTGGGTGGCGACGCCGAGACCCTCGACCGCGCTGAGCACGCTGATGGCTGGGGTGATGATGCCTTCACCGTAGAGCAGACACGCGCCGAAAATGATGATGCTGGGGATGACGCCTACCGCCCCGAGCACGCTCGGACGCTTGAGCGTCTTCTCGAGCACGGCCAGCATGGCCAGACCACCGCCCTCGCCTTGATTATCGGCTCTGGTCACGAAGCCGAGGTACTTGACGCTGACGACCAACGTGATGCTGTACAGCATCAGCGAGAGCAGCCCGAGCACGTTGGCTGGTATGTCGGCCGAGACGGCGTGTCGGCCATGCACACACTCTTTGAGCGCGTAGAGGGGGCTGGTTCCGATATCGCCGTACACAATACCCAGCGCCGCCAGGGCCAGCGTCTTGGTAGACGTGCTCGCTTGCGAATGCCCGGACGGGGGGGCCGCTTCGCTCATTTGTAGGCGTGATAGACCAAGCCCAGGGCGTTGGCGAGTAGTTCTCGGGAGCCCGCGGAACCTCGCCCGTTGACGGCTGTCTTCCTCCTTGTGGAGCTACCCTCTTGTCTGCAGCTGACGCTGTCGTGGGGCGCGTCGACGCTGTGGACAAAACAGGTCGAGCTCCCGTGCGACCTTGCGATCGGCGAGATCGGCGCGCGTCTGCAGGGCGACCGCCGCGGCTGTGAGCTGCGTACAGCGACACGGGTGCAGCCGATCCGATCCGAGCAGCGTGTCTCCCTCGAGAGCGACGGCTTCATCCTCTCGATTGACGCCGTCACCGACGACATTGCACCGGCGCTCCCCTCTCATGTCGATCCGCGGGCTGCCGCTTTCGATTTGGGATCATTGCTGCTGCATGGCGCGCTCGCCGTGATGTTGTTTCTGCTGGCCGACCCGCTAGCGGATCAGAAGCTCGAACCGCTGGAAGAGCTCATTATCCCACACGCCGGCAAGGTGATGGATCTCGGCGTGGTTTTGCCGACCGACCAGCCCGTCGACAAGGTGCCTGGCGGCCATCGGGCCGTCGACGACAAGCCCGATGGCGCCGCGGGCCCGGGTGCATCGACGCGTGCAGCGCATGGGGCTGCCCGGCAGCCGAGCGCGGGCGGCAACTACACGGCGAGACCCGAAGCGTCAGCCCACGATGGTCTCTCCGACGTGGAGACGTGGTCGATGATCACGCTGCTTGGACGCGCAGCTGCCGGCTCCAAAGACCCATCGTCGGGCAAAGACCCGTGGTCAGGCGCCGGCCTCGACAGTGGCCCGAGCTGGGGCGACCCAGGCGGCATCGGCGACGACGGGGGATCGGCGCGCTGTCGCTCTCTGGCATCGGTGAAGGCGGCGGCTCACACAGCGAAGGCATCGGCCTCGGCCCGGGCGGCGTGGGCACCTGCGGCGCAAACTGCAGCGGCGCCCCAGGCGGTGAGCTCAAGGGCCGACCGACAGCAAAGCCGCCCACGATCAGACTGTGCGGCAGGCTGCGAAAGGACGGCTCGATCCAGCCAACCTGTATGAACAGCTCCGGTCGCCTGCCTCCAGAGACTGTTCAGCGCGTCGTCCAGCAAAATTTCGGTCGCTTTCGCCTCTGCTACGAGAACGACTTGCGCGCGCAGCCATCGCTGAATGGTCGCGTGACGCTGCGCTTCGTGATCGGCCGCGACGGTTCGGTGGGCTCGGTCGCGGCCAGCCCCGAGGCTGGCGTGCCGAACACGACCGCTGCGTGCATGGCGAAGGCTGCCTACGGTCTCTCGTTTCCAGCGCCCGAAGGCGGTGTCGTGAATGTCGTGTATCCGATCATGCTCCAGCCTGGGTGAGCTTCTACGACATGCGATCGAAGGGGTCGTTCTATCCGTGCTCGTAGAACCTGCGATGATCAGGCAATTTTGTCGATCGCTTGCTGTAGAAACTTTGCAGCGTCGAGATCGTGTCGTCTGCAGAAATCGTGCGTCGCGCTCAGCCGCTCGCGCGGATCGGTCGACGTGGCCCACGCGATCTTCGGCAGACACTCCGGGCAGAGCCAGAGCGGGCTCTCGTCCGCTTCTTCCAAGCTGTTTACGCCTGATTGAATGCACGGGTAGGCGGTGCAATGCGGCAGCGAGAACATGTGTCCGGTCTCGTGCACCGCGATCTTCAAGGTGCGCTCCAGCACTTGTTTGAAGCCGGCGTTCCCGGACTTCGGATCGCCATAACGATGTAGCGACCAGACGCCGACACGCGCACTGAGAGAAGCCTCTCCGAAGACGTAGTTCCAGCCTTGGCCAGGCCATAGGTCGGTGGTGGTGAAGGCGATCAGAGCGGCGGCGTCGGCAGGCAAGAGCGGCGGCAGCACCGATTCGATCATCCAGCCGGAGAGAATTTGCCGGTCGGCGCCCTTTTTGCGAACGGCCCAGGCTGGCGGCGTCGGTGCAGCGATCGCCGGCGCCACGCGCGACGGCAGCCCGAAGTGTAGCGTCATGTATTCGGCGGTGAGCTCGACGACCTTCTTGGCCTCGGGCGAGAGCTCTCCGAAAGGCAGGACGACCAGCGTGCGGCGCGCGCCTGTCGGCACAGTCGGCTGGCTCTTCAGGTACTCGTCGAAGCTTTGGCCGCGCTCGGGGTGACTGTGCAGCCACTCGCCAGCTTTGGGTGGGCCGCGACGCGTGACCAACGTGGCCAGCTTGTCGCGCACACCGCGCAGATGATGTGGTGCGTACGGCGGTAGCGCGTCGAGCGCACGCCGCTCGCCTTCGAGAGCCAAGCCTTTGCGGGCCGACGACGTCGGCAGCGTGCCGGGGCTGCCGCTCGAGCACGCTGAAGCGCCCGAAAGACCCAGCCCGGCGGCCGATAACAGCAGGCGACGTCGCGAGAGGAGCATGACGGCCCGAGAGCGACAGCAGGCGCCGAGCGAAGGTTCCGAAAAAGATAGCTGCCCGAGACGGCTTCTCGCACCCTGCGGGGCCCCGATGTCGCTCGCGTTTCGGCTCGCCCTCGCTCTCGTCCTCGTCGCAGTCGGGGCAACCGCGCTTTGGGGCTTCGGCGTGCGCAAGACGTCACGTGAGCTCTTGGAGGCGGAGTTCACCAATCGCATCGAGGCCGCCACGGGAGAGGTGCGCGAGGCGTTGGTCTCGGAGGCGACCCAGCTCCGCGACCTGACCTCCCCCCTCTGCAAAGGCGGCGCATTCTTCGACAAGACTCTGGCCGATCTGGAGCGGACCAAAGGTGATCTGACGCAGCTCGACACAGGCAGCCAGATCACCTTGCGCCATCACGTGCCGGATGAAGCGGCGGCGCGATCGCTGGACGAGCTTTCGCTGGTCACCAAAGACGGCACCATCCTCTCGTCGTCCAATCGCTCGCTCGTGGGTCGCAAAGACGCGCGCCTGGGGGAGCTGGTGCAAAAGAAGAGCGAGGGCACGCCGCAGCTCAGGGTCAACGCCACCCAGGGTGAGCCTGCCATCGAGGTGTGGTGCTCACGCACCGAGCGCAGCTACACGCTCGGCTTCGTCGGCGCGCGCAAGATCGAGGCGATCCTCGAGCGGGTAGGCCGCGCGCACGGCGTCACGCTGGCGCCGCTCGACCCTGCGAAAGAGCCACCGGTTTCGACGCGAGAGCAAGCCGTGCGCACGATGAAGCTCTCCGAAGTCGAGGGCCTCAGCGTGGTCGCGACGATGCCGCGTGGCCGCCTGCTCGAGGCGCTCGATCGGCTCGATCGCGAGATCGTCGCCAGCGGCGGCGTGGCCGTCGTCTTCGCGCTCTTGTTGGCGGTGATCTTGGGTCGCAGCTTGGCCAAGCCATTGCGTGAGCTGGCGCACGAGACGCGCGAGGTGGTCAGTGGCGAGCCGAGACCGGTAAAGGGCCGAGGCGGCCGCGAGATCCGTGAGCTGGCCGAGTCGTTCAACAAGACAATCGAAGAGCTCGGCCGCATGAAGAAGCGGCTGGCCGTGACTGAACGTATCGCCGCGCGGCGCGAGATCGCCAGGCAAGTGGCGCACGAGATCAAGAACCCGCTGGCGCCGATTCGCGCCGCGGTGGAGACGCTGCGCCGCTTGCGGGCCCGCAATGACGAGCGCTTCGACGAGTATTTCGACGAAGCGACGCGCACGGTGCTCGAAGAAGTGCACCGCATCACCAACATCGTCAGCGAGTTCACCAAGTTTCAACGTTTGCCCGCGCCCAACCCAGAGCCGATGGATCTGGTCGCGGCTGCGCGCGGTGTCGTGTCGCTGCAGTCAGCCGACCCTGATCGCACCGATGGCGGCCGCGGCGAACCGCGGGTCGCGCTCACCGTCGAGGAGATCCCTTCCGTGCGCGCAGATCGCGATCAAATCGTGCAGGTTCTCACCAATTTGATCCAGAACGGACTGGAGGCGGCGAGCCAGGTGCGAGCCGACGCGCGCGTGAATGTCTCGATCGGCATGAGCGACGACAAACACGTGCGCATCGTGGTGCGCGACAACGGGCCAGGCGTCACCGACGAGATGCGAGAGCGCCTGTTCGAGCCATACGCGACCAGCAAACCGACCGGCACGGGGCTCGGGCTCGCCATCTGTCAGCGCATCGTGTTCGAGCACGGCGGCGAGATTGCGTATCGCCCGGCCACGAAAGGGGGCGCTGTCTTCGAGATACGTCTGCCGATTCATGGCCCGAGCTTGCTCGACAAACCACTCGAGACGACAGCGCAACCAGTGAGCCGGCACGTCGATAGCAACCGCGACCCCCCGCCCGACTGATAGAGTGCGGCCATGCCGCTCACGCTCACGCGCCATGGGCTTGCTGCGGTCGAGGGCCCGGTCGTGGTGGTCGTCATGGATGGTGTCGGCATCGGCCGCAAGGACGCGTCCGACGCCGTGCACCTGGCGCAGAAGCCCACCCTCGACGCCCTGGCCAACACTGCGCTCAGCACGACGTTGCACGCCCATGGCACTGCGGTTGGGCTGCCAAGCGATGACGACATGGGCAACAGCGAGGTCGGCCACAACGCGCTGGGTGCTGGCCGCGTCTTCGATCAAGGCGCGAAGTTGGTCAATGAAGCGATCGCCAGCGGCGCGCTGTTTCAGGGTGACGCTTGGAGGCAGGCGACAGACCGCGTTCGCGCCAGCGGTCAGCCCCTTCACTTCATCGGCCTTCTCAGCGACGGCAACGTGCACAGTCACATCGACCATCTGTTCGCAATGGTGCGGCGCGCCGACGCCGAAGACGTGAAGCGCGTGCGCATACACGCCCTGCTCGACGGCAGAGACGTGCCGGCCACCAGCGCGCTGACGTATGTGGCCGAGCTCGAGGCAATGCTCGCCACCATCTCCAGCAAGGCTTGCCGCGAATACTGCGTTGCGTCGGGTGGGGGCCGCATGAAGGTCACCATGGATCGCTACGCCGCCGACTGGGCGATGGTCGAGCGCGGCTGGCAGGCGCACGTGCGCGGTGAAGGTCGGCGCTTTCCAAGCTTGCGTGTAGCAGTCGAAACCCTGCGCGACGAGACCCCTGGCATCGGCGACCAGAACCTTCCGGCGTTCGTAGTCACTGGCGCCGACGGCGCACCCGCTGGGCCGATCGTCGACGGCGCTTCGGTGTTGTTCTTCAACTTCAGGGGCGACCGCGCGATCGAGATCACCCGCGCGTTCGAGGAAGAGACGTTCGACGCTTTTGCGCGCGGTCCGCGGCCGGTGGTCTTCTACGCCGGCATGATGCAGTACGACGGCGACCTGGCGCTGCCGAAGCGCTTCCTGGTCACGCCGCCGGCGATCGATCGCACGCTGGGCGAATATCTCGCGAGCGTGGGCGCAAAGCAGCTGGCCATCAGCGAGACGCAGAAGTTCGGCCACGTCACCTATTTCTGGAACGGCAACCGCAGCGGCAAGTTCGACCCCGCCCTCGAGACCTACGTCGAGGTACCCAGCGACAGGTTGCCATTCGAAGAGCGCCCGTGGATGAAGGCCGCCGAGATCACCGACAGGACGATCAGCGAGCTCTTACAAGGCCGCTATCGGCACGCGCGCCTCAACTACGCAAACGGCGACATGGTCGGCCACACAGGCGTCTTGCGTTCGACCATCATGGCGGTCGAAGCAGTCGATCTCGCGCTCAGCAGATTGCTGCCGGCGGTGCGCGCGATGGGTGGGGCTGTCATCGTCACGGCCGATCACGGCAACGCCGACGAGATGTTGGAGTGGGACAAAAGGACGAGCTCGTTTCAGCGCGACGCGAGCGGCAACACCCGCCCCAAGACCAGTCACACCTTGAACCCCGTGCCCTGTTTCATCGACGCCCCCGTCAGCGCGGCGAGGGGCGGCACGCGCACGCTCGCCGCGCTCGACAAGCCGGGCCTCGCCAACGTTGCTGCTACCGTGCTCGACCTGATGGGCTACCAAGCCCCCGAAGGCTATTTGCCGTCGCTCTTGGCGCGCCCGAGCTCCTGATGGCGCCCGTCGATATCCCGTCCGACGTCGCGCCACAGGAGGTGGGGGCGTATCGCATTCTGCAGTTCGAGCCCGCTGCGTGGTCGGGCTACGTGATCGTCGAGCGCGACGCGCAACATTGGTTTCTGTTCACCTCGGCGGGCGTGTGCATCAGCGACGGCCAAGCGTACGTGGCGTTCACATCGGCAAGCGCCAGCGCTGACGACGCCCCACCTATGGCGGTCAGCTTTGCCTTCGTCGGCAGCAAGTCACCGCTGTCGACGCGTCAAAAGCTGGAGAGCGAAGGCATCTCGTTCAACCAGATCGTGGCCAACGTGTCGCGTAAGCTCAGCAATTCTTTGGCGAGCAAGTCGACGAAGCGCTGACCCGACTCGGTTCCGATGCGTGGATTCGAACCACGATTCGAGGATTCAAAGTCCTCTGTCCTGCCTTTGGACGACATCGGAAGAAGCGGGGGGAACCTAGCCGGTTCTTGGGCGATTTGCCATGGGACGAACGCGCTGTTCCGCGGCTGACGCGCCGGAAAAAGGAAGCCCCGCCTCCTTGGGTGGAAGCGGGGCGACCGGAAAGCACGCCGCGCGGGCTGAGACGCCCGCTCGTCTGGAAAGTGATGGGGTTGGCGAACAGAACGTCGTCGGCGCTGCCGAAGCCTTGCGCCGTCGTGCCGTTGTCTGCCGACTCGACCACGCCAGGTCGACTGACGAGCGTGATGACGGTACCTGCGGGGCTGATCAGCTTCAGCGTCATGTCACCGATCCAGGTGGTTCCGAGCTGAGCAATGAGGCTATTGACGCTGAGGATGTTGCCAACCGAGAGCCATTTCTCTCAAGATAGAAGGGAGAGTCGTTGCTTTTTTTGGGGACGCACTTTTGCGAGGCAGCAGCCGTCAGCGACCCTTGACGCTCGATTTGTTCGCAACCGACCGCTGCGAAACGGGCGCTGCCGCCTTGGCAGGCCTTTTGTCGCCTTTGCGAGCTGGGCCTTTTGCGCCGAAGCGCTGGCGTTTCTGGCCCTTGTCCGAGGGGGACCAGCTCTTGCGTGCGCGACTCACGGCGTCTCGCACGTGTTCGATCAGCTGATCCGAGCTGGTCTGCTCAAGGGCCAAAGTCGCCACGGCATCACGGCCCGCGTCGGCCGTGGTGGATAGGGCTGGCAGCTCGACAGCTTCGGTTGGAAGCAACGCGGCGTCGGCGGCCACCTGGGGCGCAGCTGGCCCGGGTACGTGAGGACCCGCGAACACCGCCAGGAACGAAACGCTGACGGCGAGCGTAGCGGCGACGGCTAGAGCCGCGGCCCAAGTGCGCCGCGCCCGTGTGGACATCGTCACCGCCGGAGTCGCCAGCATGGAGACCGGATGCAGCGAGATCACCTGACCCGAAGGCAGGTCGGCGCCGGGCGTCAGCTCGGTCTCGGGCGTTTCGCTCGCTTCTTCGAGCTCGTGCTCGAAGACCTCCGCGTGAGAGTCGCGCTGTGGCGCGGGCGTGAGCGCTTGCTGAGCGGGATCGAGGGGCTCGGCCCCAACGTCGGTCGCCGTCTCCGTCGCTCGCATGATCGCTTCGGTCATCGCTTCGGATCCGAAGGATGGCGGCTCCACGGCGTAGTCCAGCGTGTGACGAGCGGTTTCCACCTCGTCCACCTCAGCAAGCGCACAGGCCAGCTCTGGCACTTCGCTCGCCGACGTCCAAGCTTCGCGGCCGACCCGCCAGACCTTGGCGCGACACGAAATATCGCCCGTGCTCAGCGCATACCAGAGGTCGAACGTGGAGAGCGCACGCACCTCGGCGCCGAGGTCGACAGCCCAGGTGAGCTTCGGTTGATCGAGCACGCACTCGCCAGCGCTGGAGATGATCTCCTTTCGGACTTCGGTCTCCGGAACTGTCGGAAGGGACGCGCGTCGCGCGGGGGCTTCTGCCTCGATCATCACCAGCTCCTCCGTTTCGCTCGGGACGCGGGTGGCGCGACACGAGCGGGCAACAGCGGGGGTACCGAAAAGCGGCCAGTGCGGCCAACTCTTCACCGAAAGTTGGTCGGAGACTGTGGCACGGGGCCTCCCCGCTCTGCTATCGACCTCTCAGACGTGCAGTTTTTCGACCTGTCGCAACGGAAAGTTCCTATGGCATTACAGTCCCCGCTCGTGGCAGCCCCTCTCGCGCTGCTCGGTTGCGTAGCCGTGTTCGCCGCCTGCTCCGGCTCCACGCCCGAGCCGAACCCGTTGCCCAAGTCGAGCGCGGCTCCACCCGCAAGCACGCTCGTGCCAGCAGACTCTGTCGCGCCACTCGACAGCGCCGAGCCGCTCGCCAGTGCGAGCGCTTCGGTGGCGCCCGTGGCCAGCGCGCCGACCTCTTGCCCCGCGGGCATGGCGCTCGTCGACGGCGACTACTGCGACGAGGTCGAGCACTCTTGTTTGAAGGAGTGGTACGCGAAGCAGAACAACAAGTACGTCTGCGAAGTGTTCGAGGAGAAGTCGACCTGCAAGGGCAAGAAGACGAAGAAGCGCTACTGCATCGACAAGTACGAGTGGCCCAACATCGCAGGTGAGCGCCCCGAGATCATGAATCGCTTTCACCAGGCGCAGGTGAAGTGCGCCGCCGCCGGCAAGCGCATGTGCGGCGAGAGCGAATGGTCCTTTGCCTGCGAAGGCCCGCAGATGAAGCCGTTTCCCAATGGGTACAAGCGCGACCCGCGGGTCTGCAATGGCGACCAAGAATGGGACAACCCCAACATGAAGCTGGTCGGGAAGCGCGACGCCAAAGAGCTGGGGCGGCTATGGCAAGGCATGCGCAGCGGCACACAGCCAGGGTGCGTCAGCGACTTCGGTGTCTTCGACATGCCCGGCAACGCCGACGAGGTCGTGGCGAGCGAGCAGAACCCCAATGGCAAACGCGGTAAATTCGACAGCATTCACACGGGTGGGCCTTGGTATTCTGGCGTGCGCAACCAATGCCGCCCGAAAGTCTACACCCACGGCGAAGACTTCTATTACTACTTCCTCTCGTTCCGCTGCTGCGCCGAGGCCGACGGCAAACCGACCGACCCGCGCACCGCTCGCCAGATCAAGGCCGGCTGGGAAATGAAGAAGGTCGAGCACTCTGCCCAGTTCACCGTCGCCGACATGAAAGAGAAGCTGTCGCTCAAAGCAAAGGGTCAATGCACCTGCAAAGACAGCGACATTCTTTGCAAGACGATGTGTGGCTCGCTGCTCGGCGCCAACGCAAAAGACACGACGCCGGATGCGCCCCGTCACCGTTACGCGGGTAAGCGTATCAAAGGCGAAATGAAGGACTAGTACCCCGAATCCATCGAAGCGACGGGTTTCGCTTTCCATGTGGGGCGGGGCGTGTTCCATCAGGAGGCGTGAGGCCAATGCTCTTGTCGCAGCGTCACCTCCTCCGATCCCCTGTGGAGGAGGCTTCTCCTGGCAGCTCGTCGGCAACAGCTGCGATCGAGGCGGCGGTGGCGCGGGTGGCGGCGGCGGCGCGGTTGGCAGCGGCGGCTGAGCGGGTGCGTGGCCAGCCACGGGCCGCATGTACGGGCGACCGCGAGCGCGGTCCGGTCGAATTGAGCCCGCTCACCCTCGAGAACAGCAGGAACGTCGCCGCCGACCTGCTAAGTTCCCGGCCCTTTCTAGACACAGGAGCCTCAATTCCATGACCACTCCGATCCGAACTGTCTGCGTGATCGGGAGCGGCGTCATGGGGAGCGGCATCGCGGCACACCTCGCCAACGCAGGTATCCGCGTGCTTCTCCTCGACATCGTTCCCCCGAACCTCAGCGACGACGAGAAGCGCGACAAGAAGAACCGCGATCGCTTCGCAGCCGGGGGCCTCGAGAAGGCGTTGAAGTCGCGCCCTGCCGCGTTCTTTCACCCTTCGTTCGCGCAGCTGGTCACGACAGGCAACGTGGAAGAAGACCTCGGAAAGGCGAGCGAATGTGATCTCGTGATCGAGGCGATCATCGAGAAGCTAGAGCCGAAGCAGAGCTTGTTCGCAAAGCTCGAGAAGATCGTGCCAGAGCATACGATCGTCGCGTCGAACACGTCCGGCCTGCGCATCGCTTCCATGATGGAGGGCCGCAGCAAAAGCTTCAAGAAGCGCTTCCTGGTGATGCACTTCTTCAACCCGGTTCGGTACATGAAGCTGCTCGAGCTGGTGGCGGGCCCGGACACAGCGCCTGAGTCGCTCGCGCGCATCGCCAAGTTCGGCGAAGACATCCTCGGCAAAGGCATCGTGGTCGGCAAAGACACGCCGAACTTCGTGGGCAACCGCATCGGCGCCCACTCGATGATGGTGGCGATTCACCAGATGCTGGAAGACGGCCTCTCCCCCGAAGACGTCGACAACATCACCGGCTCGCCGATGGGTCACCCCAAGAGCGCCAGCTTTCGCACGGCAGATCTCGTCGGGCTCGACACTTTCGCGCACGTTGCCGAGAACTGTCACACCTCGCTCACCAGCGATGAAGACCGCGAAGTGTTCGCCTTGCCGGCCTACATCCGCACGATGGTCGAGAAGAAGCAGCTCGGTGACAAAACCAAGGGCGGCTTCTACAAGCGCAACGCCGACAAGAGCATCTCGACGCTCGATCCCAAGACGGGCGAGTACCGACCGAAGGGCGGCGACGAAGCCATCGGCAAGCTGACCAAGGGGCTCTCCAAGATCGAAGATCCCAAAGAGCGCGTGAAGAAGCTGATCTCCGACACGGGCAAGGCCGGCACCTTCGCGTGGAAGGTGCTGTCGCGCTCGCTCGCCTATTCAGCTCGCCGCATGGGTGAGATCAGCGACGACATCGTGGCTGTCGATGACGCCATGAAGTGGGGCTACAACTGGGAGCTCGGCCCGTTCGAGGTGTGGGACGCCCTCGGCTTTGCCGAGACAGCCGACCGCATGGAGAAAGACGGCATCAAGCTGCCCGAGTCGATCAAGAAGATGAAGGCGGCTGGAGCGAAGAGCTTCTACACCGCCGACGGCAAGGTGTTCGACCTCGCGAAGGGCGAATACAACGCGCGCATCCTCGATCCGCGCAACAAGACGGTGCGCGAGCTGCGCAAGACGACAGCGCCGGTGCTCAAGAACGACGGCGCAGAAGCGTGGGATCTGGGCGACGGCGTGCTCGGGCTCACCTTCAAGACGAAGGCGAACTCACTCGACCCGGACGCCATCAAGATGCTGGGCGACGCAGCCGCCGAGGCAGAAAAGAACTTCCGCGCGCTGGTAATCGCCAATGAAGGCGAGCACTTCTGCGTGGGCGCGAACTTGTTTTTGGTGGTGATGGCCTCGCAAGCCAAAGAGTGGGAGCAAATTCGCTCGATGGTGAAGGGCTACCAAGACGCGACCCAGCTTCTGAAGTACGCCACTGTGCCTGTCGTCGCCGCGCCGTTCGGCATGACGCTGGGTGGCGGTCTCGAGCTCTGCTTCGCCTGCGACTCGGTGCAGGCAGCGGCAGAGACGTACTCCGGTCTCGTCGAGGTCGGCGTCGGGCTCATTCCCGGCGGCGCTGGCACCATGAACATGCTTTGGCGCATGCTCGACGGCGTGCCTGAGGGCGCTCAAATCAATACGCTCGAGCTGGTCACGCAGACGTTCAAAAACATCGCCCTCGCGAAGATCGCCACCAGCGCCGACGAAGGCAAAATGCTGGGCTATTTCCGCAAGAACGACGGCGTCTCTTTCGACAAGACACGTATTGTCACGGCAGCCAAGGCACGCGCCATCGGTCTCGCCGAGAGCGGCTACCACCCGCCTGCGCCGAAGAGCTTCGTGCTCCCTGGCGAAAGCGGCATCGCGACCTTATCCATGATGGTCGACACGTTGGTGGCTGGCGGTTACGCGAGCGAGCACGACGCAAAGATCGCGCGCAAGCTGGCAGAGGTGCTCTCTGGCGGTCGCGGCGGCTCTTCGAGACTGGTGACTGAAGACGCGATTCTGGAGCTCGAGCGCGAGGCCTTCATCAGCCTGTGCGGCGAGCAAAAGAGCCAAGAGCGCATGCAGTTCATGCTGATGAACAACAAGCCGCTTCGTAACTGATTTACTCGGGGGGCTGTTCCAGCCCCTCGCCCCGACGCGGGTGAACCGCGATCGGGGCCCCACCCCCGAGGCGCTATGCGCTGCGCGCGGGGCCCCAGCCCCGCTTGCCCCCCACCGTACGATTTTTACGCAACAGTTAATGGGACCCATCATGCAAGACGTCGTCATTGTCGATGCAGTTCGCTCGGCCGTTGGCCGAGCCATCAAAGGCTCTCTCGCACAAAAGCGGCCGGATGATCTCGCGGGTGAGGTCATCCGCGGGCTCTTGGCTCGCAACCCCGAAGTGAAACCGGCCGACGTCGAGGATCTGATCCTCGGGTGTGCCATGCCAGAAGGCGAGCAGGGGCTCAACATCGCGCGGATCGCAGGCTTTCTCGGCGGTTTGCCGCAAGAGACGGCGGCGATGACGATCAACCGCTTCTGCTCCAGCGGTCTGCAGTCGCTGGCGTTGGCCGCTGGCGCCATCGCCATTGGCTCGAACGATCTGGTGATGGCGGGCGGTGTCGAGTCGATGAGTATGGTGCCGATGACCGGCAACAAGCTCTCCGCGTCGCTCGAAGCGATGGAGAAGTACCCCGCGGCCTACACGCCCATGGGCATCACCGCCGAAAACGTGGCCAAGCGCTTCGAGATCTCACGCGCTGATCAAGATGCGTTTGCACTGAAGAGCCAGCAAAAAGCGGCCAAAGCGCTGAAGGCGAACCGCTTCGCCGACGAGATCGTGCCGGTCACGGCGCTTCGCTTCAATGGCAACGAGCGCGTCGAGTCGCAGTTCCTGATCGACGAGCTTGTCCGCGGCGACACCACGGCAGAGGGCCTCGCGGCGCTCAAGCCCGCCTTTGCCGTGGGCGGCAGCGTAACCCCGGGCAACGCCTCTCCGCTGTCCGACGGCGCGGCAGCGATGATCGTGGCTTCCACCAAGCGAGCCAAAGAGCTCGGTCTCAAGCAGCTCGGCTGGTTTCGCGCCTTCGTCACGGTCGGCGTCGACCCGTCGATCATGGGCATCGGCCCCGAGCCGGCGATCCAGAAGCTGTTCGCGAAGACAGGCTTGTCGGTCAAAGACATCGATCTGTTCGAGGTCAACGAGGCCTTCGCCAGCCAGTCTGTCTACGTGCAGCGCCGCCTGGGCATCCCGGACGAGAAGCTGAACGTCAATGGCGGCGCCATCGCGCTGGGCCACCCGCTCGGCTGCACCGGCGCCAAGCTGGTGGCGACCGCCCTGCACGAGCTGAAGAAGCGCAACGGCAAGTACGCTGTCGTCAGCATGTGCATCGGCGGCGGCATGGGCGCGGCCGGCTTGCTCGAGCTGGCGAAGTAGCGCGCAGATCGAGG
>Ga0163144_10010322_pt1 | contig 19923 bp, 11 predicted proteins | sample OliLak19BULKMAT1_FD_123175 | JGI IMG/M metagenome (GOLD analysis project Ga0163144, IMG submission 123175) | Freshwater microbial mat bacterial communities from Lake Vanda, McMurdo Dry Valleys, Antarctica - Oligotrophic Lake LV.19.BULKMAT1 | ecosystem: Environmental > Aquatic > Freshwater >... | reverse complement strand
CAATCAGCAGCGGGCATTGCGTCTTCCTGCGGGCGACGCGCTCGTGCACGCCGGCGACTTCACCATGAAGGGCACCGAGTCCGAGGTGAAGGCGTTCGGCGAGTGGTTGGGCGAGCAGCGGTTCGAACACAAGGTGCTGATCGCGGGTAACCACGACTTCCTCTTCGAACGCGACCCTGCCCGCGCCCGCGCGTTCCTGCCCGCGTCGGTGCACTATCTTTTCGAATCGGAGGTCACGATCTCCGGCCTGCGCCTGTGGGGCGCCCCGTGGCAGCCCTGGTTCCTCGACTGGGCCTTCAACCTTCGGAGGGGGCCGGAGCTCGCGGCGAAGTGGGCGCTGATTCCGGCGGGGCTCGATCTTCTGATCACCCACGGCCCACCCCTCGGCACCGCCGACCGAACCGTGAACAGGGAAGACGTGGGCTGCGCCGACCTGGCCGCCGCCATCCAGCGCGCGAAGCCGCGGCTGTCGGTGTTCGGACACATCCACGAAGGCTACGGGACTTACGGCGATATGGCGAACGTGGCCATCTGCGATGAGGAATACCGTCTCGCCAATAAGCCCGTGGTCGTCGATCTCGCCCCGGGAAGCGGCCCGCCCGTCTTCGTCCCGGAGACCGCGTGGTGAGCGAACTTCGCGCCTCGGCAACGGCTGACGGATACAATCCGCTAGACACCATGGTTCCTCAGGTTGCGATGAAGCGCTCGGAGATCGCGCGGCTCTGCGATCACTTGCCCGTTCTGTCCCTCGACGTCTTCGGATCCGCGAACTCCGACCGCTTCGACGAGGCTCACTCGGACGTCGACTTCGTGGCGCGTTTTTCCGAACGTGCGGCGGGCGAGTACCTTTCCTCCTTTTTGGCCCTCGCTCACGGTCTGGAGCGGATTCTTGGCCGGCCGGTCGACTTGTTGACCGAGGAGTCCATTCGCAACCGACATTTCAAGGCCTCGGTTGAGATTTCTCGAGAACGCATCTATGAACGATCGCGCGCGGACGCGGCTGGTTGACGCGGCCGCGGCCCTTCGCCGCGTTGAGCGATTCTCTGCCGGGCTCGCAAAGTCCGATTACATGGAAGATGAGCTTAGGCGAGCGGCCGTGGAGCGACAATTCGAAATCGTGGGCGAAGCTCTGACAGGCGCGCTTCGCGACGACACCGCGCTCGGTGTCGCCCTTCCGGGAGCGCGTCGGGCCATCGAGTTCCGCAACCGCGTTATCCACGGCTACGACTCGGTTGACCACGAGATCGTCGGGGACGTAGCAACGAACGACGGCCCGGCCCTCCTGGCCGCTATTGAGGATCTCCTGGGGCGCTAACCGCTACCAGTCGCTCGACGGTCCCTTCAGGATTTTCCCGGGCCGGGCCGCGGTCATGGCCTGGCCATCGAAGATGACCTCGCCACTGACCAGAACCCACTTCACTCCCACCGCGTACTGGTGCGGCTTTTCAAAAGTGGCGCGATCACCGATCTCCGCTTCGTCGAAGAGCACGAGATCCGCCTTCATGCCCGGCCGCACCAGACCGCGGTCCATGAGGCCCAGGCGCTGAGCGGGGAAAGAAGTCATCTTGCGGATGGCGTCTTGCAGGGTCAGCACCTTCAGTTCGCGCACGTAGCGGCCGAGAACCCGCACGAACGTTCCGTAACCGCGCGGGTGCGGGGCGGCGGCGCCGAACCGGATGACCTCGCCGTCGGAGCCGATCATCGAATTGGGATCGCGCAGGATTCGCACCAGGTCTTCCTCGTTGATGGCGTGGAAGATCGCGGAGGCTCCGCCCTTCTCGATGATGTCGAGTGCGGTGTCTGCCGCATTCTCGATCGTGACCTCAACCCCGCGCGCCGCGGTGATCTGGGCCAGATTCTTTCCGGCCAGGGTCGCATCAAACCCGGCGGATGCGATCTGAACGTTCTTCGGGTCGCCCCCGCCGCGATCGAACTTGATGTTCTCGACCACGACCGCCTTGATTCGTGCGCGCGTTTCTGGGTCTTTGAGCCGCGTGAGCGTCGCGTCGCGGCCGCCATCCTGGGCCCAGGCGGGAAGAAGGGCGTTGATACCGGTGGACGAAGCGGTATACGGATACTGGTCGATCGTGGCGTCCACCCCGCGCGCGCGGGCCGCGGCCACCGCGGCGAGCGTCTCGGTGGAGGCGCCCCAGTTGCCCTTGCCGATCACCTTGTGGTGGGTGACCTGGGTGGGCAGGCCGCCGTTCTCGCCGATGGCGATGGTCTCGTGGACGCTTTTCACCACGTCCTTCGCCTCGTTGCGCATGTGCGAGATGTGGATGCCGCCCATCTCGCCCGCGACTTTGGCGAGTTCGGTGACCTCTTCGGTCGGAGTGAAAGTCCCGGGCACGTAAAACAGGCCGGTTGAGAGGCCGAAAGCGCCGTCCCGCATGCCCTGCCGGGTGATCTCGATCATGCGGGCGAGTTCTTCGGGGGTGGCTTTGCGATCGTTCGGGCCGATGACGCTTTCGCGGATCGAACCCTGGCCGATAAAGGCGCCGTAGTTGACGCTCGTCTTCAGGGCCGCGACCTGCTCGAGATGTGGTCGCAACGGCACCGGCGAGCCACCATCCGGACCCTCGATAAGGGTGGTTACGCCCTGCCGCGCATAGTTCTCGGCGGTGGGGATGGTGAGAATGGCGCGGCGCGCGTGGGTGTGGATGTCGATGAAACCGGGCGAGAGCACCAGGCCGCGACCGTCAATTGTGCGCCTGGTTCCGAGATTCCGCCCCGCGATGTCGATTCGCGCGATCGTGTCGCCCTTCAGATAGACGTCGCCGCGATACCAGGGGTTGCCCGAACCGTCGATGATCCGCGCCCCCGTGATGGCGAGGTCGTAAAGCCCATCGTCCGGCGCGGCGGCGAGGAGAAGGCAGGCGAGGAGAATCCCCGTCGCGAGAGTTCCGAAGTGTTTCATTCCGTGCCGCCTCCGGCGGTGATCTGTTTCGCGTAGGTCTCGGGATCGATGTTGGCGCCGCAAACGACCACGCCTACGGTCTTGCCTGCCAGTCGAGCGCGCAAAGGGTACATCAGGCCGGCGAGGGCGGCCGCACCCGCCGGCTCCACCGCGAGTTTGGCGGTGCGGAAGAGGAGGCGCATAGCCTGGCGGATCTGGTCGTCGTTCACGAGAACGACCTCGTCGACAAAAAGCCGGTTCAAAGCGTACGAGTACGGCTCGCAGCGGGGCGCGCCCAGGGAGTCGGCGATCGTCCTGACCGCATCAATCGACTGGGGCGATCCCGCCTTGAAGCTCCGACTCAAAGAATCCGCCCCCTCGGGTTCCACCGCGTAGACCGCGGTATTCGGGCTCATCTGCTTGACCGCGCAGGCCACACCCCCGGTCAGGCCCCCTCCGCCCGCGGCCACGATCACCGCGTCAAGAGTCACGCCTTCGGCGCGGGTCTGATCGATGAACTCCAGGCCCACGGAGGCGGTCCCGAGCGCCGTCTTCGGGCCCTCGAAAGGATGAACGAAGGTACGTCCCTCGGTGGCCTCGATTTCCTTCACTCGCGCGAACGCCTCGTGCACGTTAGAGACGAGTTCGATCGTGGCCCCCAGCTCGCGGCACACCTGCACGCGGAAGGGATTGGCGTTTTTCGGCATGACCACTTTCGCGGTGGTGCCGAGACGGCGGGCTGAATAGCCGAGGGAGATCGCGTGGTTTCCGGCGGAGACCCCGGTGACGCCCCGCTTCAACGCCTCGGCGTCAAGGTCCAACATCACGGACAGAGCCCCGCGGGGCTTGAAGCTTCCGGTGCGCTGAAAAAGCTCCTCCTTCAGCCAGATCGAGGTTCCTTCGTCCACCACGGCGGCGAGCGCATCGTCGACGATAAGCCGGATCGGCGTGGTGACGATCAGATCGGCGAGACGCGCCCGGTTGGACCGAATGGCTTCGATCGTGGGGGCTTCGATTTCAGAGGGGGCCACGGGCTACGCTTCTCCTTCTTCCATGATGGCTTTGAGCGGGTGGCCCTCGGCCCGGGCGCGGGCATGGACTTCCTCGACCTTGGTTTCCGCGATCTCGAAGGGGTAGACGCCCGCGAGACCGGATCCTTCCACGTGCACCTTCAGCATGATGTGAACGGCTTCCGCATCGCCCTTCCCGAAGATGTCTCTCAACACTTCGACCACGAACTCCATCGGGGTGTAGTCGTCGTTCATCAGAAGGACCCGGTAGGGAGGAGTCTTCTTCTCCTTCTTGACCGTCTTCGTCCTTTCGAGGACCTCGTCTTTGGGTGTGGTGGGCGTCATCGTTTCGCTCAAGACTACTTCCGAAACCTCTCGCACGGGCCGCAGGAAGGGGGCTGAATCCGGCGATCGCGTTGAGCGGAATCCGTCCGCGAAGGGGTCGAAGGGTGGTGCCTGAGCGGCTCAGCGACCCTCGGCTACTTGCGATACACCTCGACGAGACCGATGCCCTGGAAGGCGCCCTTGCCGCGGACGACCGCCGTGTAGGCCCCCGGGCTGAGCGTTCTCAAGATGGCGGATTCGAGGGCGTTCGTGGGCGCGTTCCCGACCGCGGCGATCTAGGCCTCGCCCCAGTTGTCGTTCGAATCGATCGGAGCGGCGGTCCCCGCCTGATACAACTCGAGTCCAACTCGAAGACCTCCACGATCCCGATGCCCGTGGCGTCGCCGACCCCGGTCTCGCGCGTCGTTCGGTCTCGGTGCTCCACGGGCTGAAAGGCCCGCATCGAGCCTCGATCCTACAAGATCCCCCGAGGACCAAAGGGGCCAAAAAAGAAGGGGCGCCGAAGCACCCCTCTCTCACGACCGTTACCCGCTGCGCGGCGGGCGCCCCACAAGGGGCACCCCTACAGCCCAGGCGACTAACGGTCGCCGAGCGGCGGGGCACCCCGAAGGGTTTCGCCCTACTTGCGGTAGACCTCGACCTGCCCGATCCCCTGGAAGGCGCCCTTGCCCTTCACGATCGCGGTATACGCTCCGGGAGCGAGCGTTCTCAGGATCGCCGACTCCAGCGGGCTCGTCGGCGCGTTGCCGGCTGCCCCGATCGCCGCCGCATTCGTCGCCTCACCCCAGTTGTCGTTGGAGTCGATGGGGACCGGATTTCCCGCCTGGTACAGCTCGAGGATGGGATCCGGCAGTGAGCCCGGCAGGTTGATGGGCGACGCGCCCAGGGAGGGACCCTTGGCCGTGATCAGAACCTGCTGTGAGGCGTTTCCCTGAATAATGAAGCCGCCGATCAAAACATGATCTCCTGTAAGCACGGGTCCGCGGGTGGAGATATTCAGCAACGGGACTTCGGGTTTGTCCAGTTCGAACACCTCGACGATCCCGATGCCGGAGGTACCGCCGACGCCGCTCATGTGCACGGTGTAGCCGATTCCCGGGGTGACCGTGGTTAGGATCGCGGCCTCCGATGCGTTTGTGGGCGCCTGGCCGGAGGCGGTGATGTCCGCGGCGTTGGTCGAGGTTCCCCAGTTGTCGTTGTTGAGGATCTGGGTGGCCCCGCTGAAGAGCAGGATGGCAGGGTCGGCCAGGGTTCCCGGCACGCCGAGGGTGGCAAGCGACGGCCCGCGGCCCTTGATGATGACCTTTTTGGGCCCTGAACCGCCGACGATGAATCCGCCGATCATGATGTTGTCGCCGGTGGCCACAAGGCCACGGGTCGAGATGTTTACCAGGCGCGGAATCGTGGTGCCCTCAAGAGTGGAGAATGTCGCCACGCTGGAGTAAGCCGTCCCCGCCCCGTTCGTGGCGTAGGCCCGGAACGAATAGCCGCTTGCGGGAGTCAATCCGCTCACCGCCGCGGTGAACACACCGGTGGTCCCCGTGGCCGTCACTTTCGTGACGCCGATTCCTCCGACCTGAGGGCTCGGGTTGGCGGAGGTGAGGGCGTAGACGACACCCCTTTCCGTGATCGTCGAGCCGCCCGCTGCCGTCACGTTGCCGCCAAGGGTGGCGGAGGCGCCCGCGACACTGGCGCTGGAGGGCGTCGTGACCGTGGGCACCGCGCCCGGAGTCACACTCGCCGAGGCTGCCGAGGGCGTGCCAAGGCCGAGCGAGTTCTGGGCTTCGACGGTGCAGGTGACCGCGGTTCCGTTGGTCAGGCCGGTCACGGTGATGGGAGAGGCCGTGCCGGTGGCGACTTGCGATCCGCAGGTGGCCTTATAGCCGTTGATGGCGGAGCCGCCGTTGTTCGAGGGTGGTGTGAACTCGACCGTGACGGAGCCGTCGCCCGGGAGGACGGCGGTGATCGTGGGCGGGCCCGGAGTGCTGGTGACGGCAGTCACGGTCAACACACCCTTGGTGATGTCGAAGAAGATGTTGTTGGCGCAGCCGATACGGAAACGGCCGTTGGTGGTGGAGGCGTTGGGCACCGTCACGTCCTGGCTGCCGTCGTTTGGCGTACTGGCAAGGACGTCCGTGAAGTTCGCTCCGCCATCATTCGAGTAGCCGATAGCGACGTTCGCGCAGCTCACAGGCGCCGCCGTGGTGTTCGCTATGTCCCAGGTGAGGTTTTGGGTGGCCCCACCGTTCAGCGACGTGGCCGTGCCGAGATTCATGGTGCGGAAGGGTCCGCTGCCGCCGTCTATGGTTACCACGACTCGGGCGTCGTTCGTGCCGCCGCCGTTCGCGCGGTTATCCCGCACCGTTACGTTGAACGTGAGAGTGCGCGCGGTGGTGGGAAGGGTCTCACCATTGACGAAGGTAGTGGCGGGGGTGGTGCCGAGGATGTCCGTCAGTTTCGGGAACAGTCGGGTTCCGCTGGTGGAGGGCCGGTAGGCCCGGAACAACGGTCGGCTTCCATCGTCGGTCTGAGCGGTCGCGGCGCTGCTGGATGCGGTGCCGAGACTCCGGTCCTCCCACGAGTAGGTGAGCGAGTCGCTGTTGGCGTCGGCTCCCGTGGCGGTAAGCATGAAAGGTGTGCCTTTGGGAATGGTGTACGTTGCCGAGGCCACCGAAACCGTAGGCGGTGTATTCCCGGTGGCCGCGGTTGTGCCGCAGGTGCTGCCGCCGCCGGTGGTGATGAACGCCTGCATCTCGTCGAGGCTCACTGAATGGAACATGTCGTCGGTGTTCTGCTGGATATTCTCAACCCCGCAAATGCCGGCGTAGGCCTGAATCGTGGAGCCGCTGCCCACCTCGGCCGCGGTGCCTGCGTTGCGCGTGGAGCACGCACTCGCCGTGCCGTTGAAGCTGTGGTTGCCGCTGAACTGATGACCGATCTCATGGGCCACATAGTCGACATCGAAAGGGTCACCCACGGGGTTGTTGGTACCCGTAACGCCGCCCCCTTTTTGAGTGACATCGCACACAGATCCCAGGTACGCGACGCCGCCCGGCGCGCTCTGGAACACGTGACCGATATCGTAGGCCGCCGATCCGATGAGGCCATCGAGGACCCCGGTGTTCTTGTCGATGTCGGTGCTGTTGTTGGCGTAGGGGTCAGTGGCCGCATTCGTGTAGATGGCGCCCGGCGCGCTCACCAAGGTGAAGCGAACCGCCAGATCACGCTCGTAGATCCCGGTGTTTCGGTTGATCGTGGTGGTGATGGCGGCCTGGGCGCCGGCGACGGTGCCGCCATGGAACGTGGTGTACTCGCCGGTGGCTGCGACCGCGATGCGGTACGTGCGCAGGGTGGTGCCATTGGCCGCGCGGCTGGCCTTGCCGCCCTTGTGGTCAGAAAGGGGATGGGAGACGCCGTGCACTTCGCACTTGAACGGCTCGGCTCCGACCTTGCTGAAGTCCTTCTTCAAGTAGCTGACGTAATGGTTGGCGTCGTCCCGCGAATAAGGGTCGATGTAGGTGGTCTCATCGGCCGCAATGATCATGCCGTGGAAGCCCTGCGGAGTGAGGTCGAGACGCGCGGTGGCCGTGGGGTCGTCGATGCCCTGGGCGCGGTAGGTCTTGATCTCGGGGAACTGAACCGCGAGTGCGGGCTCCATGATGGGAGACTCCTCGACGCTGAAGCGCTGAAAACCTCCTCGGGGCATGGGGAGTTCGAGGACAAGCCCCTGGGCCCGTGCGGTGCCGGGTCGTTCGAGCGGAGCGCTTTCGAGCAGCGCCGCGAGCCCCTGCCGATCCACGGTGAGGACCCGATAATTTTTGGACGCGAGCTGCCGGCCGGCCATCGGACGTCCGAGACCTCTTTCGGCCACATCCTGCCAAAGCGATGACGAGGTCTGCGCCTCGGCACTGCCCAGAAACATGAGCGCCACGAGTGCCCCCGTCGCGAACCTTTTTGCCGCATTGGCGGCCTGCAAGATGTTTATTTTCATTGTTTCTCCAAAAGAACAAGTATTCAGTATCGAACGCGGGGCGAGTCTGAAGGAGGGTACCGTGCGGTGTCAAGCCCTGGGCCCTTCGCGATCAACAATCAACACCGCTGCCGTGTGTGATCCGCATCGCTTTACCGTGGCCGAGGTCGTTCGCTATACTGCGCTGCTTACTCGACGGAATCCCCGAATCGTTGGGCTCCGTCCGACCGATTTGCGCCCTCGTCAGCCCTCATCAGCCTCGTCACCCCTCGTCACAAGGAGAGACTTTCATGCACATTAATAAGAAGATTCGCGCCGCCGCGTTCGCAACTATGGTGGCCGCCGTAGGCCTTCCCGCCAGTGCGGCAGTCATCAACCTGTCGCCAGGGGCAAACCTGACGCAGGCTATTCAGGACGCAGCCAACGGCGACACCATTCAACTTGCGCCAGGCACCTACACCTCGATGGCGACCGGTGCGTATCCGGACGCCAACTCGTTCGCGATTACGAGGAACGTGCGGATCATTGGCATGGGTGCGACGCCAGCCGATGTCCGCCTCAGCGGCGGCGCGGGAGGCGACTACGCGGTGAAGTTCTTCCGCTACAACGTCACAGTGCCGGCATCGACGCCGCCCGACCCAAGCGGCGCGACGATCGAGAACCTGACCGTCGACACAAGCCCCGGCGGCATCCAGATCTTCAACTTCGTGGCGGCGCCGAACAACAACCGCCTCACGGGTATCACCATCAAGAACGTCGTCATCACCACGAAGAATCCAGGCACTTCAAATGTGTACGGGCTCTTGGTGAAGGCGTCCGACAAGATCGTTATCGACAACGTGACCGTGACGTCATATGCGTCCGGCTTCTTCTTCGTTGACGCCACCGAATCCGTCTTGATGAACTCCACGCTGACCCGCACGACGGACAATTTTGCGGCCGGCGTCGGGATCCTGGGAGGCTCCAAGAACATCGTGACCAACAACGTGATCGGTACCTCCAAGTCCGATCCGGCCATCGACGCCAATTACTCGTTCCTCTCTGACGGTCTCGTCGTCTACAACAGCAGCGAGAACCGGGTTGAAGGCAACGTCATCCAGGGTCACCGCGACGGCGGGGTCAGCGTCCAGTCGAGGAGCCTCGCCGGAACGGTTCCCGCGCCGCAGGACACCGCGAAGTCGCTGAACAACTGGATCGGCAAGAACAACGTGGTTTCCACTGGATACGCCGCGGGACGCAAAGACGGCACCGGTATCTGGACGAACTGCAGCAGCGACGCCTCGTGGGTTTACGGAAACATCTCGGTGGGCGCCGCCGAAGCCGCGTTGAACGTGTGGCTCGTCACCAGCAACATGGCCCTGGGCAACTCGTTCGGCCTCAACCGCCTGCACGGCCTCGGCGTTTCCGGCGGCTCCGAAACCCCGGAGTTCTGCTTCCTGACGGCCTATCAGGTGAAGCCGACCAACACCTACCTCCACAGCAACTACGTCTTCGCCAACAAGAACGACCACATCAACGTCCGGAACTCGACGAGCACCGAGGTCTCGCGCAACTTCATTTCTCCGCGCAACGGCTTCGGGGCCGCGCTACAGGAATGCGATCCCGCGTCCGAAGGCTTCTGCCAGAGCGCTTTCGCCCTGGAAACCGACACGTCTTCGTCCAACTCGAACGGCTTCCGCATCGTAGCGAACACCAGCGCCGAGAACATTCGCGGCATCTTCAACAATGACGGCAAGGTGACGGGCGTCGAGTTCTTCAAGAACCGCATGATCTCGTCGAACGTGCGCCCGAGCGTGACCCGTCTGGTCACCGGGGTGACCGTGAACCTCGACTTCGGTGCGTCCCTCGGCGGCAACTTCTGGGATCGCAGCCACGTCGCCTTCGGCAACCCCAGCGCCTCCAATCCCTACTCCGGGATTTTCCACAATACCTCGAACAACACGGGCAATGTGGTCGACCGCTTCCCGTTCCAACATGAAGACTTCGGCCGCGGCCAGACCGTGACCGTCGCCGAACCGCGTTCGACCGTCACCGCGGCGCGGGGGTCTCTCAAGACCGTGCGTTGGGACGCGCCCGGTTGCACGCTCGTTGACATTCTCCTTGATGGCACCACCGGCCTCCGAACTCACACAGGTTCCACCGGTCTGAACGTTCCCAACACGGGCTACGGAATCGTCACCATTCCGGACTCGGCATCGGTCGGAGCTCACAGCATCGTTGTCCAGTGCAAGGATTCCGCGGGTACCGCCAAGGGCACGGGATCGAGTTCTTCCTTCAACGTGACCAGCACCGATATCGTTTTGGTGGCTCCCGGTCGCGACGAGGTCTTTGATGCAGGGCAGACCATCTTCGTGGGCTGGAAGAAGGCCACCGCGGGTGCGGTCGACGTTCAGTTCTCATCGGACGGCGGCGCGACTTTCTCCAACCTCGCCACCGGCGTCACTGCGAGCTTCGCGCGCGTGGCCCTTCCCGCCATCCCAGGCACTGCCTACGGAATGATCCGCGTCGTGTCTGGTGCCAACATGGATACCACCGACGGTGTGTTCGCGGTCCGTGGGACCTCGGGCGCCGGATTCACGAACGTATCAGCCGGCCGCAAGTTCCTCCGCGGCGAACTTGAGCGGCTCGAATGGGCCTCTCCACAGGGGTCGCGCCTCGTCGACATCACCGCCACGGTGGGCGCCACCACCACGACGGTGGCGAGCAACCTGCCCGACCGCGGCCTCTTCGACTGGGTCCTCGGCGACACTGGCGGCGGCACTCTGTCTCTGTCCATCACCTTCAAGCAGGTCAACGGCACGGTGATCTCAAGCATCCCCGCCACCACGGCCGGTTCCACCCTTCTCACCACCACGATCACCTTTGGAACCACGCCCTCGATTTCTCCGGGTTCAACGGGCAGCGTGTCCGCCACGGCCAACTCAGGCCTTGCCGTTACTTTCACGAGCCTGACACCGGCGGTCTGCACCGTATCCGGCACGACCGTGACGGGTGTGGCCGCGGGTTCTTGTACCCTCGCCGCAAACCAGGCGGGTAGTGCCACTTACGCGGCCGCGCCTCAGACGAACCTGAACTTCAACGTCGGTGCGGCTCAGACCATCACCTTTGGTGCCGCTCCCCAGGTTGTCCTCAACGGCTCCGGCACGGTCAGCGCCACCGCGACCTCCGGCCTCACCGTCACCTTCAGCACGCTCACACCCACCGTCTGCCTCGTTTCTGGGGCCGCCACGGTCAGCGGCATCGCGACCGGCACTTGTACGATCGCCGGCAATCAGGCTGGCAGTTCGTCCTTTAGCGCCGCGCCGCAGGCGACCCAGACGTTCACGGTTATCGACGCAACCACGATCCCGCGTCTGGTCAACATCTCCACGCGTGGTCTCGTGGCCACGGGAGACAACATCATGATTGGCGGCTTTATCATTGGCGGTTCCTCGCCGAAGAAGGTTGTGATCCGCGGTCGGGGTCCGGCGCTTGCCGACCTGGGCGTTCCGGGGACCCTGGCCGATCCCGCCATCCGGCTCTTCAATGGCGCGACCCCGATTGAGTTCAATGACAACTGGCAGAGTGCTGCAAACCAGGCGGAAGTGACGGCCACCGGCCTTGCTCCCACCAAGCCTCTGGAGGCGGCTCTGCTGACGTCGGTAAGCCCTAACGTGCCTTACACCGTTCACGTCACCGGAGTCAATGGTTCCCAGGGCATCGCAATCGTGGAAGTGTTCGAGGCGGATCGTCCGGATATCCCGCTCCTTAACATCTCAACCCGCGGACCCGTCCTTACCGGCGACCACGTGATGATCGGAGGCTTCATCATCCAGGGGAATGCGGCCCAGCAGGTGCTCATCATCGCCAAGGGTCCCTCGCTTGGCCAGGCGCCCTTCAATGTGCCGGGTTCGCTTGCCGACCCGAAGTTGGAGCTGTATGCGGCCGGAAACATCAATCCAACCCATACCAACGACAACTGGGTGGATGCGCCGAACACCGCGGCGATTGCCGCCACCGGGAACGCCCCGAGCAGCGCCCTGGAGTCAGCCATTTTGGTAACTCTGAATCCGGGTGCTTACACGGCAATCGTCAAGGGCGTGGGCGCCTTCCAGGGCATCGGCCTCGTCGAGGTCTACAAGAAGTAAACCTCCAAGCTGTGACCCCGGTTTGGGGTTAGCCGCGCAGGAATGGTCGGCCGCGGTTCCGATTCGACGAGAATCGGAACTCCGGTCGACCATTTTTTTCCGGCCGTCCAACTCCCTGAGCACTCGAAACACCTCCAAACGGTCCCAGTCGTAATCGGCCAAGATCCATTCGTCTGAGGTAGCACCGCTTGAACATTCAACTCACCCTTCGCCCGATGGGAGAAGACCCCCAGTCGATCGAGGAAGGGTCCGGCCGCCGATACTGGAAGGCGACGTCGTTCGACCCGCAGTTTTTCGCAGCCCTCCCGAAGGAGAGCTTCCCTCTAAAAAGGGGCTGGTACCGAGCCTCCGTTTCCATGAGCGTGCGCACCGGTCAGATCGCGGGCCCAAGGCTTTACATGCCGTTTTCCTGGGGAGGGTACTCCGAGGACCGGGCAACCGATTTCAAGCTTCAGGATGGCGTCTATATCGCGGAGTTCTTCGTGCCGCGGTCCACCGACCATTTCCGGTTCGACCCCAGTCTTTATCCTTGTGAGTTTGACTGCACGGGTCTCACTCTGGAACCTATCTCCGGACTCCGCCATTCCCTGCGCACCTCCGCGAGCCTGCTCGCCGCAGTGGGCCGACTCAAGCCCGCTTACCTCGCCCTTCGCGTCCGTCAGGGTCTCCACATCATGTTCACGCGCGGTCCCAAGGCGCTCTGGGAACTCGCCTACTGGGCTTTGACGTCACGCGGCCGACTGGAGCAATCTGACTACGCGGCTTGGGTGCGAGACTACGCGACCCCGACCTCGAGTGACCTCGCGGCCATGACCGAGGAGTGCGCCGACCTTGAGCGGCAGCCGGTCATCAGCTTCATCACCCCTGTCTACAATACGCCCGAGCCGGTTCTTCGAGCCATGATCGAGTCGGTTTTGGCCCAGGCGTACCCCCGGTGGGAGCTCTGTCTCGCCGACGATGCCTCGACCGTTCCCCATGTGGCCGCCGTCCTTGAGGAGTACCGGACGCGCGATCCCCGCATCAAGGTTGTTCGTCGAGAGTCGAACGGACACATCAGCGCCGCGTCCAACAGCGCCCTTGCCCTCGCAACCGGCGAGTTTGTGGCCCTTCTTGACCACGACGATGTCATTCCCAAAGACGCCTTGTACTGGGTGGTCCGGGAGCTGAACGCCCACAAGGACGCAGCCCTCCTCTACTCCGATGAAGACAAGCTCGACTTCAGTGGCGCGAGAGCCACGCCCTATTTCAAGTGCGACTGGAACTACGACCTGTTCCTGTCCCACAATCTGATTACCCACCTCGGGGTGTATCGCGCGGATATTGTCCGGGAGATCGGCGGTTTCCGGGAGGGCTTCGAAGGCGCCCAGGACTACGACCTCGCTCTGCGTTTCATCGAACGGATTGAACCATCCCAGATCCGTCACATTCCCCGGGTGCTCTATCACTGGCGGATGATCGCGGGAAGCACCGCGGTTGGGGCTTCGGAGAAGAACTACGCGGCCGAGAGAGCTCGGCTCGCCATCGAGGAGCACCTCAAGCGCATGAGGATCGCCGCCACGGTTGAGACGGTTCCGGTGGCGGTTCAACGCGTTCGTTACCAACTGCCCGAGGCCCGGCCGCTCGTCTCCATCATCATCCCGACGAGGAACGGACTGAATCTGGTGCGGCAATGCATCGAGAGCATCCGCGAAAAGACCACCTATTCACCGTACGAGATCCTCCTCGTCGACAACGGCAGTGACGACAAAGCGGCCATCGACTACTTCACGGCGCTCGATCGCGACGGAACGGTCCGGCGCATCGAAGACCCGGGGCCGTTTAATTTCTCCAGAATCAACAATGATGCGGCCAGGAAGGCGCTTGGGGAGTATTTCCTTTTCCTGAACAACGACATCGAGGTCATCACCCCGGACTGGCTGGGGGAACTTGTCTCCCATGCGATGCGGCCCGGAATCGGGTCGGTGGGAGCGAGACTCTGGTATCCCAACAACACCATCCAGCACGCCGGCCTGGTGTTGGTAGCCGGCCTCGCCGCCCATGCCCACCATGGCCGCCCGCGCGGGAACGATGGTTATTTCAGCCGGGCCGGCCTCATCCAATCGCTGTCCGCGGTCACTGCGGCTTGCGTCTGTGTGCCGAAGAAGGTGTTCGAGGAGATCGGGGGTTTCGACGAAACTCTGGCCGTCGCGTTCAACGATGTCGATCTCTGTCTGCGCATTCAGTCCCGCGGCTACCGGAATGTCTACACGCCCTACGCCGAGCTGTATCACCATGAGTCGGCGAGCCGCGGATATGAGAACACGCCCGAGAAGAGGATTCGCTTCGAGAAGGAGGCAAATATCCTCCGCGAACGCTGGTTGCCCATTCTTCTGAACGACCCTTACTACAATCCGAACCTCTCACTGTCGGGCGAGCCGTTTACCTTGGCCTGGCCGCCCCGCGTCGAGAAAGTGAACCGAACCGTCAAGGCTTGAGCATTAAGCGCCCTCAGGGGATGACGTAGCCGACCACGCCTTCCTTGGCCCAGCCGCGGGTGGCGAGTGTGTTGTACTCGTTCTCGTCCGTCGTCCACAGGTGCAGGGGCGGCTCGGCCAGCGCCATCCGGTAGAGCGCGACAGTTCCCGGAACCTGGGTGGGCAACAGATAGCCGATCGTCCCCTCGTACAGCCATGAAGGTGTGATTCCCAGAACGACCGCCTCATTGGAGTCAGGCGTCCAATGATGCTGAAGAATCCCAGGGTGGTAGAGGCGGAACAGCGGAACCGTGGCGACCCCCCCGTACGTGCCGTTTGTCAGCATCCGGTAGGCCACACCCTCCTGAGCCCAGCCACGCGCGCCGAGCACGTTGTACTCGTTCAAGTCGGTGGTGTAGAGATGTTCCTTGGTGCCCTCGTGATACAGCCGGTATTGGGTGACCGTGGTGGCCGCGATCGCCGGATCGTCGTTGGTGATCGTGCCGGTGGCGGTTCCCCTCTGCAGGGCGGCGCCCGAGGGGTTGCTGAGAGTCAAGGTGATGGTCTCAGACGACTCGACGCTGCTGTCGCCTTTCACCACCACCATGAGGTTCTTTGAGGTGATTCCAGCCGGGATAGTGAATGATCCCGAGGTCTCAGTGTAGTCGGCGCCCGAGGTGGCGGTTCCTGCAGAGGTCGTGTAGCTGACGGTCACGTTACTCGCGCTGGCGGCACTGAGGGTGACGGTGAATGCAAGCAGGGAGTTCCCGCTGCCACCTTCGGCCACACTCGTATCGGCCAGGGAGATCGTGGTGCCGGTCAGCGTCTCGGCGGGCAGCAGGGTCAGCCGGTTGAAGGGGCTTGTGGTGGAGAACGAACTCACCACAAGCCCGGCGCCGAAGGCGACGGCCTCATCGACATCCCCGAAGAGCGAGTTCGCGGTGGAGGTGACGAACGTGGTTCCCTCCGCGGTGCCGCTGCTCCGATAGAGCCCGGTCCCGCCCTCGGTGCCGCGGGCCTGGAATACGACGCCCAAGGACGTCGCCACCAGGCCGGATGGGGAGGACGGGCTGGAACCGGTCCAGATGTCCTTCACCAGAAGGGTGCCGGCATCCGTTCCGTCGGATCTCCACAACTCGCGACCAGTGGCGCCATCGTCCGCGGCGAAGAAGAGCAGGGAGCCCGACAGCTTCAACCCGCGCGGTTGAGAACCCGCGATGCCCGGCCGGATATCCTTGACGCGCAGGGTGCCCGCTTGCGTCCCGTCGCTACGCCACAACTCCTGGCCCGACGCCGCGTCCTTGGCCGAGAAGTAGAGCAAGGAGCCCGCCACCAGCAGTTCGCCGGGATCCGAGGACCCGCTCCCTGCCAGAATGTCCTTGACCAGGACTGTGCTGAGGCCGTCGTTGCGATACAGTTCGTTGCCGTTCGCCGGGGTGTGGGCGACAAGGGTCAGGGATGACCCGAAGGCCGTGAGATGGTGAGGCTCGGACCAGCCCACGCCGGGGACGAGATCGCTCACGATCACCGTTCCCGCCGCTGTTCCGTTCGTTCGCCACAGTTCGCGGCCGTAGGTCGCGTGTTCAGCGCTGAAGTAGATGAAACCGCCGGCCGCAGTCAGTTCCTCGGGGAACGATGAAGTGCCACCCGCATAGACGTCCAAAACCCGCGTCGTACCGGCGCTCGTTCCCGTGCTGGCCCAGAGCTCGACCCCGAAAGATGCGCTCTCGTAGGCCGCGAATATGAGCGTCGATCCAAGAGCCACGAGGTGAGAGGGCGACGAGGAGGTCACCCCGCTCGCGATGTTTCGCACGAGAACGGTACCGGCGAGAGTTCCGTCGCTTTTCCACAGCTCCCGGCCGTTGGTCGAGTCGTAGGCCGCGAAGTACAGGGTGGCGCCGATCACCGTGAGTCCCGACGGGCTGGAAGAGCCCGACCCGGCCTCGATATCGCGCACGATGACCGTGCCGGCGGCGGTGCCGTCGCTGCGCCAGAGTTCGCAGCCATGGGCCCCGCACCAGGGGAAGTACAGCACCCCGCCCATGGCCACGGACGAGCGTCGTCCGAGGCCAGCCGCGGAATCGCCGCTGGTGAGATCCACGACGGCGGTCTGGGCCGCGCCCATCGCAGGAGTGAAGAGGAGGCCAAAGCCAAGTGCAACGGCGGAAATCTGTGGGTTCATGCGCGACCTTTGTGAAAACTCACGATAAGCCATCGTTCGCGCGGTTGAAAACCGGGGGCGTGAGCAGAATCACAAGCAGGTGGTTACTTAACCGAGCTTGACGCGCGGCTCTTCCCGGAGTAGCGTCCAACTTACATAACGAGCGTTTGGTTTATAGATGAATATCGCAGGGCTTCTCGGTCACCACTCCCTTTATCGGCCGAACCATCCGGCCGTGGTTTTCGGCTCTTCGCGGCTCACCTTCGCCGAGTTCGACAGACGGGTCCACCGGTGCGCGAATGCGCTTCTGGGCCTGGGCCTCGTCCCAGGCGACAAGGTGGCGACGGTCCTCGGCAACCGTCTCGAACTACTCGAGGTTTACTGCGCGTCCGCGTGCACCGGCCTGGTGGTGGTTCCCTTGAGCCCGCTGCTCCGTGGCCCCGCCCTCAAGACCCTGCTCGACGATTCCGACACCAAAGCGGTGGTCGCGGACCACGCGTTCGCCGACATCCTGGCGGAAGTGATGGCCTCCCTCCCCGCCATCCAGGAGGAACGCTATCTCTTCACCGGAACGACCCCAGGGTGGGGGTCGGCGTACGCGGAGAAGGTGGCCAGCGCTTCAGAGGCGGCTCCCCCCGCGTTCGAGGTGTCGAGCGAATCGCCGTTCAACATTATCTACAGCAGCGGCACCACCGGGCTGCCCAAGGGCATCGTTCACACTCATGCCATCCGTGCGGCCTATTGCACCCTCTTCGCCACCGCCTGGCGGATGACTCCCGAGAGCGTGGTGCTCCACGCGGGTTCGCTGGTCTTCAACGGGTCCTTCCTGACCCTGATGCCGTGGCTCTATCTTGGCTGCAGGTTCGTGTTGCACAAGCAGTTCGAGGCCGCGGCGTACCTCAAGGCGGTGGCTTCCGAGGGCGTCACTCACGTGATGATGGTGCCTTCCCAGATCGTGGCCTTGCTGGACCACGAGGACTTCAATGAGAAACACCAGCCCTCGCTTCAGATGATCGGATCGGTGGGGGCGCCCCTCCACCTCGAGCACAAGCAGGAACTGGCGCGCCGTTTCCCGAACCGCCTCTACGAGCTCTACGGCCTCACCGAAGGCTTCGTCACCATCCTCGACCGCAACGACGCGGCGGCCAAGACCGGCTCGGTCGGCGTCCCTCCTGCGTTCTTCGATATCCGGATCCTGGACGAGGAAGGTCGGGATGTTCCCAAAGGCGAAGTGGGTGAAATCGCCGGCCGCGGCCCGATTCTGATGCCCGGCTATTACAAGCGTCCGGATCTCACGGCACTCGCCATCGTGGATGGCTGGCTGCGCACGGGTGACATGGGCCGTCTCGACGACGAAGGCTTTCTTTACCTCGTCGACCGGAAGAAGGACCTCATCATCTCGGGTGGCGCCAACGTCTATCCACGCGACATCGAAGAGGTCATCGTCCGCCACCCCGCGGTGAAGGAAGCGGCGGTATTCGGCGTCCCCGACCCCAAGTGGGGCGAGGCGCCCATCGCCGCCGTGGTCCTGCGAGAAGGGGCGACGACGTCCGAGGACGCACTCCGGGAGTGGATCAACGAGAACGTCGAGGCCCGGTTTCAGAGGGTTCGTGAAGTCGTCCGTCTCGACGAGTTCCCTCGAAACGCCGCCGGCAAGACCCTGAAGCGCGAAATGCGGGAAAGCTTCAAGGCGTCGAAGGACGCCTCCCCACAGAACTGAAGGAACAACCCGCCAAAATCATGATCGAAATCCGAGAACTCACCTGGCGTTCGCAGGACGGCCTCAACCTCTTCGCGCGCGACCATGGAAATACGGAGTCTTCGAAGCTGCCGGTGATCTGCGTTCCCGGCCTCACCCGGAACTCGCGCGACTTCGAAGAAGTGGCGCCCTGGATTGCCTCGATGGGACGGCGGGTGATCGCCGTCGATCTGCGCGGCCGCGGCCGGTCCGACCGTGATCCAAATCCCAAGCGATACAAGCCCCCCACCTATGCGGCCGATGTCGTGGCCCTCCTCGATTCCCTGAAGCTGCCGCGTGCCCTCTTCGTGGGCACATCGCTCGGCGGCATCGTGACCATGGCCCTCGCCGGCCAGCATCTCGACCGCATCGGAGGCGCCGTCCTGAACGACGTGGGTCCGGTGATCGCCAAGGCCGGCCTGAAGCGCATTGCGGGCTACGCTGGCCAGACCCCGCAGGTGAATTCGTGGGCGGATGCCGTGGCCTACGCGAAACACACGGGCGGCGTGGCGTTCCCGCGTTACACCGACGCCGATTGGGCCGTGTTCGTCCGACGCATCTTCCGGGAAGCCGAGGGTGGAAGACCCGTCCTCGAGTGTGACCCAGGCGTTTTTCAGCCCATGCACCCGCTGCTGGTCTGGCTCTTGACGCCGCTCGTATGGAGCCTCTTCCGGAAACTCACCACCGGGCGGCCCACCCTTCTGGTGCGCGGGGCCCTCTCGGATGTGCTCGATGCTCCCACCGCCGCCCGAATGCGGAACGAAGCGCCGAGCCTCGCCTACGTCGAGGTGGATGAGGTGGGGCATGCGCCCACCCTGTCGGAAGCCCAGGCGAAGCAAGCCCTCGCGCGATTCTTCGCCGAAGCGCCCTGACCCGGTTGCTCGCCTGGCCCGCGAACCGCGAGGGCAGGCACAAGGCCTGCCCCTACGGTTACAGTATCCCGCCGAGATCTTGATTGTAGGGACCCCCCTGAATTCGTCCGCTGTTGGGGGGCCGCGGCCCTGGTGGGTGCCCTTCGCTAACTAAGGTCTTCAGGGCCTGCCCTTGGGCCGCCGAGGCCGCACATCATTACGCGGATGCGGCGAGAAAGGGCAGGCACAAGGCCTGCCCCTACGTTTACAACCGCAGGTTTCGCCCTTGGCCACCAGGCCTGCCCCTACGTTTACAACCGCAGGTTTCGCCCTTGGCCACCAGGCCTGCCCCTACGTTTACAACCGCAGGTT
>Ga0163144_10010320_pt1 | contig 19925 bp, 19 predicted proteins | sample OliLak19BULKMAT1_FD_123175 | JGI IMG/M metagenome (GOLD analysis project Ga0163144, IMG submission 123175) | Freshwater microbial mat bacterial communities from Lake Vanda, McMurdo Dry Valleys, Antarctica - Oligotrophic Lake LV.19.BULKMAT1 | ecosystem: Environmental > Aquatic > Freshwater >... | reverse complement strand
CGTGCAGTCGGCACACGAACATGCGTTTCTTCTTACGCGAGGGCGGTACCGAGCTGGGCCGCACTGAACATGTCCATTTCATCTCGCCGTCGCATGCGGCTCGAAACTCCCGCCTCGCCCCCTCGTGCCCTACCCCGGAACCCAAACCTACCCGGTTAGTTGCGGGGCGCAAGCCGGCAGCATGGGGTGCTGCATCAGTCTCTCCCCAGGGGGCTTCGCCTCCCTTATCCCCGGCCCTTCGCCCGGTGGGAGAAGGGAGGGTACTTCCCTCTCCCCCCGGGGCCCCCCCGGGAGAGGGACCGAGGGTGAGGGAAGCTTTGCCTGCCCCAGCCCAGATCGACGCCCGATCGCGGTACGGTTCATCGCGGACCTCTCATGCCAGCCGTACCCGGGAACCTAACCTACACGGGTTCCGTGGCGCAACCCGGCAGCATGGGGTTGCATCAATCTCTCGCGGAGGGCGGCGGGAGATTCGTCCATGAAATGGTCTGTCGACCATTTCATGAATTCTCCATAGACGGAGCACGTATCAGCGTGCGGTGGCGAACAGAGGAAACTGCCCCGGTGCGGACAATGTTGTGCCTCGACCGCTTATCGAGCGTTCATGAACCGGATGAAAGATTGAACGCTCGATTTCCCTCACCCCCGTCCCCTCTCCGGAGGGCGGGGGGAGGCTCGTACACGAAATGGACTGTCAACCATTTCATGAATTTTTCGATAGGAGGGTTCCATGCGCGATAAGACTTCCCTGACCGACGTACAGACCTTGCGCGACCGCGCCCGACAGCACCTGGCGGAGGGTGCGGTGACTGCCGGCTATGCGGCAGACCGCGAGGCCGTCCTGAAACTCCTCAACGACGCCCTCGCCACCGAGATCGTGTGCATGCTGCGCTATCGCCGGCACCACTTCATGGCCAAGGGCATTCATTCGAAGGGCATCGCCGATGAATTTCTCGCCCATTCCATCGAGGAGCAAGGTCACGTGGATCAGATCGCGGACCGGATCGTGCAGCTGGGCGGCGAGCCGGACTTCGCGCCGGGCACCCTGCTGACCCGAAGCCACGCCGAATACGTGGAAGGCGACTCGCTCGTCGACATGATCACCGAGAACGTGGTCGCGGAACGGATCGCCATCGACAGCTACCGCGACTTCATCCAGTACCTCGGCGATCGCGATTCGACGACGCGCCGCATGCTGGAGAGCATTCTCGCGGTGGAAGAAAAGCACGCCGAGGAAATGGCAGATCTGCTCGGAGGATTGCCGGAGAGCGCGCGGCCGAAGCACTTCGCCCCGGTCCCGATCCGGCGAGAGTGATCTCGCGCGGCGGGCTCACGGACGGGTTCTCCGGTCACGTCCGTGAGCCCGCTTTGACTCGCGCGGCCTCCGACCGCGGCGCGCCGCTAGCCGCAATCGCCGTCGGCGCGGTATCTTGTCCGCCCCGGCGCGGGCGATCGATCCTTGCCGGGTCCAGGGAGCGAGGTCTCGGTCGATGAAGTTCAAGGACTACTACGAAGTCATGGGCGTCGAACGCACTGCGACGCAGGACGAGATCAAGCGCGCCTACCGCAAGCTCGCGCGCAAGTTTCACCCCGATGTCAGCAAGGAGCCGAACGCCGAGGCCCGCTTCAAGGAAGTGGGCGAGGCCTACGAGGTCCTGAAGGACCCGGAAAAACGGGCGGCCTACGACCGCATGGGCAGCCAGTGGAAGAACGGCCAGGATTTCGAGCCGCCGCCGAACTGGGACGGCGGTGGCCAGTTCGACGAACGCGAGTTCGGCTTCGGCGGCGGCGAGCACAGCGATTTCTTTAAGTCGCTGTTCGGCCGCCGTGCCCACGGCGCGCAAGGGCCTCGTGCGCGCGGACACGCGCAGGGGCGCGACAACCACGCCCAGATCGAGATCGATCTGGAAGACGCATACCGCGGCGCGCAACGCACGATCTCGCTGCGCATGCCCGTGATGGACGCACAGGGCAATGTCATCGCCCAGGAGCGCAAGCTGGACGTGACCATCCCCAAGGGCGTGCGCGCGGGCCAGCATCTGCGGCTGAACGGGCAGGGCGGCGCGGGTTTCGGGGAAGGCCCCGCGGGCAATCTGTACCTGGAGATCGCATTCCGGCCCGATCCGAATTTCCGGGTGGAAGGTCGCGACGTCTATATGGATCTGCCTCTCGCCCCTTGGGAAGCCGCCCTCGGCGCTGCGGTCACGGCGGCGACCCCCGACGGTCCGGTGCAACTCAATATCCCGGCCGATTCCCGGGCCGGGCGCAAGTTGCGCCTGAAAGGCCGGGGCATCCCGGCAAAACATCCGGGCGATCTGTATGCGGTGTTGTCGATCGCGCTCCCGCCCGCGGACACTCAAGGTGCGAAGGCTGCGTACCGCGCATTCGGGAAGGCCTTCGATTTCGATCCGCGCGCGAAAGTGGAAGGCGAACCATCATGAGCGAAGCCAGGACGTCGTTTGTTCAAGCCCTCGTGGTTGAAGAGGAACTGCATCTCACCCTGGTGGAGCTGTGCCGGGCTTGCGGAGCCCCCGAGGATCAGGTGACCGAGCTGGTCCTCGAAGGCGTGCTCGAGCCCGTTGGCCAGGATCCGGAGCTGTGGCGCTTCACCGGACCATCGCTGGGGCGCGCGCGACTGGCACTACGACTCACACGCGATTTCGAGCTCGACCCCGCCGGCGTGGCGCTGGCCCTCGAACTGTTGGACGAGATCATGAGCCTGAGGGCACGCCTAGCTCGCAGCGGCATGCTTTGATCCGGACGATGCGACCCGGCCTGGTGGCGGGCCGACAATCGTCGCGTTGCTTGCGGAATCGTACGGTACATTCGGTGTCCTGATGCGATAACTTAACGTACCGGCGAGCATCCATCAGCCGGCTGAAGCCACACTCCGCAGACATGAACGAATAGCGAAATGCCGACCGGACCGACGATCGTCCAGCAAGACCTCGATGCCATCGAGCGCATGGTGCCGGGCACGACCCGCCCCGCCTTCGACCGCCGATGGAAGGGGTACCTGGTATTCCCGCTGATCTGGCTCCTGTCGGCCTGCAGTTCCCTGCCGACGATCGTGCCCGACATGTCGCGGCACCGTGCCCAAACCGTGAGGCTGGAAGGCGCGCACGGCCCGCTGTCGCCCGAACGGAGCCGGGCCGTGCTGCAGCGGCTGCAGAGCCAGGGGGGCGAAACTAGCATCCTCGACCGCCACCTGGCACTGGAAGGCGCCATCGGCGGCACTCCCCTGGTGGTCGGCAACAAGGTGACGCTGCTGCAGGACGGGCCTGCCACGTTCAAGGCCATGTTCGCTGCGATCGCAAAGGCGAGCGATCACATCAACATGGAAACCTACATCATCGAAGACGACGAGGTCGGCAATCGCTTCGCCGACGCGCTGCTGGCGAAGCAGGCCGAAGGGGTTCAGGTGAATCTCATCTACGACAGCGTCGGCGCCATCAATGCGCCGCAGTCGTTCTTCGATCGGCTGCGGGACGGCGGCATCGCGGTCCTGGAATTCAATCCCATCAACCCGCTTACCGCGCGCAAGGGCTGGGAAGTCAATCGGCGCGACCACCGCAAGCTGCTCATCGTCGACGGCCAGATCGCGTTCGTCGGCGGGATCAACATCAGCAGCGTCTATTCGAGCGGGTCGTTGTCGAAGCGACCGAAGAAACCGCCGGAGGGCAAGCTGCCGTGGCGCGACACCCACGTGGAGCTGGAGGGGCCCGTCGTCGCCGACTTCCAGCGCCTGTTCCTGGGCACCTGGGATAAGCAACAGGGCGCGCCCCTTGCGCAGCGGCGCTACTTTCCTGTGCTCACGGCAAGAGGCAAGGAGGTGGTGCGTGCCATCGGCAGTTCTCCCGACGAGCCCTTCAGCCTGATCTACGCGACGTTGATCACCGCGATCCGCAGCGCGGAAACCGCGGTGCATCTGACGTTCGCCTATTTCGTGCCCGACAAACAGCTGCTCGCCGCGCTGACGGACGCGGCCGACCGGGGCGTGGATGTGAAGATCATCCTGCCGAGCACTACCGATTCGGGACTGGTGTTCCATGCGGGTCGCTCTTACTACACGCAGCTCCTGAAAGGCGGGGTGAAACTATACGAACGACGCGATGCGCTGCTGCACGCGAAGACCGCGGTCATCGACGGGGTGTGGTCGACGGTAGGCTCGACCAATCTGGATTGGCGCAGTTTCCTGCACAACGACGAGGTCAACGCCGTCATGCTGGGAGCCACGTTCGGGGGCCAGATGCAGACGGTTTTCGACCGCGATCTGGACGCCTCCAATCGCATCACGCTCGACCAATGGCGCAAGCGTCCGCTGTCGCTCCACATCAAGGAGAAGGCCGCTCGCATGTGGGAGTACTGGCTCTGAGCTGACGCCGGGGTCGCATCGCCGCGCGCGCAGGATCAGAATCCCCGCCTCACGCTTCGCGAAGGAAAGCCCGATGGCCGGCACCCGCACCGAATCCGACAGCTTCGGTCCGATCGAAGTACCCGCCGCCGCGCTGTGGGGCGCGCAGACTGCGCGCAGCCTGCGCTACTTCGCGATCGGCGAGCAGCGCATGCCGCTCGAGGTGATCCACGCGCTGGCCTGGATCAAATGGGCCGCGGCACACGTCAATCGCGATCTCGGCCGGCTCGATCAGGCAACGGCGGACGCGATCGCGGCGGCGGCAGAGCAGGTGACGACCGGCGAATTCGACGCCGAGTTTCCGCTCTCGGTCTGGCAGACCGGTTCCGGTACCCAGAGCAACATGAACGTCAACGAAGTCATCGCCAACCTTGCAACCCGGGCGCTCGGTGGTCTCGCCGGCCGGTCGCGGCGCGTGCACCCGAACGATGACGTGAATCTCGGTCAATCGTCCAACGATGTGTTTCCGACGGCGATGCACCTCGCGGTGGCGGGACAGGCACGGATGCGCCTCGTGCCGGCGCTCGGGCAATTGCGCGCCGAGCTGTCCGCCAAAGCCTCGGCCTTCGCGGACGTGATCAAGACGGGTCGCACACATTTGCAGGATGCCACCCCGGTGACCTTGGGTCAGGAATTCGGCGGGTATGACGCGCAGTTGGCGCTGTGCGAAGCGTCCATCGAGTCGGCTCTCGAGGCTGTGAACGCGCTGGCGATCGGTGGTACGGCAGTCGGCACGGGCCTCAATACGCATCCCGAGTTCGGCGCGAGGGTCGCCGCGATACTCGCCGAACGTCTGGGCGTGCCGCTGCGTCAGGCGGACAACCTGTTCGCCGCGATGGCAGGCCACGAGGCGCTGGTCGGACTGCACGGCAGCCTCAGGATGCTTGCGGTGGCGTTGACCAAGATCGCCAACGATATCCGCCTGATGGGAAGTGGTCCCCGTGCCGGTCTGGGCGAACTGCAACTACCGGAGAATGAACCGGGAAGTTCGATCATGCCGGGCAAGGTGAATCCGACGCAGGTCGAAGCGCTCACGATGGTGTGCGCGCAGGTCATGGGACACGATGCCGCGATCGGATTCGCGGCGAGCCAGGGGCAGTTCGAGCTCAATGTGTACAAGCCACTGATCGCGCTGGACACGCTCGACAGCCTGCGACTGCTCGCCGATGCGATGTCGGGTTTCGCGCGCCACTGCGTGGCGGGAATCGCGGTGCGCAGATCACACGTGGATGAACTCCTGCAACGTTCCCTGATGCTGGTCACCGCACTTGCACCGCACATCGGCTACGACCGCGCTGCCGAGGTCGCGAAGCACGCTCACGCCAACGGCACTTCGTTGCGCGAGGCTGCGCTTGCGCTCGACGCCGTCAGCCCGGAGCAGTTCGATCTGTGGGTCGACCCGCGCCGCATGCTCGGTCCCTCCGCCGACTAGACTTCGGCGGAGGGAGCGGACACCGGACCGACTGCAGGGTCGTATTCAACACGAGGCGCACGGAGGACGCAGGTGCACGAAGGATGCGTTGCGCTGAGAGTGACCAAGAAAGGTTGGCTTCGTGTTCTTTCGCGTTGAACGTGTTCGCGAAGACTGACTTCGCCAGAACCCAGTTCTACTGTGCCGTGCGCCGCCATTCCTCGCCCTCGGTGCCTCTCCCGCGGGCAAGGCCTCCCTCACCCTCGGTCCCTCTCCCGGCGGGAGAGGGAAGAAAGGCCTCTCTCCTCCCGGGAGGGGTTGGGTGAGGGAGCATGGGTGCTACTTGCGACACAGTAAGCCTAGAACATAAGCCTAGAACAGGTACTGGACCCCGGCCGAGACCAGGTCGACCTTGTCGTCACGACCCTTGAAGCTCATCTCGTAGCGGTCCCAGTCGAGCCGCAGCTGGACCTGCTGGGTCAGCGCAAACGTCGCACCCACACCGTAGGAGAGGCCGAAACCCTGATCGCGCCCGGCATAGGCGGCAGGAACGTTTCCCCGGGTGTTGGTCCAGCTGTAGATCGTACCGACCTTCGCGTTGATGGCGACCACATTGCCGAGCGGGATTCCGCCGATGATGCTGAAGTTGATGCCCTGCCCGTCCTGACGGCCGCCGGCGGTTTCCGGCCGACCCAGATTCACGTAGCCGACCTCAAGCCCGAGCCAGTCGTTGAACTTGCCTCCGGTGTAGGCCTTGAAGCCGATTTCCTGGTTATCGCAGCCTGTTCCCGAGGGGCAGTCCCCGAGGTAATCGGCCTGGCCAACGGAGCCGCCGACGTAGTTCCAGAAGCCGGCCCGGAAGGGCATCTTCAAGCCTCCCATCATGTTGTCATAGGCCCTCGAAGAGGACGTCTGCGTGGTTGGTGCGGGCTGCCTATCGGTGTTCTGGGCGAAGCCCTGGGATCCCGCGAACATCAGCGACGCGCCGATGCCGACGGCCTGGATGAGTTGTCGTGTAGGCATGGGGAAAATCCTTTCTTGTTGAAAAAAGTGAACTGCGATGGAGGTCGAGGGGGGCTGTGCAAACCGAGCGCGCGTCCTGCATGTGGCCGGTCCGCTTCCTTGCATCGGCGACGCGCCATCGGCGTCGACACCCCGATTATTCCGAGCCCGGCAACGCGGTCCTGTCGGAAGCCGGATGCATTTCTCGTAGGACTCGGCATGACGTGACGGCGCACGCCTGCCTGTGCGTGTAAGGAATGTCCGACGCGCACTCGCGCACGACACCGACGGATTGGCGCGGCCGATCTGCGTACTCTGAGATCGTCCGCTGACGCAACCCAGGAGGATCGCCATGCTGTACTACGCCGTCGTCTTCTTCGTCATCGCCCTCGTCGCCGCGATCTTCGGATTCACGGGTATCGCGGCCGGCGCGGCGGGGATCGCGAAGATCCTGTTCTTCGTGTTTCTCGTGCTGTTCGTGGTGAGCCTGATCGCCGGACGGAAGTCTCGAGCCTGACGATCTCTCGACCGCTGATGGCACCGAATCCCACGCAGGAAATGGAGATCGAAAGGAGATCAAGATGAGCAAACGCCCCGTTAAGGAACCCAAGGACACAGCGCAGCAGAACGAGACGCAGCGGCCTACTTCGAAACAAAAACCGAAGGAGCAGGAGTTCGGCGAAGGCAACCACAAGGCCGGCCGCGCCTACGACCAGGCCGCAGCGGCGTTCGCCCGATCGGGAAAAGTCGAACAGGCTGCCAGAGCCGCCGCGCCCGACAGCGCCGCGGAGGATGCGGAACTGAAACGCGCCGAAACCGAAGCGCTCGCCCGCAGCAAAGGCGAAGATCCGGCGCTGCACGTGAAGGGACTGTTTCAGGATCTGCCCAAATCGTGATGCGACCCGTGTCCCGACTTCACCAGGAGTGACCTCACATGACTTCGCTCATTCCGGTTCTGGAACAGCCGCGTCGTGCACCGCGCAGGACGCCGCCACCGCCTCCGGCGCGCAGGCACCTCTCGCTGGTCGACCTGCGGCTGCGCCAGAATCGCCTGCTGCAAGCGCTTCCCGACGATGCATGGGGGCGCGTGGCTCCGCATCTGAAGTTGATCGAGCACCAGGACGGGACGATCCTCGAAGAACCGGGTGAGCTCGCGAAACACGTGCACTTTCCCACCGATGCCATGATCTCGCTGCTGTGCGTGACCAACGACGGTGCGGGTTCCGAGGTGGCGCGCGTCGGACCGGAAGGGTTGGTCGGCATCTCCCTGTTTCTCGGCGGGGACGCGACATCGAGCCGGGCAGTCGTGCAGAAAAGCGGCCATGCCTTCCGCGTCTGTGCCGAGGTGATGCAAGCCGAGTTCGAACGGGGCGGGCCGGTGCAGCGCTTGTTGCTGCGCTATACCCAGTCTCTGCTCACGCAGATGGCCCAGACTGCGGTGTGCAACCGGCGCCATTCGGTGCAACAGCAGCTCTGCCGCTATCTACTGTCGAGCCTCGATCGGACGCCAGGCGACGCGCTCGCGATCACCCACGAAAGGATCGCGAGCATGCTGGGTGTGCGGCGCGAAGGCGTCACCGAGTCCGCGGGCGCTCTGCAGCGTCTGGGTGCGATTCGTTATGGCCGCGGCCGTATCACGATCGTCGACCGGCGCCTGCTCGAAGCGCACGTCTGCGAGTGTTATGCCGTCATGCATCGCGAAAACCATCGCCTGTTGCCGGCGGAGCGCGCGGAGGCGTGAGCGATCCCGGCGGGGAGCATGCGCGCGTAGGCGAAGGCCTACATTTCAAAGCGCCGCGGACCGACCGAATCTCGGGAGCACGCTCGGTACATTGGGCGTGCGTTCTATCGCTTCTGCCGGGCGAGACGCGAACCACATCCATCGTTTCACTGCGAAGAGGAGAAGCAAGATGAGCAAGATCGTGGCGTTGCTGATGCTGCTGTCGTTCGCTGTCATCACCGGCTGCAACACCATCGAGGGTGCCGGCAAGGACCTCGAGCGCGGCGGTGAGAAGGTCAAGAACACCGCGAAGGACACCAAGGAAAAGATGTAGGCGCGTGAACCCGCGCGGCTACGTGGATCACTCGAACAGGAGACCTACCATGAATTGGGATCGAATCGAAGGCAACTGGAAGCAGGTCAAGGGCAACGTAAAGGAGCAGTGGGGCAAGCTGACCGATGATCACATCGACGTGATCGGCGGCAAGCGCGATCAGCTGGTGGGCAGGATCCAGGAATCCTATGGCGTCGCCAGGGACGAAGCCGAACGCCAGGTGGCGGACTGGGAGCGCCGCAACGAGAAGCTGTTCGAAGCGGAAACCAACGCGAAGACGCATTGACGCGCGCTCGAGACACCGTCGAACCCGAGAATCTCCAGGAGACGACCATGACTTTAAGACACCGAGTGATGACTTCCGCAGTGATCGGCGCGTTCACGATCTGCACCGGCGCGATGGCGGCGAGCAAGGCCGTGAACGAGGCTGACGAAGCCCGGATCGAGGCGGAATACAAGGCTGCCAAGGAGCGCTGCGACGAGCACAAGGGCAACGCGAAGGACGTGTGTGTGCTCGAAGCGAAGGGCGCCGAAAAGGTCGCGAAGGCGGAGCTTGCGGTGCGTGAGAACGGTTCGGCGAAGAACCGACACCAGCTCCGGGTGACCAAGGCCGAAGCCGGATACGATGTCGCCAAGGAGAAGTGCGACGACCTCGCGGGCAATGCGAAGGACGTCTGCGTGAAGGATGCCAAGGCCGCACTCGCCGCAGCGAAAGCCGATGCGAAAGTCGAGCGTGAAGTGGGCCAGGCGAAGAAGGACGCACACGAGGAGGTGAAGGAATCGCGTGAGGATGCTGCCCACACTAAGCGCGATGCCAACTACGCGGCCGCCAAGGAGCGTTGCGATAGCTACGCCGGGGACGCGAAGGACCGCTGCGTTGCGCAAGCGAAGGCGAAGTTCGGCGTGAACTGACGAGAGACGGCGCACGCCGTCGGACAGGTTGCCGGCCGCCCACGGTTGGCCGACAGCCTGTGCGTGGGGTGCACTCCGGATTTGAGAACCTAAAATGCGCGGAGCCTCAATGGAGTCAACCGTGCCGCAGCCCCCCCCTCCCGCGCATCGTCAAAGCCGGGAAGGTCATGCCCGAAATTTCGGCGAAGGCAGGATCCTGCGCGCAGCGTCCGTGGGCGCGATGGTCGCTGCTGCCGGGGGATGGGTGGCCTACGCCCAAGGCGACCCGGTAGCGCAACTATTCGCTTTGACCGTTGCTTTCTACGGTTTGCTGTCGACCGTCATGCTCGCGGTGATGAGCCTGGATTGTCCGGACGAAGCAAGCAGTGTCTACGTGGAACCCGCAGTTCAGGCGATCGACGCCACGTTTCATTGGAACGGCAACGGCTCTCCGCGTATCGTCGGCGCGGGACATCCGGTCTATGGCAATGAGCGGTTCCCTGCGTTCCTCGACGACCGGGTTCATGACCACCGCGACTCCGGCGACCGACGCGATCCGACCCGCGGATGACGCCGCGCCGACTCCCGGATTCAGGCAGCCCGTTGCGGAATCGGGGACGCGCCCGGTCGGTTCGGCAGGTCCACGGCCGGGTCCGGGGAAACGGAGGAAACCGGCTGCGGATCGTCGCTCAAGGGCAGCGTGGCAGTGACCCGGGTACCTCGGTTCGTGACGCTTTCGACCAGCAGCGTGCCGCCGCGAGACGCGAGCCGCTCGCGCATGCCGAGTATCCCGTGCGCGTTCGGACGCACATCCTTCGCCTCGAAGCCGATGCCGAAGTCTTCGATCTCGAGTGTGCATTGTTCTCCGGGAACAACGGACAGGCTCACGCGGATGCGGGTGGTCTTCGAATATTTGGCCGCGTTGTTCAGGGATTCCTGGAGGATGCGGAACAATGCGATCGCTGCTTCCTCGGACAAGTCCGGGTCGTTTTCGGGCAGGTCGAGATCGGGTTCCCAGCCACACTGGTCGGCGGACTGCGCGACCAGGTCACGCGCGGCCGTCACGAGACCGAAGGTCGTCAGAGACGTCGGCCTGAGCCCTTCCGTGATGCGCCGGCTCGCCTGAACGCCGTGGTCGATGTGCTTCAGCGCCCGCCCCAGCTTGTCCGCCAGCCCGGCCTGTTCGGGAAGCAGTTTGCTGCGCACCCAGGAGATGTCCATGCGCGAGGCCGTCAGGATCGATCCCAGTTCGTCGTGCAGTTCGCGCGCGAGCCAGGATTTCTCCTGCTCGGTGAGTTCCTGCAGATGCGAGGCGAGCATTGCCAGTTGCGCGGTGCGCTCCTTGACCTCCCGGTCCAGCATAACGCCATGCTCGCGTGTTTGACGCCAGTGGCGCTTGAGCCAGCGCATCAGCAGCACCAGCAGCAGAACATTGAGCGCCGCGACAGCGGCGATGCTGAGGCGCGATACCTGGGCGTGCCAGCGCCACTCCGACACGCGGGCGGCTACGCGTTCGGTCTCCGACAGCTGAAGTTCCTCGACAAGCTGCCGGATCGCATCCATCCGATACTTGCCGACATCGGTGGCGACCATTTTGACCGCCGCATCCCACTGGCCCTGACGGGCGGCGAACAGGGTGGTTTCCATTTCCGCGACCTTCTTCGCGCCCTCCGACTTGACGAGGCGCATGCGAGTCGCATCGAGGTTCGGCCCCGCGCTGCCGAAGTGATCGTTCAGTTGGTCGAGCAGCGTCGCGATCTCCGGCAGCGCCGCGCGGTAGGGTTCCAGATAGGCGTCGGAATGCGTAAGCAGGTAGCCGCGTTGGGCGGTCTCGGCATCGGCCAGACGCCGCGCCAGGCGACCGAGTTGGGCGTAGACCCGCATGGCATCCATCGCGCGCGTGTGTTCCTCCTCCAGACGGGAGTGTCCGGTCTCGGAGACCACCAGGATGCCGACGCTCACGACGCTGCACACGAACAGGGTCAGGTCCCACCGCCAGCCGGCCAAGGTTCGACGCAAGGCGTCGTTGATGTCGCGCAGGGAATTCATTTTTCATCCCGTGAATCGGGTGCGCCGGCGACCATACGCGACGGGCGTCGGCCGGCAAGCATACCGCTGTACGCGGCCGCAGGTTCATCGAGCGCGCGGACGTTGTCAGCGCTTTCCGGCAATCGGACCGGACGAGTTCCTCCGCGGCACTATACGCCGGGAGTTCACAGTGGAGCCATGAAAGCCGATGGAACTGTCTTGTCGCAACGGGACGACACCATGCATGGGACATCCCCCGACTCTATGGCGAAGCCATGTCGGCCGTGGCCGCGCTCTTTGCGAGCTTGCCATCACCCTACGACGAAGCCGTGCTCTTGCTGCTCGAAGAGGACATCGATCTGCTCGGAACGGCCGTGATGGAACTCAACGCTGGAGCGGGTCCTGGGTCACCTGCCGGGCGCAGTGACTCTCCGCAAGAGCCTCGCTCAGGCCGCGAGTTGCAAGGTCGACCTGATGGTCGCGTTGTCAGCGACTGCCGCGCCAGGTGCCCCGGGCTAGCTGCGGCGATGGGTCGCTCTTTCGCACTCGAAACGGGATACATGAAACCTGGCCTGCCACCCGGCGTTGTCCGGCCTCCACGTAGGACATGCCTTACTGTATCGACAATCGGGGTTTGATAGCATGGGTCCTGGAAAAACAATGGAACGCGCCGCACCGGCGCGAACGCGAATGACCAGCCGGCCGTTGATTCGGATTCTCATCGCCGACGACCACGAAATCGTACGGGCGGGGTTCGCCCAGTTCATCGCGGACCAGGACGACATGGAGATCGGCGCCGAGGCAGCCAGCGGCGACGAAGTGATCGCGCTCATCCGCAAGGATTCGTTCGACGTAGTGCTACTCGACATCTCGATGCCGCACAAGAACGGCATCGATTGCCTGCGTGTTATCCGGCAGATCGACGAGGCGCTGCCGGTTCTCGTGTTGAGCGGCTTTCCCGAGGAACACTACGCGGTGAATCTGCTTCGATCGGGTGCCAACGGCTATATCTCGAAGGATGTGGCGCCGGAAGAGCTGTTGCGAGCGATTCGCGTCGTCGCGCGAGGCAAGCGCTATCTGAGCGAATCGGCCGCCGAACTGGTGTCGGCGGAGCTGTCGCGTACGACCGACCGCAAGCTGCACGAGATGCTCTCGGCGCGCGAATTCCAGATCTTCCGCAAGCTTGCTGCCGGGCAGAGTCCAACGGAGATTGCCGACGAACTGCACTTGAGCGTCAAGACGGTCAGCACTTACCGCGCCCGTGTTCTCGAGAAGATGAGTCTGAAGACCAACGCGGATCTCACCTATTACGCGATCAAGAACGCGTTGGTGGATTGACGCGTGGGGTCGCGAGGGCGGGTCGATTCCGGTGAATTCCGCGCCGAATGTAGGACAGACACCGACAGCAAAGGCCTGTTTTTTGTTAGAAGCTCGATAGAGGTTGCCGAAACGACAGGTTTACCCTCCTTATGTCAGGTGGTCATGGATAAGCGGTACAAGGTATTCCTGGTCGAGGATTCGCCGGCGATTCGCGAGACGCTGGTGAGTTCGGTCGAATCGTCGGAGCGGGTCAAGATCGTCGGCTTCGCCGAGGCCGCCGAAGAGGCGTGGGCGAAGATCCTGGAAAATCCGGTGGATGCGGTGTTGATCGATCTGCGTCTGACTAGCGGCACCGGTTTCGACATCCTCATGAAGATGCGGGGCAGGGACGACATGAAGTATCTGGTCAAGATCGTCCTGACCAACTATGGCTCGCCCGCGTTCCGGAAGCGCTGCCTCGCGTTGGGGGCGGATCATTTCTTCGACAAGTCACTCGAATTCGACGGCGTGGTCGACCTGCTGAACCGGCTGGCGGCGGAGCCGCGGCCTGCGTCGCCCGGGTAACTTCGAGGCGGCACTTACTATATCCGTGTAGTCCGGCGCCTACGTCGATCGCATACGACGCTGACATTCCCGGGGGTCGCGGACGCGGATCATTCCACTCGCATGTTCGATCGCAAGGAGACCGGCACTCGCAACCCCCTCGAGAGGGGTCGGGCTCACCCGCGGCGAGTGCATTCGTGCACCGATCCGCGACCACCGTATTCGTGCAGGTTCGTTCAAGGGAAAAATGCCATGCGTTTGACTACTTCGAAGGGGAGCAGTACCCGGATAGCAGCGATCGGCTTGTGCGCCGCGATGATCGCGCCGTGCGTGGTCGAAGCGTCGATGCTCACGTGTCGTACGGGGGTCGATTCGAGTGCGCAGTACCGGCCACCGGCTCGCGGCAAGATCGCCGCGCAAACAACCGACTATCTGCGTCTGCATCAAGAGATAGTCGCCCCGCTCTTGTTTCTCGATCTCGAACATGGCACCGATTCTGGTACCGATCGGCGCGATGCCATCGGGCTTTACCCGGTCGACGGCTAGCTACGGGCATCGATCTGGGCTGGGGCAGGCAAAGCTTCCCTCACCCTCGGTCCCTCTCCCGGGGCAGAGGTAAGTACCCTCCCTTCTCCCACCGGGAGAAGGGCCGGGGATAAGGGAGGCGAAGCCCCCTTCGGGAGGGACCGATGCAGCATCCCATGCTGCCGGCTTGCGTCTCGGAACCGCGTAGGTCCGGGGTCCTGGGCAGCTTGCATGTGAGGTCCGCGATGAACTCCACCGCGATCGGGCATCGATCTGGGCTGGGGCCGGCAAAGCTTCCCTCACCCTCGGTCCCTCTCCCGGGGGAGAGGGAAGTACCCTCGCTTCTCCCACCGGCAGAAGGGCCACGGATGAGGGAGGCGAAGCCCCCTTCGGGAGGGACCGATGCAGCATCCCATGCTGCCGGCTTGCGTCCCGAAACCGCGTAGGTCCGGGGTTCCTGGATAGGGGCCGAGGGTAAGGGTCGTTCGGACTCCCGCAAGGGTGGCGCCAGCCATCCATCCCTCTCCCTCGGGGCCGGCCGCGCGCCTTGCTGTGGTGCCACCCCGGCTCCGGGTTCATACTCTCGGTCGGCCCTGTTGCGACGCCAAACGTTCCGCAGGGCTTAGTGGTTTCGAACCAGTCACGCCTCGGGAGGAGAACAAAGAGAATGGCCAAGAAGTCCGTCGAAAAAGACCCCGCAAAGCTGCGATCACGCCAGTGGTTCGCGAATCCGGACAATCCGGACATGACCGCGCTGTATCTCGAGCGCTACATGAACTTCGGGCTCACGCGCGAGGAATTGCAAGCCGGCAAACCCATCATCGGCATCGCACAATCGGGGTCGGACCTATCGCCCTGCAACCGCCACCATCTGGAACTAGCCCATCGGGTGCGCGAAGGCGTTCGAGAGGCTGGCGGCATCGCCTTCGAGTTTCCGGTGCATCCCATCCAGGAGACCGGCAAGCGTCCGACAGCAGCGCTGGATCGCAACCTCGCCTACCTCGGTCTGGTGGAACTGCTGTACGGCTACTTCATCGACGGAGTGGTGTTGACCACCGGTTGCGACAAGACCACGCCGGCGCAGTTGATGGCAGCGGCAACCGTGGACATTCCCGCGATCGTCCTGTCCGGCGGACCGATGCTGAACGGGTGGTTCCGCGGAGAGCGCACCGGGTCCGGCACGGTCGTCTGGAAGGCACGCCAGCTGCTGGCTTCGGGCGAGATCAATCACGAGCAGTTCATCGACCTGGTGGCTTCCTCGGCGCCGTCCGCGGGCCACTGCAACACGATGGGAACTGCATCGACCATGAACTCGCTCGCGGAAGCGCTGGGCATGTCGCTGCCGGGCAGCGCCGCGATCCCGGCCCCGCACCGCGACCGCGAAGCCAACGCGTACCAGACCGGCAAGCGCATCGTCGACATGGTCTGGGAGGACCTGCGTCCGTCGAAGATCATGACGCGCGAGGCGTTCGAGAACGTGATCGTGGTGAACTCCGCGATCGGCGGCTCGACCAATGCGCCGATCCACTTCAACGCCATCGCGCGCCACATCGGCGTGAAGCTCGACAACGACGACTGGGAGAAGATCGGCTACGACGTTCCGCTGCTGGTGAACATGCAGCCGGCGGGCGAATACCTGGGCGAGGAGTACTACCGCGCCGGTGGCGTGCCCGCGGTCGTCAACGAGCTGCTCAAAGCGGGCAGGATCCGCAAGGGCACGGTGACCGTCAACGGGAAGACGCTCGCGGAAAACTGCAAAAACACGCCGGTCCAGGATCCTCTGGTGATCTGGCCCTACAAGCAGCCGATGAAGACCAAGGCGGGGTTCCTCAACATCAAGGGCAACCTGTTCGACAGCGCGATCATGAAGACCAGCGTGATCTCGGAAGCATTCCGAAGCCGCTATCTGTCCGACCCGAAGGATCCCAACGCCTTCGAGGGCCGCGCCATCGTATTCGAGGGCCCGGAGGACTATCACCACAGGATCGACGATCCCAAACTGAAAATCGACGACGCCTGCCTGCTGTTCGTGCGTGGCGTCGGACCGAAGGGCTATCCGGGCTCTGCCGAAGTGGTGAACATGCAACCCCCGGCCAGGCTCATCAAGGCCGGTGTGACCGAGCTGCCCTGCATCGGTGACGGGCGCCAGTCGGGCACGTCCGGTTCTCCGTCCATCCTGAATGCCTCGCCCGAAGCGGCGAGCAACGGCGGTTTGGCGATCATCAAGACCAACGATCGCGTGCGCATCGATCTCAACAAGCGCACCGCCAACATCCTCATCAGCAAGGACGAGTACGCGAAGCGCCTGGCGGCCGTGATGAAGAAGGGTGGATTCGCGGTCCCCGCGAGCCAGACGCCGTGGCAGGAGATCCAGCGCGGCATGGTCGGCGAACTGTCGGATGGAATGACTTTGAAGCCGGCGGAAAAGTACCAGAGGATCTCCACGTCGAAGGGCGTGCCTCGGGACAACCACTGAATCTGTACATCGCAGGCGAGACGGCCGTCGGCAAGGGCGGCCGTTTTTCTGTGCAATGCACAGCGCTCAGCGAGTATAAATCTGCTGCGCCGGGGTTTTTGGCGTGTCAGCGGCCGTTGACCTTTCACCAGCGGATGGTGATGCGGGCATCGGCTCCTTGGAAGGCGCTACGGCGTTCTTCGGAGCCACCACTGGCGTCCTGGCGACCTGCTCTCTAGCTGTTCCCGCCCCGGCATTCCTGGGAGTGGGGGCGGCATTCTTCGGCGCCACGACCGGCGTCGTGGCGACCTCCTCTCTGGCTGTCCTGATGAGGGCGGAACAGTCGCTTCCCTTGGCGCCGCCCGGATCGACCAGTGGCAACAACGCCGCCACCGGTGTCAGCAGCGTGCCCAGGGCTACAGCGGCGCCGACGCGCAGGACCAGCGGACCGATCTCAGGTCGAACCTGCGGGTGTTTGAAGGTGCCGGCGATGCGAATGGGTCCGCGCAGCGCAAGCAGGCTCGCGCGTTTGGATTTCGCCACCAGCCGCAATCCGTACGTCTCTTCCGCCAGATCGATATCGCCTTCGCCGTTAATGTGTTCTTCGGACGAATCGACCACGAAGATATCCGGGGTCACCTTGCCGTCGCGGACGGCCGCATGCGTCACGGCGCAGTAGACCGGCCCTTCCGGATCGCCGCGCAGCAGATATTTCACCGCATTCGCCAGATCGAGATTGGTCAGCACCAGGGCGAGCGCCCGCGCTTTCCCGGACGCCATGATCAATGCGATTTCGCCGTTGGCCGACGCGGCCATCTGGGCGGGGGAATTGCCTTTGGTGGCGAACTTGGCCCGCCCGCCGAGCTTGCCCGCGCTGCCTGGGGTGCTCTTCAGTTTCGGCAGCAATATCTTCAGCTCCAGATTCTTCACCGTCGCATCGCCCCGGGTCTGGATAACGTCCTTGCTCGCGTCCAACTCGATATTGGCGGTGACATGGCCACCTGCGACGCCGAAATCGAGGGGCGTCAGGCTGAGTTTCCCGGCCTCGAGCTTCAGCTTCACCTCGATGGAATCGAGTGCGATGTCGGTCGCAAGGATGCTCTCCCCCTTGAAGTGCACCACGGCATCCACCACGCGCAGACGCTCCAGGCTGTACGGTTTTACAGACAACACCTTGCCGCTCGCTTCGAGTTTCTGCGCTTCCTGTTGTTGATCGCGCGGCCTCGACTGCCCCTTCGCCGGCGGTGGCGTGCCGAGGAATCCGGCGAGGTCCTTCTGGTCGAGACGCTTGGAAGTCACGTCGGCAACCAGCAGCGGGCGTTCGTTCTTCATATCGACCGACACCTTGCCATGCACGTCGCTGCTGCCGACCCGGCCGCGCAGATCGCTCAGCGTGTACTTGGCGCCATCGCGCTTGAAGCGACCGGAGATGTCGTAGGGTGGCGTCCATGGCAGCGGCACCGGGATGATGGGGTACAACGCCGCCAGATCCTTTCCGCTTAATTGCAGCTTGCCGTCGATGCTCTCCAGCCTGAGGGGCACAAGCGTGCCATCGAAGGATGCACGCGTGGCGCCGGCACTTGCGGTCACGTCGAGCTTGTAGGGTTTCCCGGCCTGCGTCAGTTCCAGGAGCGAAGCGGCGCGGCCGGAAAGTTTGAATTCATTGTCGCGCAGGCTGCCCGTGCCTTTGAATTCGAGCATGGCTTTCGCATCGCCGACGGAACGATCGGAGTCGAAAGCGAGTGCCACATCGGTCTGTGCACCCGGATCGCGAAACACCAGCTTGCCGCCCTTGATCCACAGCGCGTCGATCGTGGGCGGATTCGCGCCGACATCGGCCTTCGATGGTGCCGCCTCACCGAAGCGCCAGTTGGCCTTGCCCTCGACGTTGCGCTCCAGGATCACGTCCGGCCTGGTAAGTTCCACCTGGGGCAACTCGATCCGGCCATGCAGCAGTGGGAGCAAGCGCACGCCGATGATCGCCCGCTCCACCTTCGCCATGACCGGCCGGCTGCCCCACGCGGCATTGCCCAGCACGACTTCGTCGACTTCGATTCGCGGATGCCGAAACAGCCTGATGCGCAGATCCCCGTTGATTGCGAACGGCCGGTCGAGCGTGTGGCTCACATAGCTTGCGATCGGCTTGCGCAGAATATTGGCGTCGACCAGCAGGAGCGCGATCAACGCCGCGAACACCAGCAATAACCCCGCGACGACGCCCAGGGCCAGGCGAGCAAACCTGCGGCCGCTGGAGGGTCCTCGGCCCGCTGTGCCGGGCTGCGCACCGGCTTCCGGGGGATCGACGGAGTTCATGCAATAGCCCGGGCCGGTTTCGGATCACGCAATCGAAGCTTGCTGCTACAGCAGCGGAGGATCGCTGTCCCGCAGCGGATGACGATGCTTGCCGACCGCGTTGACGAATAGCTTCGCGGTCTTCCCCAGCTCCCGGCCGGACGCGACGAACAATCCGGGGTCATCCTCACCGGAAGGCAAGGTGGCGAACACGCGAGCCTCGTCGAGCAGGCGTTTCGACGCGCCGAGCGCCAGGATCGTCTTGCAATGACGGTACTGGTTGACCACGAATTCCCGGGTCTGGCCGCATGCCGCAAGGGCCTCGACCCCGGCCTCGCCGTCGGGCAGTACCAGGCCATCGAACAGCACCGGCGGCGAGTTTTCCAGGGTGGCCATGACCTCTAGGCGGACGTCATCGGTGGTGGACACGCTCCCCAATCTTGGCGCCACGAGTACCGGCACCGCACCAGCGTCCACGAGCAGCTTGTGCATCTCGCGCACCGAGGCCCCCGCGATGCCGTCGGCCACGAGCAACGCGATCTTGCGCGTGCGGATGCCACCGTCTCCGGGCAACGCGGTCAGCGACAGCGCCGGCGAATTGGCGACTTCGGGTTCGATGCGACCTGCGAAGGCCCGGGGCATTGCCGGCGGTACTTCGATGCCCAGTCCCGCGGCGACCGCGGTTGCCAACTCGGGCGACACGTTGACCAGCGACGCCACCATGCGCTCACGGATCGCCGGCACCGTGAGTTTCGACAGCTCGAACCGGAAGCCGCCGACGATGTGCGCCTTTTCCCAATCGGTCTGGCTGTTCCAGAACAGCGTCGCCTGCGCATAGTGCTCCGCGAACTTCTCGGGCTTGCCGCGCACCTTGTCCTCGGTTACCGGTTGCGGGAACGAGACGAAGCCCGCCGCTCCGGCCTGGAATGGACAACCGCCGCCGAGCGAGTTGGGCTCGTACGCGACCCGCCCGCGGTGCAGCGTCTGGCG
>Ga0163144_10010318_pt1 | contig 19928 bp, 16 predicted proteins | sample OliLak19BULKMAT1_FD_123175 | JGI IMG/M metagenome (GOLD analysis project Ga0163144, IMG submission 123175) | Freshwater microbial mat bacterial communities from Lake Vanda, McMurdo Dry Valleys, Antarctica - Oligotrophic Lake LV.19.BULKMAT1 | ecosystem: Environmental > Aquatic > Freshwater >... | reverse complement strand
TGACGAGGTCGGAATCGAGGTGTTTGACGCTGGCTTCATCGGTGACGGCGGTGTTCTCACGTTGACGCGGGGCGGCGTGTATACCTTGACCCTGGGTCATTCCGGGCGGGACTTTGTCGGGCCCTACAGCTTTAAATTATGGAACGTACCCGCACCGCAGGAGTTCGCCTTGTTGATGGGCGACACGGTCAGCGACGGCATGCCCGCGGTCGGGGCCGGACGCATCGAAAGTCCGGGCGCGTTGGACCGTTACACCTTCTCGGCGACATCGGGGCAACAGGTGTACTTTGACCTGATCAACGGCGCCAACGCCGGCTTGGCCTGGCGCTTAACTGACGAGGTCGAAACCGAGGTGTTTGACGCTGGCTTCACCGGTGACGGCGGTGTTCTCACGTTGACGCGGGGCGGCGTGTATACCTTGACCCTGGGTCATTCCGGGCGGGACTTTGTCGGGCCCTACAGCTTCCAGATTCGGGCCCATCCCTAAGAGCGCGTCTGAAATTCAGACGCATTCCAAGACGGAAAAACTTCGGCGTTCAACCAAAGCAAACTGATGAAAGACAGACTCTGAGCGGTGAATTGGAGGCCGCAGTTGGAACCTATTACAGAGGCGCAGGGACACAAAGCACCCACGAACTACGAACGAGAAGGTTCCAAAAAAGACTCAATCCCAGGATGACGCCTTCGGCGAATTAAACTCAGGCCCCTTCCCTGGGTCTTGCCCTCTCTGTGCCTCTGTATCTCTGTGATTCAACCCCCGGTTTTAGGATAAAAAAACGGGCCGGACGTTAATCCGGCCCGCTCGTGATTCAAATAGTCGAACGTTCAGTTCGAAGCGCGATAGTACAACTGACCGGCGAGGCTACCGGTCGTCACGGTGAAGGGACTAGAGGCTCCCGGCACGGCGGTGAAGGAACCGTTCAAGGTACCCGCAGCTTGCAATGTTCCGGTGTAGGTGATCACCACATTACCCGAGCCGTCCTTGACCACCGACACGACCGGCGGAGCTACCGTGGCGAGGAGCAGAGGTATACCGGAGGCCGAAGGTCCACCCATGGCTTCCATCTCTGCCGGGCTCAACGCCGCTGAGCGAATCTGCACCGAGTTGACCCACATCTGACGTCGCTCGTCCTGATCACCGTCGCCGAAGAGGACCGCGTTCGGCGATAGAGAACGACGAGGATTGTCGAGTCCCTGATTGGCCGTCCAGTTGTCCTGGAAAATGCCGTTCACGTATTTCACGACCACCGGCGGATTGGCTGCCATGTCATAGGCGGCAATCACGCGGTGCCATTCACCCGCGGTGAAGGTTCCCACGCCACCATACCCTTGTCCGCCCTGACCGAAGTTGGACCCCTGCCAAAACAGATCTCCATCGTCGGTATTACCTTCCGAACTGGTTTGCCACAGCGACGCGGCGCCGGGCCCTTCCGCGGCAACCAAAACGTCCATGATCAACGTGTATTGGTTCACCCGGGTGCCGCCGCCATTGGGCGCAATTCGGTGTTCCATGAGATAACCTAACTGACGGGTCAACGTTCCCGGCACTCTGATCACCTTAGCTGGCTGTCCGGCGATATCGGGAATCCCCAAATCGGTAGTCAGACCAAAGGAAGTCTTTTCTTCCTCGGCGGTCGTCCCTGTCGGGCCGTCAAACGTCGGATCAAGGTACTTCAGATTGGCACCGATCGAGGCATTGAGGTCGGCAAAGTCGAAATCCCATTGTCCACTAACCGTAGACTGGGGAAGGACCACCGGAATACCGGTAGCTGAGGGCCCGCCCAAGAGGACAATCTGGGCGTCGGTCAAACGACCGTTACGAATTTGAACAGAATTCACCCACATCTCACGTCGTTCATCCTGGTCACCGTCGCCGAAGAGGATGGCCGTGGCGGCCAGGGTCCGTCGGGTGTTGTCCAAGCCCTGATTGGCCGTCCATTCGTCCTGTTTGATTCCGTCGACGAATTTGACCACCACCGGAGGCGTGGCGGTCATGTCATAGGCCGCCACCACCCGGTGCCAAGCTCCCGGCGTGAAGTTACCGCGGCCATTGTACCCTTGTCCGCCCTGGCCGAAGTTATTGCCCTGCCAGAACAGGTCGCCGTCATCGGTGTTGTTCGCCGAACTGGTCTGCCACAAAGACGCAGCTCCCGAACCAGTCTCGGCCACAAATACGTCCATGATCAGGGTGTACTGATTCACCCGCGTTCCGCCCCCGTTCGGAGCAATTCGGTGATCCATAATGTAACCCACCTGACGCGTCAACGTTCCGGGGACGCGCATGATTTTGGCCGGCTGACCATTAATATCCGCTATGCCCAAGTCCGTGGTGATACCAAACGCGGTTTTATCTTCTTCCGCCGCCGCACCGGTCAGGCCGTCATAGGTGGGGTCGAGGTAGTTCAGATTGGCGCCGATGGAGGATTTGAGGTCGGGATAGTCGAAATCCCACTGACCGGTCACGGTAGACTGGGGAATATTCTGAGGGATGCCCGCAGCGCTGGGTCCGCCCAGGGCGAAGGCTTCGGCATCGGAAATGCGGCCATTACGGATCTGCACCGAATTGACCCACATCTGGCGTCGTTCATCCTGGTCACCGTCGCCGAAGAGAATGGCCGTGGAGGCCAACGTCCGCCGGGTATTGTCCAGACCTTGGTTGGCCGTCCATTCGTCCTGTTTGATCCCGTCGACGAATTTGACCACTACCGGAGGCGTTGCGGTCATGTCATACGCCGCCACCACCCGGTGCCAGGCTCCCGGCGTGAAGTTACCGCGGCCGTTGTACCCTTCGCCGCCCTGGCCGAAGTTGTTGCCCTGCCAGAACAGGTCGCCGTCATCCGTGTTGCTCGCCGAACTCGTTTGCCATAAGGACGCGGCCCCCGAACCGGTCTCGGCCACAAACACGTCCATGATCAGGGTGTACTGATTCACTCGCGTTCCGCCCCCGTTCGGAGCAATTCCGTGCGCCATAACGTAGCCAATTTCCCGCTTCAGGTCCCCGGGAACTTCCATGACTTTCGCGGGAACCCCGCCGATATCCGCGATGCCGAGGGTGGTGGTCGTGCCAAACTTAGTGCCCTGTTCGGTCAAACCGCCGGCTCCATCCAGATAGGCGAGGGCGGTTCCCACCGTGGCCGAAAGGCTCCCATTCTCAAAGTCCCATTGCCCCGCCACCTGAGTGGAGCTACCCCCCGAAGTGACGATGGTAAAACTCCAGGTATTGGTGCGGGTGACGCCCGCCGAATCCTTGAACTCCAACCGGACGACGTTGTTGGCGTCGGGCCGGGCCGGGTTCGGATCGAAGGCGACCAAGGTCCTCCCGTCGGTCTTGGTCAGAGTTTGCGGGGTAACCGAGGTATCGTTGAGGAACAACTTCACATCGGCCGCCGCCACTGTGGTGGCCCCGTCGAACAGCGACGCTTCAATCCGGGAAGTGGCCGAATTGCCCTCGGATCCCGAAGGAGGGGACGCTTCACCCACATAGGGTCCTTTGGCATTGGCCACCGAAGTGTCGCGGTAGGCCTTGATCGAATTGGGGAAATTGAAGTCGTTCACCAAGATCCGTTCACCAGTCCCCGGGGTCACCGTGTAGAAGTCGAGGCTCGCTCCCAGGGCCGTCTGCCAGTAAAGGATTCGCACCGGATACATCCCCGCCGTCGGCGCGACGACGGTGACTTGATTCTCGTTGCGCCACCCACTTTGAAATCCGGGGGCAATCCGTTCGTATTCGCCTACCTTGAGACCGAAAAAGTCCCGGGGATTGGTGGCAAAGAAGACCTGATATCCATCGTCATCATTAACGTCGGTCCGTTCCGCGGTCGTGCTGATGCCGAAGGTGGTAGCTCCCGCCGGCAGCTCGAGGAATCCGGTCACTTCGACGGCAAATTTGTCGGTTGTGCCCTCGCTTCCGGGTGTTCCTGGGAACACCTGGGAGGCGAAAAAAGCGAGCGGATTGGATTCGAGGTCAATAATCTCTACGTCACTGGCTTCCTTTTCGAAATTGACGGTATCAACGGCGTAAGCGCCGCCCTCCGGACCGGCGAAGGAGACGTCAGGAATCAACGTCCCGGCTTCGTTAGTCAGAGTTCGGTTTATTTGCTTGTAAGCCCGGATGGAATTGTTGGCTATGTTGGCTTCGGTCGGCGCTTGGGCCAATCGGACGAGAAAACCTCGAGTCGTTGAACTCCCTGTGGGTAAAGTTAATGAAGGTGGAAGAATTACGGTGGCGCCTTCGACTGCGGCTAACGCAGCCAGCAAGGCGACACCGTACGATAACGAACGGTGTGTGCAGCTCATTGACGCCATCGTTCGCACACGAAATCGATCTTGTCATCCCCCGAGGTAGGTATTGGGCAAAAAAACATCGTTCCGTGGGGCCGATGATGCGGAGCCTCCGGTTCCTTCCTCTGAACCGCGATGACCCGCTGACTCGGAGTTTGAGTCGCCGGAAGGAAGAGGACCTGGACGGCGGGGCGAAATTCCTCTTCGATCTACCCGCTTTCCCTCATTCAATTGACCCAGCCCGCCCTATGAAACGTCGCGATTTTCTCCACGCGCTGGCCGCCAGCGCCAGCGTGAGTGCGCTCGCCGTCCCAGCCGCCTCCCCCGCCGAACGCCAACCAGCCCCAGCGATTCGGCGGGCCGCTCGGGGCACCTTTGCGCTCGATGCCAATCGGGTCCGCTTCTTTTCGAAGGCTATCGCCGAACCGTTCCGCATCCTGATCGTCGCCGACACGCATCTGTTCCTCGATGACGCCCGCGGTGAGCCGTACCGGGAGTACAGCGCGCGCATGGCTCGGGCGTATAACCAGACCCGGCATTTTCAGACGGGCGAACCCACGCATCCTCAACAGGGCTTCGAACAGGCCCTCGCCCAGGCACGTGAATCCAAGGTCGAACTGCTCGCCCTCGTGGGCGATATTTTTAGTTTTCCCTCGGAAGCCGCGATTGAATGGGTGCAACACCAACTCGCCGGTGCTGGCGTGCCCTACGTCTACGTGGCTGGCAATCACGATTGGCATTACGAAGGCATGCCGGGCTCATTGGAGGACTTGCGTCACACGTGGATTCAACAACGTCTGGCGCCACTCTACCAGGGACACACGCCCCTGATGACCGTGCGCGAGATCCACGGCATTCGGTTCGTTTGCCTCGACAATTCCCACTACGAGATCGAACCCGAACAACTCTCCTTCTTTCGAGCGCAGGCCCGCATCGGTCAACCTCTCGTGCTGCTGGTGCACATCCCGCTGTATGCCCCGGGACGATCGGTCGGATTCGGCTGCGGCCATCCGGACTGGGGCGCCCGGACCGATCGGAATTCGGAATTGGAACGTCGGCCGCGCTGGCCGGAGACCGGGCATTCCCGAGTGACGATGGATTTTCACCGCGAGGTATTCTCCACCCCGAATCTGCTGGGGGTCTTTGCGGGACACATTCACAAAGCGTCCCTCGACGTCGTGAAGGGCGTTCCGCAATTCGTCACGGAAGCCAATGCAACCGGAGCCTTCCTCGACGTTGAATTCCTGCCCGAATCCGCCAGAGCACCGGGTGGATAGTCGACCTTCGAGTTCGAGTGAAACGGGCTTCCGCCCGCGACCTCCCTGGCGCATGCTGCCGCATGCCCCCGGATACCGATCTCCTCAAGGAAGTCTCGCTATTCCAATTTCTCGACGATCATGAACGGGCGGACCTCGCGAAACAGCTTTCGACGGTTCGTTTCACGGGTGGCGAAATGGTTTTTCAAGTCGGCGAGCCCGGTGATGCCTTGTATGTGATCCAATCCGGCCAAGCCGAGGTGTTCTTCAAAAACGACACCGGAGAACGGGTCGTGCTTGAAGTGGCCGGGCGGGGTGATTTTTTCGGGGAATTGTCCCTCCTTGATGGCGGATGTCGCAGCGCCTCCGTCATCGCTACGCAAGACCTGGAAGCGCTGCGCCTGGACCGGGAACAGCTCGAACACTTTCTCCACCTGCGCCCCCAGGCTGCGATGGACCTTTTGGCAGCTATGGGTCGACGGCTCCGCGTGAGCGCCGACCGCTTGCGACGCACCGCCACGCGAAACGTCAATGAAGAGGTCAAGGACCGAAGGACCGCCCTGCAAAAGGGTGCCGATTGGGTCGCCGAGTTCGCCGGCAGCATTCCCTTCCTCGGAATTCACGTTGGCTGGTTTGGCGGATGGCTGTTGGTCAACTCAATCAAAATCCCGGGCATCCCCCAGTTCGACCCTTACCCGTTCGGGTTTCTGACGCTCTCGGTTTCGCTGGAGGCCATCTTCCTGTCCGTGTTTGTTCTGTTCAGCCAGAATCGCCAAGCGGCCAAGGACCGGGTCCGCTCCGACATTGAGTACGACGTGAACCTCAAGGCTGAGCTGGAAATTGTGCATCTGCATGAAAAAGTGGACCGGCTCACCAGCGATGTCTTGCTGAGACTCGACCAGGTCCACCAAAAGGTGGGGCGACTTGCACCCTCAAAAGACCCTCGCCCCGGACCACCAGCCTGAGCCCTGGCTCACCCCCGATCCAAAGCGGTAGCTGCGTTGCGCCACTGGAATCCATTTTTTGGAATGCGCACGGCATGCCTCCGCTTTCGGAACGAACTCACGCCCCACTTCGCCGGGTAGACGCAGCCACCACTCCTCTTCCTATCCAGTGCCGTCACGGACGATTTAGAACGCACTGATGGAGCCGGCGAATCACTCCTGCGCCTGGCCCATGGCCTCCGCCTGCAACCGCTGACGTTCGGCTGCCTTGGCAAACGGGTAATAGACCGCCATGGCAATGACGATGGAAACGCCCCCCCACACCGCCGCCTTCCAGTCACCCCCGGTAACCAGGAAATGCCCAATGATCGGCGGCGTAGTCCAGGGCACATTCACAAACGGCTTCTGAATGACTCCCCAATCCATGAGCAGATAACTCCCGGTCGTGAGAATGAGCGCGTTCAGAATATACGGCGCCATGAAGACTGGATTCAGTACGATCGGGATACCGAAGAAGATGGGTTCGTTAATGCCGAAGACTTGGGTGGGTAGCGACAGCCGACTGATTTTTCGGAAGGCCGGTTCCTTGGAGTTCAGAAGGACCAAAGCCAGCGCGATGGTCGCGCCGGTCCCTCCCACATTGACGAAACTCGTAAAGAACCCGAGCGCGGTAATGTAGGGCAGTGGCAATCCCTTCGTGGCGGCTTCGACGTTGTCGGCGAGGAATTGCAGAAAAATCGGCGCCACGATTGCGTCGAGGGTGTTGTCGCCGTTGATGCCCACCGACCACAACAAGGTCACCAGAAAGGCGAAGACCAAAATGCCTGGCAGCGTATTAAGCGCGAACAGCAGAGGAGCAAAGAGACTTTGAACGCCGGCGTTGATGTCCACCCCCGCGACAAACCGAATCACCCAAAACGCCACCACCAAAAACACCATCGGAGTTAACGAAAGAAACGATTCGTAAACCACGGGCGGCACATTCTTCGGCAACCGGATGACCCAACTGCGGTCAGTGAAAAATTTCTGCACCCGGACCGTGACTAGAGCGATCAGGATAGCGCTGAACAACCCTTTCGAACCCAGACCCTCCATCGGCAGGGTCAGGTCCTTCAGCTCGATCTGAATCATCAGAAAAATCAGCGTGGCCATGGACGCACTGATAATCGCTTCCTGCTTAAATTGCTTCCCTAGGTCATACCCGATGGCAAAGCACACAAAGACCCCCAGCAGTCCAAAGGTCGCCGTCACGGGAACCTGCAGCAGTTGGAGGTAGGGAGCGATCCGAGCTTCCCATCCAGGGACCGGCAGAAACGCCAACACCATGAACAGTCCGCCAATAATCGTCAGCGGCGTCACCGACACCATGCCAGCGCGAATGGCGGACAGGTAAGGATTCTCGCCCAGAGCGGTCAGGCCTGGGACAATCCGTTGGTTTAGAAAGGCAATGCTCCGGCTCATGATCCTTGCTCAGGTCTAAAGTTTTTGTCCCAAGTAGATACAGCCGTCTGTGCCTTCACCGACTCGGATCATCTCGCGAAAACCCAGGCGCCGGTAGAATCCAAAGGCCGGAGTGTTCACCAGGCTCACTCCCAGGTGCGCGCCCGGAGAGCCTCGCTGCCGAAGTTGCTCCATGACCTGTTCCAACATTCGCCGGCCCAATCCCTGGCCCTGAGAACGTTCCAGGAGGTCAATGTGCAGATGCGACGGAAACTGCGCATAAGGCTCCGGACAAAAATAGTCGGGATGATGATACAGATAATGGACCTGCTGAACGCGGGACCATTGGACGGGGTCGCCCGTCGGTTCCGGAAACCGGGCGCGCAAGGCTGGTCGCCATTCCTGCTCGTAACGTTCGAAGAAATTCTGTGAGTCAAACGCCCCTAGCGCATAGCCGCAAATCCCCTGCCCATCCTCCAAGATAAGCCCCAATTCGGGTTCAAACTCCAGGTAGGGTCCGACATAAACTCGGCCGAGCGCGTCCGGATCGTCCCGATAAAACGGTTCCCCATCCTGGCCATAATTGCCGGTCTTGAGACAGACGTGATAGGCGCCCGCTTCATCCCCCGGACGAACCGAACGAATCAGAAACTCGCTCATGGCGGACAGAGCAAGCGGGCGGTTTGCGCTTCCGCCTCGGCCGGATTTCGCGGGGTAAAGGTTCCGTCGGGATGCTGCACTAAGAATTTTTGCAATCCGGCTACCATTCCGCCGCGATAGGTGAGCGGTTGATGAAAATCAGAACGGAACGGCACCGCCGCATTGCCGGGGTCGGCGCGCAACTTCACGTAGCGCTCCAACAAGTCGAGTTCTTCCCGCAATTCCCAAACCCGTCGGCTCAACGCCTGGAACAGCGGCCGATGACACAACTCCGTCATTCGAACGCAGCATTCCCGAAGGCGAGTGGCCAGCCCACGAAACTCCGCCACGTCATTGCCCCATTCGGCTGAATCCCGAGCCAGCAGGCGCTGAGCCAGAGCATAGAATTTCCCGGCTTCCGGCCCTAACTCGAAAGGAAGATAATAACAATCCCCCAACAAGATCAGATCCTCGAAGCGGACCGGTTGGCCGACGGTCGCAAAACGCGGGAGCCAGTCCTTGAGGGCAGACATATAAGCGACGCGCGGATCCCAGGCACCTGAGCTGCGCACAAATTCGGCAAAGGTCTGGAGCGGCACTCGATTGAGGTGAAATTCCGTGTTCGGATTGATCAGGATCCCTTTGACCTCGGCCCGCAATTCCGGGGATCGACCCGCATACGGTCCGCAAAAGAAACGATGACCGTCGTAGTCGTTGGCGTGGAGGTTATCCCAAATTAGCGGTTTCCGCCGCAGCAAGGTCTGTAACTCGCGCACATGCGGCACGGTGATTTCGCGAGAGATGATTTCCGGACCGGTCCAGAAGACTTCGATTTCCGGCAGCAACTCGCGCCCGATGGTGGCCAAATAATCCGCGCCGCCGAGCTGGCGTCCCGCCATGCGACCGCAGTAAGGCGTCGGACAAAACAAAAACCGCGCGTCGGGCCGCCGTTCCCGCAGCCAGCGAAACACTTCATTCGCGACGCCAGCATGAGCGGCGGCAAACGAACCCCAATGCTGCTCGTCAGCCGGATCCATCTGGTCCGGGATATCATCGAACAGCAGACAAAAGTCCACACAGCCCAGTTCCAACATCTGTTCGAAACGCCGTTTGAGGGCGTCGCAATCGGACACGCGGCTGTATCGGATATCCAGGCCGGGACCGAGGGCGTAAATAAAATGGAGTCCGCGCCCCTGACAGGCGTCGATCAATTCCCGCAGGGTCTCAACCTCCTCCGGGGCGTAGGGATCGCGCCAGCGGGCGCGGTGATTCAGGTCATCTTTGGGGCCGTAGAGGTAGGTATTCAGCCCCCAGGCAGCCATTGAGTCGAACAACTCAAACCGCTCTTCCTGCGTCCATGGAGTTCCGTAAAACCCTTCAATGACACCCGTTAAATAATCCGACGTACTCGGTGTGGCCATGCGTTCCTCTGCCCAGGGGGCGCACGCTACGCGGGAATAAAGAACACTGGCAAGAAGACCCGTAAATAACAGAGGATGCGGCAGGCAATTTTTTAGAAGTCCTACCCTTCGGCGACAAGACAGATACGGGCGTCTTTTCCTACTTCAACAACGAGAAACGTGTTCAATGGTGTGACGACGAGGTTCTAAAGAATATGCCCGGCGCCAAATAGCGAATTCCAGCGCAGCCTCAACTCAATTGTCGAATGATCTCCTCTGGCCAAAGACGGCGAAACCAAGGCTGAAGCCGTTTACTGGAAGCGGAGTCACTGGCCTCCCCTAGGCCACGCTTGGGGGACTGGGTTACGGGGAGAAACCGGAGCTCTGCACGCGCAAGAACTGCACGGGTTCAGCCAGCGGGATCTCGTGGGTTAAGTTCATCGTCGCCGGTGCCAGGTCGAGCCACTCGTCGGACAGCAGGTTAGTGCGGTACTGGAGCACGAATGGCGGCAGGCCGTTGACCCAGGTGAGCGCGCCGCGGCCCTCTCCCAGCCGCCCGACTTCTGTGATGAAGGGCGCTTCGCCCGGCAGCACCACCTGCCCGAGCCGCGCATTGGCCAGATCGTTCAGGTAGAAGCCAAACTGGCCGGCCACCGGCCCCGCTAGGGGTACGGACCACGACACCAGGCTGAGGCCGCCCTCGCTGACCTCGAGTTCGAATCGACCGGGCAACAAGCGCAGCGTGAGATCGTCATCCACGCCGGGCTTCCAAGGTACCGTGTTGGTGAGCAGTGTGGTGACCCGTTCCGGGTTGGGGGAGGACCAGAAATCCTGGCTGTCGGGATCTTGTCCGCCCGGAACATGAAATTCCCGCAGGCGCATGCCCGCCGCGGCGGAGCCGTCGTCCGGGTGGTTGGTAGCCTGCCGGTTCCAGTCGAACAGGTAGAAGTGTCCGCGGTCCTGGTAACCAAAGGCGAAGCCCATGAAGCCGGGCGTGGTGCCGGCGCCGAGGCTGGCCCGGATCACCTGCTCCGAAGTGGTCAACGGGGCCAGCAGCAGGGAGGGCGCGCTGGCCGCCGGGGCCGTCACCTCGCGCTGGGCGAGATTTCCAGCCCAGCCGGCAGCTCCGCCCGAGGCACCTGGGTACGACACCGGTTGCCACGTGCTCAGGTCGAGGCTGCCGGGCGCGAAGTACGGGGCGATCCCGGCCCGCTGGCGCAGGTATTCCTCCACTTCGAGCCGCTCCTGAACGTTCAGCACGCGGTCATAAACCAGCCATTCCACCAGATCACCCGTGAAGGATCCGAGGCCGGGATAGTGGCCAATGAAGACGTTCGTCGCCACGGCCGAGTAGGCCCGCCCCGTGGTGGTGCGCTTGTCCAGCAGGGCCCTGAGATTGACCTTGAGCTGATGGTGATCCGGTCCGTTGCCGGCAAAGATCTGGGAGAACACGCGATAATCGGGGCCGGGAATCGCGTTGTCAGCGTTCCGCTCGGCCGCGCCGTCGAAGTGGACTGACCCGAGGGGGGCTCGTATATCACTGGCTGGCCATCCGGACCTGCGCGCACGAGTTTTCCGTCGCGGCGATCGATGACGGTATCCAGATCATCGACCATCTTCGCCACCGTGGCGACGCTGACGAACGGCATCCCTTCGTAGGTGAGGTTCGCCGGGGCCGGGACCACCACCGTCCCCGGGCGCGCCGCGCTGGAGACCTCGGAAATCGCTCCGTCGAGATAGGCGAACTCACCATCCCCCACTTTCAGCGCGTTATTGGGGCCCCCTTCGATCACTGACAATTCGTCCTTGAACTGGGTCGTGAGCAACTGCCGGTTGGGGGAGGCCGTCAACATCTTCTCATTATCGCCAAACGGTCCTGACGAACAGCAGCGCAAAAACTTTTCACGCAATTCTTCAAGGTGGTAGGTGAAGAATTCGCCGTGCTGCCTTCCCTTGGCCCGCAGCTTCTGATAGACTCGGATCCGCGTTTCGAGATCGGGCAGGCTTCCATCCAGCTTGAACATGCCGAGAAAGTCGATGTCGCCGCCGATCGGCAGATAGCGGCCCGACTTGTAGGCGTCTTCCATCTCGAGCAAGTAGGCAAAGCGCTGGGGTTCACCCTCAAACGCCGGGGGCACTTCTTCACGGGTAAGCCGGGCTCCCCGATTCAGGTTCTCATTGGGAATGTCCTCCAGACTCAGCCCCTGCCGGTCCGCGTTGAAATTGACGTCGACGCCCTCGTTCTTGTATTTGCGGAAGTTCTTCACCTGTTTCGGCCACTCGTCCATTTGGAAGTGGAGCCGCTCACGGGCCAGTGCCCGAAGATCGAGCGAGGCGGGACTTGAGCCATTCAATTCCGGGATGCGATCGAGGTACTTCTCCACCGCAAAGTCGCGGTCAAATCCCCCGGGGCTCCAGGGAATCGGCGGGGATACGAGCGCGCACAAGCCTTCGAACTTCATGGAATAGCCGAGGAATCTAACGTCCAGTTCACTCCCTGTCTTGATGGTAAAGCCCCCCGGTTTAAGGAAGGCCTTTCCGGCATCGATGAGGGCCGCCGCCGCCGGAGACCGCGAGCGGAAGGCCAGCAGGAGTCCTTCCTCCTCGGCGATATCGAGAAACGCGTCCACCTCTCTCCGCAGCGCTCCATAGGCATCCCGCCAAATCCGGGGATGGGCGAGAACGTCGATCCCATTCGGGAGCACGCCACTCGCGGGCAAATCCTGGATGCTCTGGCGCGCGGCGAAATCCTCCACGTCGGCGGCCAGACTGGCGCGCTTCTTCTCGAACGAAGCCTTCACGGCTCTCTTAGCGGCGCTTTCGGTGGCCTCCGACATCACCAGGGCTTTCCGCGCGGATCGCGCCACTACAAGCGCTTCGAGGGGAACATCGATATTCTCTCCGACAATTCGCGACAGCCCCCCGGAAATGGCTTTCAGGTCGCCGGATTCCAGGGTCTTCATGGTGTGAATGAAGTTTCTTTCCACCGCGGGCCCGATCGACTCGGCGGCCAACTCGAACCTCTGGAGCGATTCAACCCCGACATCCTTGAGCGCTTGAAGGTCGGTCGCGATTTCAGCCGTCAACCGGGCGCGAGCCACTTCGTCTCCCTGCAAGCCCTTGATGGCTTCCCGTGTGGCATACGCCTTCCAAGCGAACACCCGCCAGCGAACCACGGCGATTTCGCGAATCCCCGAGGCGGTCAGCAATCCCAGGTCGGCGAGGCTGCCACCGAGGTTGCTCAGGCCCTCGCTGAAACGGCACGAGACGAAGCCCGCGAACGACAGGTCGGTCGGACAGGTCAGCCACGGATCTTGAATGGCCGGGACTCCCGCAAGGGAAACCGTGTGTCCCGCGGACCAGCCCTCATCCTTCTCCACGATGTCGATGGTGGTGGGGTCCGCCCGCCGGGGTTTCGGGTCCTCGCTATGGATAAAGGCGTGCACCACGTAATGCACCATGAGGGTGCTATCCTCGGCGACCTCGCTGGTGGGCAGAATCGCGGCAATGTCTTTCTCCTCATCCGGTGCCAGCAGAAAGGCGGTGGGACTTTCCGGCGTGCGCCCGCCGAAACCCGCTTCAACGAGATAACCGCCTGTTCCGTTCCCGTCCGTCGACGGATAAACGACGACGCCGATGGTCTTGCCTTCGTCCAGAACTTCGCCCCGGCTGGAGAGGAAGCGCGACACATTCTTGAGGGAACCATGCATTCGCACGACCTGCCCTGACCTGTAGGGGCGATCTTCGATGTCGAATCGCGCCTCGAGCAGCGTCTCGCCACCCACATTGACGATGCCCTCGCCGCGCGCCTGGACGCCGGCCTCACCCGCCTTGCCCTGCAGCAGGATCGACGCCTTGGCGTAGGTGCGGTCGGTGGCCTCATACACGTTCGTGCGCAGCACCGCGTTGTCCGGGCCGGGCGCGATGGTCCCGAAGTCGCCGGGCGGCACGTTGACCGGTGTGACCCAGATGTTCAGGTCTTGCGTCAGGCTGGTGAGCTGGATGGGATCCGCCGGGATGACGGCCTTTACGTCGGTGATGGCCTGCTTCGTGACGTTGGTGATTCCCACGATCAACTCGACGACGTGGTCCAGGGCGTTGGTCTCACTGTCGTTGTTGTTGTCGCCGCCCAGCAGGACGCACGGCGGATTCTGCGTGAGGCCGACGATCAGAGAGGTGACCTCGCCCTCGGCGGCCGCTCCAGGGTCGGGCGGTTGGCCGCGTCCTTGCCAGTAACGCAGGGGGCGATGAACGCGAACCCGCCGGCACGGTCGGCCCGCAGCGTCCAGTTGAACTCGCGGCTTTCATCCGGCTGGAACGTTCCGGTCCCTGTCAGGCTCGGGGCGCTGACAGTGCTGAAGATCTCCGGGATCTTTAGGGCTGGCCCGCTGAAGGCGAGGTCGAACAACGGCCCCAGGCCGTCATTGCTGGCCCGCACGGTCACCCGCACCCCGAACTCTTCTTCGAGCTCGATGCGGTTGCCGGAATGCTTGTTGAACAGGCGCACTGAAACCACGGGCTTGGGAGCCGCCACCTGAATGATGCGTGAGGCGCGGTTGGTCAGGCCGTCGGTGTCGGTCACCGTGAGGTAGGCGGTGAAGTTTCCGGGGTGAGTGTAACGGTGGTTCACGCCGGTGCTGCTGGCGGTGCCGCCGTCGTCGAACTCCTAACGCTCGGTGAGGGTATCGCCTTCGGGTTCGGTGGACGTGGACAGGAAACTCCATTGGCCTGGCAGGGTGGGATCGGCGGTGGCGGTGAAGGACGCCCGGGGCCCGCGCGGGCGGATCTCGGCATGCCAGTCAGGATGGTGTTCGCCGATGGTGTCAGGGCAGTCATTCAAGCACCCCGTGCCAGGGCCACAGCAGCCGTTGAAGTAGCAGTAGAAAAGGAAGGTCCCTCCGGGCGGGGGCGCGGGCGCGCTTGAGCTAACCCCCCGTGGGGATTGCTCTGCAAGCCGGGGTAAGCAGGTTGTAGGAATTGTGATTCGTGTAGTTCTTGTACACCGGGAACTCTCCGTACAAGTAGACGCCGCAGCCGCCGCCATTGCCGTTCTCCGCCGGGTTGTTGTAGTGAACCCGCACCTTGGTGATCGGGAGGATCTCGACCGGCCTGAACTGCGGGGCCAGGGCCGGGAGCACCTCGGCGACCAGCAGCGCCCAGACCAGAAACGGATAGAGCCACCGAGTCCGCAGTTGGCGGGCGCCCGGCGGCAGTCCGGAGGAGAACGCACGAGTCAGGCACTGGAGAACCGTGAAGGACCGGGAGCTAACGGGCTCGGGGTGCAGTGGGTTGGTCGTGGGCGGGAGACGGATTTCGTAAAAATCGACACTGCGAGGGGAAACATCCTCAGGTCCGCTTTTGCATGACCTATATTTGACAGAAAGCTACCGGTTTGCACGGGTGAAAAAGCTGAACTCACCCAGATTTTCGGTAGTGAAGGCGCAGCTCCGATGCGCGGCGCACTCAGGGTTACTTTGGGGCTGCAACGCTAGGTTCGGCGCTCTTGCTCATGGACTGCTCGGTGAGCGCGACCAACTGCCCGAGTGGCACCGTGAACACGCCGGCCTCGCCCTTGTCGAATGCCTCACGCCATACCCCGTACCCGTCCCCGACGGGCGGTTCCTGCAGGGTCTCGACCAACTCCGTGACCGACTGATCGATGGCGTCCTCGGCGAACGGCAGATGACTCAAGTCGCGGATGTGGCCCTCCGGTGCCTGTGGTGACCGGATAGACAGCCCGCTGACCGCAATGTGGACCATGGTGCCGTGGCCCGATTCGGTGCCCTCGAACCTCCTAGCGCCGAATGAGAAAATCCGCCACGTGATCCTTGCCCGCGGCATCGGTGCCCAGGATCAGAAGGACGGGTGGGGGAGGAGGGAATGTGTGATATGATCCGGATGCGGCAGGCATCGAGGATAATATGGTTGATCCAGCAGGATGCGCCACTCGACGGTTTGGCGCGTAGTGGAGGTTGCAGTCGGTGAGCAGAGGCCATACCGCTCGGGCAGGCAGCTTGAATGCAAACGGAGAAAGTGCCAGGTCAATCGACCCCTTGGGCTCCCTGCAGCACTCCAATATCTTCAACTCACACTCCAACAATCCCTTCTCTATCCGTAGTCGACTGCGGTGCTGGATACACAGATCCTGCCCATTCGAACTTCCGTCAGACCGTCACTTCCGGGCAGAATACCCACTGCGATTGATCCCTAAATCGGGACTATCCTCTTTCGATTTCCACGATTTGAGGAACAATCTGCGTACTCTTGCCATGCCACTTCCGACTCTGGCGTCTCGGGGAGGCTCCTCTGCTGGCGCCCGGAGCCCCGGTCAATGCCGCTCTTTCGCCCGGCAACGGAACCCGTCTCTACCAGTTTGCCGGCGAGTTCGGCGACCAGGCCCGGCTCCAGCTGTCCTTGACCAATCTGCCTTCGGGAGCCCTGGCCCGGCTGGTGGACCCCTTCAATGAAGGTCAACTCCTGAATCCATGGAATCCGACGTCGAAGACCACGGGCGCGAAGCGAAGCGGCTCCCTACCGATCCAGCCTGCCAGACCAGTTGGCTCCCATCCGCCGCGCGGGTCTTCGCGCCGAAAGATCAACGGACGTCGGCATGAATGACCTTCCCGCCGTTCGTTGGCTCCTGCGGCTGCTCTGGAATCCGGGCTGGGCTCCGCTGGTCGTGGTCGCCTTGCACCTGGCACTCGCGGGGTACGGACTGACTCAGCGTTTTGACCACCTGCTGCATTTCCTGGGCGGGGCGTCCATTGCCTATTTCTTCTTCGGATTCTTCGCCGCGTTTTCGTCCCAGCCCACCCACAGTCCTCGCTGGGTCCTTTACCATCTCGCCTTCGCCTCGTCCTGCACCGTGGCCGTGTTCTGGGAATTCGCCGAGTTCGCCTCCGACCATTTCCGGGGCACCTCCATCCAGCAAAGTGTGTCGGAAACCATGCTCGACCTGCTCTTTGGCGTCTTAGGCGCCCTCGGCACTCTGTCCAGGGTCGCCGGCGTCAGAACGCTGCGGGGCCGGAGGACAGGCCAGTAGCCGCCATCCAGGCAGCCAGAATTCCTGTGTCGTTCGCTCGATTCCAGTTGATTCGCGTTAATCGGCGGTTGAATAGCAGCGCTCCGGTTTCGGCGCGGCCCAGCGAAGCCTTTGCGGCCTACTCCGCCGCGGGTGTCAGAATCCGGTGCCAAACCTCGATCGGAAAGACCCCGCCCGGCCACGCCTAACCGCGCTGGCTTAGAGAGTCGCTCCGAACAGAGCGCCGACCCCGGCAGTGAGCACCATCGCCAACGCGCTCCAAAAAGTGACGCGCACCGCCGCCCGTAACATAGAGGACCCACCAGCGCGGGCTGCCAAGGCACCCAACAGTGCGAGAAAGAAAAGGGAGCTGCCCGAGACGGTCCAGACGAGTGCCGACGTCGGAACCAAGACAACCAGTAGAAGTGGCATGGCGGCACCGACCGCAAATGTAGCTGCGGAAGCGAGAGCAGCCTGCACAGGCCGTGCGCTCAGAGTATCGGAAATGCCCAACTCGTCACGGGCATGAGTCCCCAATGCGTCCTTAGCCATCAATTGGGTCGCGACTTGGTCCGCTAGCGCGGCATCCAGTCCGCGCCCCACGTAGATCGCGGCCAATTCAGCGTGTTCGTGTGCGCCATCACTGGCTAACTCCTGACGTTCTCGATCCAAGTCGGCGTTCTCGGTATCGGATTGTGAACTGACGGATACATACTCACCTGCGGCCATCGACATCGCTCCGGCCACCAAGCCAGCAATACCAGCGACCAATATGCTGGCACGGCTGGACTCGGCGGCGGCCACACCGACGATCAAGCTGGCGGTGGAAACAATCCCGTCGTTGGCCCCGAGGACGGCGGCGCGCAGCCATCCGATACGGTGGGTGCGGTGGCGCTCAAGGTGTCTCATAGTCCATGCGCGCAGCAAAGCCTACCGTCTGGCACCAGCGGCAAGCGCAGCGAGTCCGCTGCCCGTCGAGGTTCAAGCATAACGTTCATGACTAATAAACTCCACTCAACTGAAAATCCTGTGGCTCATCAAAAAGAGCAGGAAACAAGCGCGCAACAAACTCGGGCGGCAATCCGGTCCAGCCTCGAAGTAGCCCTGCTCGCCGGCATGAATGTGCTGGCCGCCTGCATCAAATGCGATGCTAACTTCCGACTCGCCACGAGCCACCTCCTTACCACGGGAGAGATCCTCTAACCCAAAATCCGGCGACTCAGAGTGCGCTGTACGGCATGGAGAAGGTATCGCCGTCCTCAAACTTGCCGCTTTGCAGACCCTTGTTGAACCAGCGCATCCGTTGCGCGGAGGTTCCATGAGTGAAGGCGTGCGGCATCACCCGGCCCTGCATCTGCTTCTGAATCGCGTCGTCGCCGATGGCGTTCGCGGCGCGCATTGCCTCCTCGATGTCGCCACGTTCCAGATACTGCTTCGAATGGTTGGCCCAAACGCCGGCGTAGAAATCCGCCTGCAGCTCCAGCCGCACCGAGTATTCGTTGAAGTCTGGGCGGCCGCGCATCGCGTTCACCTTGTCCGAGGTGCCCAGCAACTTCTGCACGTGGTGACCCACTTCATGTGCGATGACGTAGGCCTGCGCGAAATCCCCTGGTGATTTGAACGTCTGCGCCAACTCGTCGTAAAAGCCCAGGTCGATGTAAATCTTCTGATCCGCCGGGCAGTAAAAAGGACCCGCCGCCGCGCTGCCGTTGCCGCAATCGGTCAGCACCTGCCCCCGATATACCTTAATGACGGGAAGGACGTACTGTTGGCCGCGCCGGGCAAACTCGGCCGTCCACACATCTTCCGTGTCGGCCATCACGACCTTCACGAAATCGAACCGCTCCTGCTCCTCCGGACTGACTGCTGCCGCCGGTGCGTTCACCCCAGGCCGGCCACTGACGAGCATGCTGGGATCGACAAGTCCAGTCATCCAAAGCACCGCACCGATCGCCACGACCACCAGGATTCCCTTAAATCCGAAGAGTCGACCGACCATCATTAGAAGCCCAAGCCCGCCGGTACCGCCGCCCCGACCAAAGCTTGCGGGCCTTTCCGACCGAGCGTCTTCGACGTTGGAACTTTCTCTCCTGCCTCTCCATTGCATGACGTTGGTTGGTTAAAAGTATACCGGCAGGGATCTGTTTTTGAGCTTCTCGGAAAACGGACAATTGGAGTTGGCCTGTGGAGTCTTTCCTATTCCTGTTCGATCGTTTTTGCAAACGCCAAAGAGGATTTGCGCGCAGGCAACGGTGTCCGGCTTCAGTCAGAGGTAAGATGTAGCAGAGACGCGTAAGGCCTCCAGAGCCCTGGCCTAGCGCATTCCAGTAAAGATTGTGTTTCGCAACGAGCGAATGAACTGGGCGGTCAATTGGACCGCCGCCACGTTGCGGCCCTGCGCCCGGGCCTTCGTGTTGCCTTGGATCAACTGCGTCGCCCGCTTTCGCTCCACCTTCTCCTCCAGAACTCCATGCTCCCGTTCCAACTCCCACCGCAGGAGGACCAACAGGTTGTGAGTTAACGCCACCAGGTGCTCCCGGGTCTTCTGTGCGACCGGGCCAACGGCTCAGCTCTTGGTTTCCTCCAGCTAGTTCTTGGCGATGTCCAGGCGCTGAAAAAGATGCCGACCCTCTAATCATGGCGGCCTCAGCGCTTCGTTCGGAGTCCCGCCTTCAGGCGGCGGGGCGTGCCAAAACAAGGCCGCCTGAAAGTTCGCCACCCGCCAGAAATTGCCCACGCCCCACCGCCTGAAGCCGGGACTCCCAACGCTCAACGCTAACGGGGCAGCCACTCGTCAGGCGCCCTCCGCAGGAAACATCCTTCCCTTAGGAGCCGTAAATAAATTAAGGTAGCAATCAAGCCGAGAAGGTAGTATGGGTTTTGAGCGTGAACTCAGGTGCCATGCTCTCCCGGAGATTTGCTGCTGTATGGCCAATACTTGATGAGC